>OCTA010001588.1_pt1 | contig 20892 bp, 13 predicted proteins | sample 1538991 | NCBI WGS metagenome assembly OCTA01 (sample SAMEA3539302, study PRJEB22396) | soil metagenome | biome: tundra; feature: field; material: soil | place: USA | collected 2010-05 | depth 0.15 m | reverse complement strand
AGGCGGTTCCGCCTGCCGAGCCCGATCAAGGGCGATTTTTTCACGGTTGCTTTCAGTCAAGAAATCCCCAAAACGGTTAAGTACCCGTGATCCCAGGGTCCAATTATGGTCCTCGAGGGGAAAGCGCATGATGCTCTGTTGCTCGGTCGTGAGCGATTGCCACACCGCGAGAGGCAGGGGATTGACCTCGCGGCTGTAGTCGGCGTACCAGCGGCGCACGTAACGAATACTAAGGAGCGCGCGCGGCGTATCGGTTAAATTAGGCGTACCTCGATGCAAGGCCCACGGATGGCGGATGAGCACGTCGCCTAAATCCAGAGTCACCGGCTGCGCCACAATTCCTCCTTCTGCAACACAGCGTAGCGCCTGGCTCCTCGGCATCTTGTGAGTGCCGGGTGCAATCTCGATCGGACCGTGCGCGGGCGCAATTTCCGTCAGGCCAAAGCTGACCACCAGCATGTAGGCGGGCAGCGGCATGTCGGGCGCTTCGGGAAATAACGGCCGCTGATAATCCGCGTGAAATTCCTGATGCTTTGAGCCCAGTAATGGCACATCGCAGCCCCATTGATCGGCTACTACCCGGTCGTCCATCGCACGGCGCACGACGCCAAGAACTCCCGCGTCGAAAAAGAACTCAGGTGCAAAGCAGGGCGGCTCAAAAGGCATCGCTAGAAAGTGACGATGCTCACCACGGTTAGGCTTGTCCCGGTTTCTCTCGATATAGTCGAGAAGAATCGGCCAAAACGCCTCCCGGCAACTTTGAATCGCAGATTTGGCGAAATGGGCTTTGAGAACGCAAAAGCCTGCGTCTTGGAGTTCGGCATTTTTGTCTTCGACCGGCACCGAGTCTCCCAACACGATATCAGGTGGCAGCGCCGGTCAGCCGGCCGATTCCCGCCGCTGGAGCCACCGGCCAGTAATCCCTTCGCCACCCGCATGCCATGACCTCAACAAAAATGCCGCGTTTTCCGCGACCAGTCTTTCAATTCGTCCGATTTCCGCCCGTCCGAAGCCGCGGCTTTTCTCCAAGCGGACCGGTTCCAGCCGGTATGGCCCCGCGTGAAGAACGGTTGGCAACCACCCCAGTCTCCACGCGATGCATAGGCGGCCGGAAACGCCCTAACCCTCAGGCGCCCGCGGAAACGCCTCGATCTCCGCCACCTCCTCCGCACTCAGCCGAAACTCCGCCGCGGCGATCACGCCCTCCACTTGCTTCGCCGACCGCATCCCGACGATCGCCGCCGTCACCGCCGGATGGCGCAGCGTCCACGCAATGGCCACTTCGCCCGGCGTGCGGCCGTGGCGCCGGCCGATCGAGCGCAGCAATTCGGCCAATTCCAGATTGCGTGTGAGCCGCGGCTCCTGAAAATGCGGCGTACGCCGGCGAAAATCGTCGGCCGGCATGGCGGCGATGCGCTCGCGCGTCATGGCGCCCGACAGCAGGCCCGATTTCATGGGCGAATACACGATCACGCCGATCCCATTCGCCTGCGTGTACGGAAGAACCGCTTCCTCGATCTCAGGCGAAACGACCGAATAGGGCGGCTGTAGCGACGTGATGGGCGCGATGGCTTGTGCGCGGCGCAGGTGGTCCACATTGAAATTGGACACGCCGATCCAGCGCACTTTGCCCTCGCGCTGAAGCTGCGCCATGGCGGTCCAGCCTTCCTCGATATCCTCTTCCGGCTCGGGCCAGTGAATCTGGTAGAGGTCGATGGTGTCCAACTGGAGGCGGCGGAGGCTGGCTTCGACTTCGCGGCGGATGGAGTCCGCCTTCAGGCTCTTGCCGATTTCGCGGCGCTCGTTCCACACGCGCTCGCACTTGGTGAAGACGAACGGTTTGCGGGAGCGGCCCTTCAGCGCGCGGGCCACCACTTCTTCGGAATGGCCCAGGCCATAGACCGCGGCCGTGTCGACCCAGTTGACGCCCGCGTCCAGCGCGGCGTGGATGGCCGCCACGGATTCGTCATCGTCCTGCGGTCCCCAGCCGAAAGCCCAACCGCCGCCGCCCATCGCCCAAGCGCCGATGCCGATGGGCGTGATGTGCATGTCGCTGTTGCCTAATTGCTTGGTTTGCATGTCCGCTATTCATGATAGCGAACACCGGCGGAGGACAGGCCCGGAGGCCTATCCTACTGAACGGTGATGGAAACCCCGGATTGGCTTTGCACGCCGCCAATGGTTGCTACCACCGCGGCATCGCCCGACGGCAAACCACTCGGCACCGTCACGTTGATCTGATACAGTCCCGATCCCGCCAGCCCTGCGAATTGCACCGGCGCCGCGACACCGCCGATGGTGATCTGAACGGAGTCGGCGGGCAGCGAGGGTCGCCCAGGGACCAGTTGACCCGTCGGCGTCGGCGGATCTGTGGGGCCAAATCCTGTCCCATACAAAAGGACAATTTCACCCGGCTGTGCCGGCGTGGTGGTCACGTCCGCCATCAGACCGGGCTTGCCCAGCAGGCTGTAATCGGTATGCTCTGCAGCCACATACTTGCCGTTGCCAAAGGTGAAGAACGCCGGCGCAAACTGCTGCTTCTGCGCCGTGAAACTGTTGCTCGTCTGCCCGGCCACGGTCACCTGGACCGGCGCGGCGCCGGTCGTTGGATCGTCGGGAGCCAGTACGTTGATTTGCCCCGGGCTGATGAACTCCACATACGCGGGGATGCCGTTGATGGTGACCGACACGCCCTCGAGCGAGGTAGGCAGCAATCCGTTTGCGAAGCCGCTGCCGTTCCAATTCCCAATGGTTGCGGACAGGTTAGTGCCAAAGATGGAAACCCACGTGGCCGATGCGAAACCGGCCGCGAAACTTCCTCCATTAGTCACGCCCCCAATAATGGGGGCCGGCTGCGTACCTGCGACGACCAGCGTCACGGCAATGGACGCCGGGCTGCCGGCCGCCCCCGCCGCGGTGATCTGCACGTTGCCGGTATAGCTCCCGGCCGCCAGATTGGCCGGGTTTACCGATACCGATAGAGTCGCGGGCGCGCCGCCGGACGCCGCGGACAGGGTGACCCAATACACGCTGGACGAGGCAGTCCAGGAAAGCGTGCCCGCGCCGGTGTTGGTAATGGATACGTTTTGCGCAGCCGGCGCCGCGCCGTCCGCGGTGTAGGTGTAGTTGAATGTGAGCGCCTGTGGGGCGGCGGCCAGCGACGGCGTCGCCGCCGCAGTCACCGTCAGTGTGACCGCGACCGATAGCGGGCTGCCGGACGCGCCCGACGCGGTTATCACAATAGTGTCGCTGTAGGTCCCCGCGCCGAGGGACGCGGGCGAGACAGATACCGATAGGGTCGAAGGCGCTGTGCCGGACGCCGCCGACAACGTTAGCCACGACTGACTTGCGGTGGCGGTCCAAGTTAGGGTTCCGCTCCCGCTGTTAGCGATCTGGATGGATTGCGCCGCCGGAACCGCGCCACCCGCTGTATAGGCGAATGGCAGGCTCGATGGCGTCGCGGCGAGGGTGGGGCCGGGCACAGCAGCCATGATGGTGATGGCATCGGTCCCCGTGGTGGCCGTCACTTCGATGGTGAGCAGACCGGTAAGGGAGGCGGGCAGCGTCGCGGAAATCGTCGTATCAGTCCACGACGACACTTGCAGGGCCGTCTGCGTGGTGGAACTCACCGGAGTCGCCAGTACCTGGCAACTGCCGCATTGAGCTCCAAAGTCGTAGCCGGTGATGGTGATCGTGCCACCCGAACTGACGATCCGTCCCGGCGCGCTGGTCAGCGGGGTAACCTTATAAATGGCCGGGTCGATCTTGCAACGCGCTGCCGAGAAGTAGCCGACATCTTCGGCGAGAGGGCCGCCGCAGGCGATGGTGCCCAGCGATGAACTGGTCGCCTGGTAGGCGCCCGTCCCACTGACGAAGTCGGTGTAGAACACGACACCGGTATCGCCGCCATCTGTCAACTCGACGGTTCCCCATGCGGCGGCGGTCAAATCCGTCACGTAGGCGCCGCTCTTGTTCTCGACGGCAAAGAATATTCCGCCGTCCTTGGATAACCATGGGTCTTTGGCGGCCGTTCCGCCGACGGACTGCCAATCCGAGTTGCCCTTCAGAAAAGAGCGCACGATGACGCCGGTGTCCTGTGTCTCGCTGGTTACGTTGGCAATGCCCGCGGCGTTGCATGCGAATGCTCCCAGGATTGCTGTGTTGGTGAAAACGGATGGGTCCACGTGGCAGTAGGGGACAATCTGGGTCGGCGGGGCGTCCGGCAGGGCAAAACCCAGCGCGGCGCTGGTCAGCGACACGAGTCCATCGCTGGCGTTGTTGAGTTGGGTAGTCGCCGACGAGCTCGAAAGATACGTGCCGGCGTTACCGATGATAGCCAGCGCGTTCACTCCGCGGAGATCGTCGCCGCGCTGGTTCCAGGTTGCCAGGTTCCACAGGAACGAACTGCCCGGGATCAACTCGGCGCTCTGCGTCCCTGCCTCGGCGGTCAGCGTGAGCGCATAGTTGCCGGCCACGAACGACCCGAAATTTGGCGTGGCAATCAGAATCAGGTCCCGCACCAAGGTGGTGACTGGCGGCGTAACCGTCTCGTCGGGTTGCAACCCTGCCAGGTACGCCCGGGCGATCAGCCCGCCCATACTGAACGCCACCAGGTCTATCTGCGGCACCTGGTCGCCATTGTCGTACTTAATGGTATTCAGGAAAGTGCCCAGATCGTTGCCTAACACCTCAATAGTTTGGTTAGCATCTACGGCGCAGTTATCGAGGAAATACACCACTGGAACGCCGTCGGATACCAGATACTGGGCAAGATTCCCAAAGGTGTCTGACGAGTTGCTGGATACGGTGCACGAGCCCGTGAAGCCGGTCTCCCATCCATTCAGCAGCACCACAGGAGGGCCCGCGGAGCCGGATGGCACCTTTTGCATGGGTTTGATGACGATCGCCAATCGAGTGGCGCGTTCCTCGCCCGTTTCGCTGGTGGCTGAGAGCTTGGCTGTATACTCGCCGGGGCTAGTCCGGAGCGGCGCCGCCACTAGCACCCGATCGCGGGCGCGGTTCGGCCCGGCCACCCAGTTCGATTCCGCGCCATCGACCTCCAGACGCAGGCTCTTGGCTTTCAGCAGGAAGTCCAGCGTGTCGGCCGGCGCGGCAATCTGTACGGATTCGCCCACCTGCATCTCGTAGCGGGTTTGCCGGATAGCCAGGGGATGAACCGGGATCTCGGCGGCCCGGCAGACAGCACCGCACAGCAGCAATGCGGCGACCCATTGGGAGTTGCGACGAGTATCGTCCAAGAGTTAAAGACGAACGGCGCTCCCAAAACGCGCAAGCCGGTTTTCGGAAGGGGCGCACCCAACCGCCTTCGGTGGGACAGGCCAGGAGGCCTGTCCCACTGCGATACTGGAGCTTATGTATCGAATCGTATGTTCGCTTCTGCTATTGACACCAAACGCCAGCGCCCAGACCGGGCATTTGTTGCTGCGGAAACCGGCGCTCAGCCGGACACAGATCGTGTTTTCCTACGCGGGCGATCTGTGGACCGTCCCGCGCGAGGGCGGTGAGGCAAAGCGGCTCACGGTGGCGCCGGGGGTGGAAACCGACCCGGTGTTTTCGCCGGATGGATCGACCATCGCCTTCACGGGCGAATATGACGGCAACGTGGATGTCTTTGTGATGCCTGCCGCGGGCGGCGTGCCGCGGCGGCTAACTTACCATCCGGGGCAGGACGCAGCGGTGGGCTGGACGCCGGACGGCAGGCGCGTGCTGTTTGTGTCAGCCCGTGTGATTCCCAACGATGGCGCCAGGCTATACACCTTGCCTGTGGAAGGCGGCGGACTGCCCGAAGAATTGCCGCTGCCCATCGCATTGGAGGGATCGTATTCCGCCGACGGCTCGCACCTGGCTTACGTGCCGCTGTTCCAGTGGCAGCAGGCCTGGAAGCGTTATCGCGGCGGGCAAACGCGCAAGATCTGGATCGCCAACCTGGCGGATTCGAGCATCGTGAAGATCCCCCGGGACAACTCCAACGACTTCAACCCCATGTGGGTCGGCGACCGGATCTACTTTCTCTCCGACCGGGAAGGGCCTGTGACGTTGTTCTATTACGACACCAAGACGAACAAGATCACGCGCGCCATCGCCAACCACGGGCTGGACTTCAAGTCGGCTGCCGCCGGACCGGGCGCCATCGTGTACGAGCAGTTCGGCGAGTTGCACCTATACGACCTGAAAACGGGACAAACCAATGCGGTGGCGGTGACGCTGGCGGGCGATCTGCCCGAACTGCGGCCCCATTATGTGAACGTCGCCAAGCGGCTGCGGAATGCCGATATCTCCCCCAGCGGCTTGCGCGCGGTGTTCGAGGCGCGCGGCGAAATCCTGACCGTGCCGGGGGAGAAGGGCGATCCGCGCAACCTCACCAACAGCACCACGGCGATGGAGCGGGAGCCGGTGTGGTCGCCCGATGGGCAGAGCATCGCTTATCTTTCGGATGCATCGGGCGACTATGCGTTGCACGTCCGCAATCAGGACGGCACGGGTGAGGCGGCGAAGATTCCGCTAGGCAAGGAATTCTACACCACGCCGCGATGGTCGCCGGACAGCAAGAAGATCGCATACCAGGACAACCACGATCACCTCTTCTACGTGGACCTCGCGGCGAAGAAGCCGGTGCTGGTGGAGACGGACTATTACTTCAACGGCGGCGGTCTGCTGCCCGCGTGGTCGCCGGACAGCCAGTGGCTGGCATACTCGAAGACGCTGAAGAGCCATATGGCCGCGATTTACCTCTACTCGGTGGCGGACGCCAAAAGCACGCAAGTTACCGACGGCATGAGCGACGCCGAGAATCCGGTCTTCGACAAGAACGGCAAGTACCTGTACTTTACTGCCAGCACCAATTCGGGCGTGGCCATGCAGCCGGATATCGAGAGCTTTTCGCGGCCGGTAACGGCGAGTGTATACGTGGTTGTGCTCGCCAAGACCGAAGCGTCTCCGCTGGCGCCGGAAAGCGATGACGAGAAGAAGAAGGACGACACCAAGAAGGACGACAAAGACAAGGACAAAGACAAGGACAAAGACAAGAGTGCGGAAAAGGTCGACGTCAAGGTCGATCTGGAGAAGATCGGCCAACGCATTCTGGCGCTGCCGATGCCCCCTGTCCGGTACGTGGGGCTTGAAGCGGGCAAGGCGGGAGTCGTCTATGCCATCGAAGCGGGGGCGTTTTCGCCGCAGGCTCCGCCGCTCTTAACCGTCCATCGCTTCGATCTGAGCAAGAGGAAGACGGACGTGGTCATCGGCGGCGTCAAGACCTTCCAAGTGTCGTTCACCGGCGAGAAGATGTTGTACCAGCAGGACGACAAATGGACCATCGCCGAACCGCCGCCAATGCCCGATGGTCCCGATGGGCCGCCGCCGAAGCCGGGGAACGAAAAGACGCTCAAGACTCAGGATCTGGAAGTAAGGGTGGACCCGCCCGCGGAATGGAAACAGATGTTCCATGAAGTCTGGCGCATCGAGCGCGAATTCTTTTACGATCCGCACCATCACGGGCTCGATCTACAGGCCGCCGAGGAACGCTACGGTGTGTACCTGAGCGGCCTCGCATCGCGCGACGATCTGAACTATCTGTTCACCGAGATGCTGGGCAACTTGACCGTCGGTCACATGTTCCTGGGCGGCGGCGACCGGCCGGAGGTGAAGAAAGTTCGCACCGGACTGCTCGGGGCGGACTACAAGATCGAGAACGGGCGCTACCGTTTCGCGCACGTTTACGACGGCGAGAACTGGAATCCCGATCTGAAGGCGCCGCTGACGCAGCCGGGCGTCAACGTGACCGCGGGCGAGTATCTGTTGGCGGTGAATGGGCGGGAAGTGCGCGCCTCCGACAGCGTATATAGTTTCTTCGAAGCGACCGCCGGAAAGAGCACGCTGCTGAAAGTGGGGCCGGATCCGTCGGGGGCGCATGCGCGCGAAGTGAGGGCCGTGCCGGTGGACGACGAAGCCGGCCTGCGGCACCTGGCGTGGATTGAGGACAACCGCCGCCAGGTGGATAAGATGACCGGGGGACGGGTGGCGTACATCCACATGTCGGATACCTTCTTCGGCGGCTATACCAGCTTCATGCGCTACTTCTTCGCGCAGGTGGACAAGGACGCGGCGATCATCGACGAGCGCTTCAATCACGGCGGAGCGCTGGCCACCGACATCATCGAGTATCTGCAGCGCAAGTTGATGAGCGTGGCCACCACGCGCGACGGGGCGGACTCTGTGCAGCCGCAGGGCGCGATTTTCGGCCCGAAGGTGATGATCATCAATCAATTCGCGGGCTCGGGCGGCGACGCCATGCCGTGGTATTTTCGGCGCGCGGGGGTGGGCAAACTGATCGGCGAGCGCACCTGGGGAGGCCTGGTCGGGCTGACCGGATATCCCGAATTGATGGACGGCGGCGTAGTGATGGCCCCGAGCTGGGCGATCTGGAATCCCAACGGCACTTTCGATATCGAGAACCACGGCATCGCGCCGGATATCGAAGTGGAATACGACCCGGCGGCAGTGCGGCAAGGGCACGATCCACAGTTGGAGAAGGCCGTTGAGGTCGTGATGGAGGAGCTGCATAACAATCCGGTACCGGCGTTGAAGAGGCCGCCTTACCCCAATTATCAGAAGAAGTAAGGGTGAGCCATGGCTGCGCCCACCGATCGTCTCTCCGGCACGTTTTGGCTGCTGTTTCTCTACGACGTGTGCGAGGAGATCAAGCTGGAGGAGTTGCGCGCCATCCTGGGGACGCAGCCGGCCGGGCGCGAGCCTAGTTTCCGGCGGCCCACGCCCGAATACGTGCGCTTTGCGAAGCCGCCGGCGATCGAGTTCCTGGAGCCGTTGCTCCTCGAAAGCGGCGAACGGCTGCAGGCCCAGATGCACTACTACGAATATGGCGTGGTGTCGATCGAACTGCAATTGCCCTTCGATTTCGATTGGCGGGAATTGCTGCGCCTGTCGAGCCGGTCGATCGCGGCGCCGGAGATCGAAAAGCGGGCTGCCGATAGCGTTCGGCGCAGCTTGGCGCGCGCCGGCCCGGCCTTGGTGAAACCGTATACCGACTGGCTGACCGAAGATTACTACATCATCCAGCTTCGCCCGGTGATGAAGGACGACGGCAGCCCTATGACGGCCGAGGAATTGATCGCGGAACGCGGCGACGAGATTGCGCAAGTGGTGCGCGGCGAAGAGATGCGCCTGGCCGACGACGAGCGCATGGAGATCCTGCAATCGCGCCGCTCGTATTATCCGGACGACCTGGTAGTGATCGGCTGGACCGCCGCGCTGGTCTATGACACGCCGGAAGGCGCGCTGCCGGTGATGCAACTGTTGGAGTATGCCAATTCGCAGTTGATCGAATTCCGCTATTACGACGAGATGCTGACGCGGCTGCTGGCGGATGTGTACCGGTCGCTGGAGAAAGGCACAGGCGTGCTGGCGCGCTGGCGCCTCGCGCGGGAGGCCGGGCGGCTGAATACCATCCGGCTGGATGTGCGCGAGCTGACCGAACGCATGGACAATTCGATCAAGTTCCTCAGCGACATGTATTCCGCGCGCGTCTACCGCCTGGCCGCGGGTAAGGTGGGCGTGACGGATTACCGCCAACTGGTGGACGAGAAGCTGCGCACCGCCGGCGATCTGTACCAGTTCATGGTGGACCAGTTCCAGCAGGGCCGGGCTTTTGTATTGGAGCTGATGGTAGTGGTGATTTTGGTCATCGAGCTGGTGTTCTTGTTCGAGGGGAAGATGTGAGAAGCCAGAAAGGAGTCGGAATCGCGCCGCGACAATGGCCGGTCAGCGGATCGAAATCCGCTCGCTTAGAAGCCGTGAAGAAATCGCCCGTGATCGGGATCGGCAGGCGGAACCGCCTGCCCCACCGCTGCGAACACAGGATTTCTTTTGGTGGCGCAGGCGGTTCCGCCTGCGATCCGCGATTGTTTCACGCCAAACGTTGCGAAATCAACGCGACGGGTACCGAGCCGCGACCGTCAGGGAGCGGTTTCCTCAGGAGAACATTGAGCTTCGGCTCGCGGAACAACTTGTAAGAGTTGAATAAGCGTCGGCCTACGCCTTGGGCAGGAGGCGAACATATAATTCCGGCGGTATTAGAATCGGCCATCGCGTGGGTGGAGGTTTCGTTCACGCGTGCCAGATCCGCCGTGAGCTTGTGATGTTCCGTCGGCCCTCGAAGATCATGGCTACCAGCTCATGCCACTGGCTACCCACCGCCTGAGCCTCCGTTGTCGGGCAGCGGAAGTCACAGACCAGAATTCAGAAGACAGAAGCCGACGCGCAGGGCGAGCGCTCCCGCGGCAACTACCAACATGAATGCGGCAGACCCAATGCCTTTGAAATCGCCGACACGCAGATGGGACACGATGGCTCCCACGAAATAAAGGACGAGACCGATTCCCGCGGCAATTCCGATTGGCGGCCACCAGATGCCAACCACGAGTCCCGCTGCCCCCGCAAACTCGCACGCGGCCAGCAGCGGAAAGTACTTCAATGGGAGGCCGATAGTTTCGTGGACCACTTTAACCTGAAGCGGATCGCGCCGGATTTTGCCGAGGCCGGAATACGACACCATGAGCGCGAACACCAGAGTAATCACTAGGTATGCGATATGCATCTCACCGGCCATTACTTCCCGGCCTCGGCAGGTTTGTCGCCAGGCTTGCCCGGCGGAGCGACCATAACGTTTAGCGCCGACAGCTTCAAGTCGCCTTCCCTGGTGGCGTCCAGCGAGATGTGCGTGCCCACTTCGATATCGGATGGCTTGATCGGTTGATCGTCTTTCAGGAACTTGGTCTTCTTGGATACGCGGAAGGTGAGGCTCTGGCGCTCCGCGTCGGGGCCGGCGGGGTCCAGATCCACGGTGAGTTCCTTCTTGGTGAGCGCCTTCACCGTTCCATTAAAGGTGACCGCGGGGCCGCCATAGGGGCCCGAGTTCGCAGTGGCCGAGGCCGGCCCTCGGCGTCGCGAATACTGCGCCGGCATCCGCGCCGGCAGCAAGAGCGCTAGGAGCACCGGAAAGATCGCAATGTACCGCATACCTTCATTCTCTCAAATCGGCTCGCAATCTTACGGGAATTCGACTGCAACCCGGGGCGCCGTTTCTAACGTCTGAAGCTTATTAGGATACAACCATGCCTCAAAATCTTGGACTTACACGCCGCGGGCTGCTCATGTTGGCGGCCGGCGCCGGCGCGCAGGCCTCGCTGCGGCTAAATGCCGCCAGTTCGGACTTCTGGAACAAGAAGGAGCCGGCGGAATGGTCTGCGGAAGAAATCGATAAACTGGCGACCAAATCGCCCTGGGCCAAGGAGGTCAACGCCGCCTCGGCCGCGGTCAGCCGCCCCTATTCAGGGGGTGGAGGCAACGGAGGCAACAGGGGCGGGGGTGGCATGGGCGATCCTGGTATTGGCGGCGGGGGCGGGGGTTATCCCGGTGGCGGTGGAGGTTACCCGGGTGGCGGCATGGGTGGCGGCCGCGGCACGGGAGGCGGCAGACGCGGGGGCGGCGGTCCGATGCCCTTATCGTACAGGGCCACGGTCCGTTGGGAAAGCGCCAAACCCATCCAGGCGGCCTTGAAGACGCCTCTGACGGAGGGCCTCGCGGGCGCCTATGTCATCAGCGTGAGCGGCGTTCCCATTCTGGAACCGGGCCGCCAGCACTCCGATGACGGCGATACCGAGAGCACGGTATCGAAGGGTTTGAGCGATGAGGTCCTGGATCGCATCAAGAACCTGACCTACCTGGAGCCCAAGGGAAAGTCTCCGGCGCAACCCAGCGTGGTGCAGAAAGGGGCGATAAGCACTTCCGGAACGCCAATTTTGCTGTTCGGTTTTCCGCGCGACGTGGTGCCGCTCACGGCGGACGACCGGGAGGTCGTCTTCACCACAAAGCTGGGCGCCATTGAGGTCAAGACCAAGTTCAACCTGAAGGACATGATGTATCGTAATGAACTGGCGCTGTAGGCGAGTTCACAGGCGAAGGCCTGTGCCACCAGATTTTACAAAGCCTTAACAGCAAAGGAGTAACGCACTTGCGCCGGGCCGCGTTTCCCGTTCCAGAGGTAATCCGCAACCGTGAAAGAGTCATTGCAGAATCGCGAGCCTACTCTGCGCGCCATCATGAAAATCGCGCGCCAAGGTCTGAACGACGCCGTGCGCCGGGTTGTAGCGCCCGGTTCGCGGGTAAGCGGCCGATAGCCGGGTGGGCGGCAATCTTGCGGTCCCCTTCAAAACCAGGGATTGCGGACGTTAGTGTCCGAGATGCAGTGGAGAGCTGCGTGGCGTTGGCCCGTTCGACCGGGACGCTGGTGGCCGCGGGCGATCGCCTGGCCGCCGCGCGCGCAGCGGTGGAACTCGTCAGGGCCTATGATAGAGTTCTGGAGAATATTCGGCTCGTCCCGCTTTCCCTGCCGGAACAACAGTGCGCGCGCGATCGACTGGCGCCGGTGGCGGAGCTGCTACGCAAGTACCGGCTCCGTTGAGCGCCGGGCCACGAAGCAAAGGGGTCCATAAAAGGTGATTCGACAATCGATTCATTCCGACAGAGTACACAGTAGCTATTTATTCGCTCTCGTATTTTTGCCGCTGCTGGCGCCGGTCTTGTGCCTGGCGCAGGCGCCGCCGCAATACACCATCACGACCGTTGCCGGAAGACTCGGCAGCGGTGGCAATTACGCCGGTGACGGAGGGCCGGCCGCGAACGCGTTCCTCTTCGGCCCGTCGGACGTTGTATTCGATTCCTCCGGCAAGCTCTACCTTTCGGACTCCAACAACCAGCGGATTCGCCAGGTTGATTTTTCCTCCGGCCTGATCACTACGATAGCGGGTAACGGCACCGTGGGATACGCAGGGGATCTATCGGCGGCGAGCGGCGCTGAGCTTTCCAGCCCATCGGGGTTGGCGTTCGACGGCCACGGCAATCTCTACATTGCGGACACGGCCAACTGGGTAATCCGTGAGGTGAACACGAGTGGCATTATCTCGACGGTGGCCGGGGACAACAGCTTGGGCGCCGGCTTTGCCGGAGACCTGGGCCCGGCCACCAGCGCACAACTCAAAAATCCTTCCTCGGTGGCCGTGGATCCCGCGGGCAATATCTACATCGCCGACCCGGCCAGCAATGTAGTGCGCGTGGTGTGCGCGACCGAGACGCCGATCGCCTGTAAGAATGTGGCCTCCGGGGACATCGACACGTTCGCTGGAAACTACGTGACCGGCGCCCAATATACAGGCGATGGAGGCCCCGCGACCAGCGCGCTGCTCAATAATCCTGTGGCCGTGGTGCTGGATGCGGCCGGCAATCTTTACATTTCCGACTCCGGTAACAACGCCATCCGCAAGGTGAACACGACCGGCATCATCATGACGGTGGCCGGCACTGGCCCGAACAATGCCGGTTACGTGGGCGACGGAGGACCGGCCACCCAGGCGGAACTCAACGACCCCACGGGAATTGCTCTGGATTCCTACGGCAATCTCTACATCGCGGACCACAACAATTCCGTGATCCGCATGGTGGAGCCGAATGGCACGATCACCACGATTGCCGGCAATAGTTCGTTCGGCGACAGCGGGGACGGAGGCTCGGCCACCAAAGCGGAACTGTACTTTCCTTCCGGCGTGGCGGCGTACGGCGGACAGGTCTACATCGCCGACAATTCGAACAATGCGATCCGGATGCTGACCCCGGGGAATCCGCAGGTAGGTGCGGGTGGCGTGATTACCGCGGGAGATTTCGGCGCCTCCGCCACGGTGGCACCCGGCAGTTGGATCGAGATTTACGGCACGAACATGGCCCCCGGTGCGCGGCCATGGGGAACCGCCGATTTCAGCGGCTCGAATGCGCCGGCTTCGCTCGATTCGACCTCGGTCACGGTGGGTGGCCAATCCGCGTTTGTGGCTTACATCAGCGCCAATCAAGTGAACGTGCAGGTGCCCTTGAATGTGGCCGCGGGGACGCAGCCGTTGATTGTGACCACCGCATTCGGCGCCAGCGCCGCGTACAGCCTGACGGTTGGGCCCACGCCCGGCGTGTACGCTCCGCCGTTTTTCAATATCGGCGGAAAGCAGTATGCGGGAGCTTTGCTCGGGAACTCCGGCACGTGGGTACTGCCGGCGGGCGCCGTCTCCGGATTTACGTCGCAGCCGGCCGTGCCGGGCGACACCATCATCTTGTACGGCGTGGGATTCGGGACGGTGACCCCGAACGTTCCGGCGGGTGTGTTGGCCCCCAATCAACTGACTACGCTCACCGCGCCGGTCCAGGTGATGTTCGGCACGACCGCGGTAACGCCGGCGTACCAGGGATTATCCCCGGGGTCCGTCGGGCTCTACCAATTAAACGTGGTGGTGCCGCAGGTGGCGGCCAACAATGCCGTGCCGTTGACATTCACTCAGGGCGGGGTAACCTTGCCGCAGACGCTGTATACGGCGGTCGGCTCTGCACCCCAGTAAGGGCAAGGCTTATGATAGAAGGAAGCAAAGGGGTCTATTAAAGGTGATTCGACAAAGCTATTTATTCGCTCTCGCATTCTTGGTCATACTTGTGCCGGTCCTGTGCCAGGCGCAGGCTCCGCCGCAATATACCATTACCACCATTGCCGGGCAACTCGGCAACACCGGCAGTTATTCCGGCGACGGAGGGGCGGCCACCAGCGCGCTCCTCTGGGAACCCGCTAACGTTATATTCGATTCCGCCGGCAATCTCGACATTTCGGACTGCCTCAACTACCGGATTCGCCAGATTAATTCCAGCGGCGTTATTAATACGATAGCGGGCAACGGAACCGCGGGATTCGCCGGGGATGGATTGTCGCCCACCTCCAGCACCACCGAGCTCAACGCTCCATCGGGAATGACGTTCGATAGCAATGGCAATTTGTACTTTGCGGACACCGACAACTTCGTAATCCGGGAAGTGACGGGAGGCAAGATCTCGACGGTGGCCGGGAAAAACGTGGGCGTCCCCTTTCAAGGGGACCTGGGCCCGGCCACCAGCGCAGGGATTTCTCCTACCGGAGTGGCCGTGGATTCCGCGGGCAATATCTACATCGCGGACGCGTTCAACAATGTGGTGCGCGTGGTTTGCCAAACTCAAACGCCGATTGCCTGCACCAACAACGCCTTCGTTAGTCCTACTAGTGGCTACGTCACATGGGCCGCCGGGGACATCAACACGTTCGCCGGACAGAATTTGACGGGCGCGGGCGCCGGTTATACCGGCGATGGAGGCCCCGCGACCGGCGCGCTGCTCAATAATCCCGCGGCCGTGCTGCTGGATGCGGCCGGCAATCTCTACATTTCCGACTCCGGGAACAACTCAATCCGCAAAGTAAGCACGAGTGGCATCATCTCGACGGTGGCCGGCGGGGGTGGGCCGCTCGCCGCCGGCTACGCGGGCGATGGAGGACCGGCGACCCAGGCAGAACTCAACAACCCGAAGGGCACCGCGGTCGATTCCTACGGCAATCTATACATCGCGGACACCGATAATTCCATGATTCGCGTGGTGGAGCCGAACGGCACGATCACCACGATCGCAGGCAACGGTACGCCCGGCGGCAGCGGGGATGGAGGCCCGGCCACCAGCGCGCAACTGAACTTTCCTTCGGGCGTGACAGTGAATGGCGGAAAGGTCTACATCGCGGATAGCCAGAACAACGTAATCCGGATGCTGACCCCGGGGAATCCCCAGGTGAATACGGGTGGCGTGATTACCGCGGGGAATTTCGGCGCCTCCGCCACGGTGGCGCCCGGCAGTTGGATCGAGATTTACGGCACGAACCTGGCCGCCGGTGCACGACCATGGGGAACGGCCGATTTCAGTACCTCCAATGCGCCGACTTCGCTCGATTCGACGTCGGTCACGATAGGCGGCCAGCCAGCATTCGTGGCTTACATCAGCGCCAATCAAGTGAACGTGCAGGTGCCCTCGAATGTGGCCGCGGGGACGCAGCCGTTGATTGTTACAACCAAGTTCGGCGCCAGCCCCGCGTACGACCTGACCGTTGGGCCCACGCCCGGCGTATACGCCCCGCCGTTTCTGAACATCGGCGGAAAACAATATGCGGGAGCTTTGTTTGCAAACTCCAGTACGTGGGTGCTGCCCGCGGGCGCCGTTTCCGGATTCACGTCGAAGCCGGCGGCGCCGGGTGACATCATCACCTTGTACGGCGTAGGATTCGGGACGGTGACTCAGAATGTTCCGGCCGGGCAGTTGGCCCCCGAACAGACTCAGCTTACCGTGCCGGTCCAGGTGCTGTTCGGCACGACTCAGGCGACGCTACAGTACCAGGGATTGGCGCCGGGGTTAGTCGGGCTGTACCAATTCAACGTGGTGGTGCCGCAGGTCGCCGCCAGTAATGCCGTGCCGTTGACATTCAGTCAGGGCGGCGTAACCTTGCCGCAGACGTTGTATACGGCGGTTGGGAATTAAACCCCATTTGCGTGGGTAGGCAGCCCGGTGATTCCCGGCTGTGCCGGTTTCTTCTTGGATGAGTAATTTCCGGCTCTCTACGCTTCTTCGCGGCCCATTCCGGTTCACTGTTTACTTCCTCGCATTATACGCGGCCCTCACTTTGATGCTGCTGTCCCGCCTGTCGTTATGGCTTGACGAGCTGATAGATCTGGTCGGGACTCAAACACATAATATTCATGCGGTTATAGAGTACGCCGCCTCAAATCCCGGCGGCGCTCCAATCTGGTATCTGACACAGGCACTAGCGACCGGGGTCATGGGTTTCTCGGCGTTCTCCGCTAGATTGCCGGCCTGTATTGCAAGCATTTGTTCCTGTTGGGGCCTGGCGGTCCTCGCGCGCCGGGTGGGGGCAAGGTGGCCGGCCCTTTATGTTGCGGCGTTCGCGATGCTTCCTCTTCAATTCAGGTATGCCCTTGAAGGCAGGCCTTACTCCGAAGCGCTGTGCCTAAGCATTTGGGCTACCGTCATGTTTCTGAGGCTGCTTGGGCGGCCGACACTTCTCAACGGACTGCTTTACTGCTTAGTGGTTGCTCTAGGCTTATATACACAACCATATTCGGTTTTTGTGGCGGCGGCTCAGGTGATCTGGGCGCTGGCAAATCCTCGCGTGGCGGCGAGGGGACGCCTGCTCGCACTCGGAGCGGTGTCGTTAGCTAGCGCCGGCTTCGCACCGTGGCTTGTGTACGCGGCCCAACTGTGGCCGGCCAGTCCAGCCCCCGGAGTATACGCCACCTTCCGGCCCCGCGTCTTAGTGCTGGTGCTTCGCGAGTGCCTAGGTGGTGGATACCCGATATCCGTGCCCGTGATCCTAGCTGTTGTTGCGGGCGTCCGGTCGGAGGCGCTGCGCTCATCGACTAGAGCATTGTTTCTTCTGATGATATTGCTTCCGGTCGGCTGCGCTCTCGGGGCGGACTATTTCTTCGGCTATTTCGTAGCCATACGGCAGGTAATCTTTATACTTCCGAGCATGGTATTGCTCGCGGGCGCCGGTGTAGAATATATTGCCGCCAAACTGGGAGGCCCGACAGCGACGGCTGTGGCGCTACTGATCCTGACTACAAGCGTGGTTTATGATGTGCACTGGTTTACCAGGCCGCGCGAGGACTGGAAGACAGCTACTGCTATGTTGAGGCAGAGCGTCAACAGCGGGGCTTGTGCTCTTTTGGTCCCCGAGCGAACGGCGCAAATCTTCGTGTTCTTCGACCCGGGCCTCTTGCATCGCCTGTATGGCGAGTGGTCCGACCTTTCACGGTGCTCTCAGGTCGCGGTGGCTGTCATGCCCAGCGATCTACCAGAGTCGGCTGCTATTGCTAAACTGCTGGCGGACCGAGGATTTCGACAGAGCCAAGTGCTCTTTGCGGGGGAGCCCACCGTGAGGTTATTCTCTAGGCGAGAATAATTCATACGGGTAGATTTCCGCGTCAGTTTCTCCGTGGCACAGCTCAGCGTGCCGCCCCAGGGGACGTCTAGTGCGGAGCGTACAGTCCCTCGTAGGTGGTGCCAAAAGACGTTATCTGGTAGCTGTCGCCGCCCGTGCTTGAGCACAGAAGCGTGTCTGTTCCGCTGCACGACGTATTCCAAAAGCCGCCATTGTAAAATACTTTTGTCCAGTGAGAGTCCTGATTGTGCTGATCGACGTAGATCGCCGTGAGGCTGCTAGTGGTGGAGTAGGCCGTCTCCGTCATCCATATCGGCTTCCGTCGCGATGGTGGAGAGGCGCGGTTGCCTTCATGGATCGGTTTGCTCACACATTGCTCACACCAATTGCCTCTATAGGGGCATCCCGCGGAAAAGGGCCACCTGCATCTACGTAGAATCAGTCTGGTTACGACTGCATTGGACTCGCTCGGACGACTTGAAACTGTTTCGATTCCCGTTAGCGCTACCATAGAATCGTCACTTCACGGCTTACTTCACAGCCACGGTCACGTTGGCTTGGCTTGCCACCCCGCCGATCTTGATGCTCACCGGCACGGCGCCGCCGGGTGTCACTGACTCCGGGATCAGCACATTCACCTGCACCAAGCCGGCCGTGAATCCCGGCGCTTCACCGCAGTAATTGGTCGTCGCGGTCTGCCCGCCCACGGTAGCCGTACATGTCGGGCTCGCATTGAGCTGCGGCGTCCCCGTGGTGATGCGGCCGTCCACGCCCGGCGGCGTCGTGACTCCTTCGCCGGTGCCGTAGATGAATACGTACTGCCCGCGCGGCGCCGGATTGGTTGGGCCGTTAAGGCTGTAGTCCTGGTTCCGAATGGCGCCCTGGCCGTGCCCCGACTCATCGTCGGTGAAGATGGCGGGCTTGCTGGGCGCGACTGCTACCTGAAATGGCGCGGATGCATTCCCCTGATACACCGCCACCACGTTGACGGTCGTCTGCCCGGCTACCTCATAGGGAACCACCGCGTTCAACTGCGTGTTCCCCGCGTAGGTCATGGGCGCCGCATAGCCGTTGAAGAACACCTGCACGCCGCCGATCGAGGCGCTCAGGATGCCGTTGTCGATCTGCAGGCCCGTCCCGCTGGCTGGCCCCAGCGATTGTCCCCAGATCGTGACTAGCTCTCCGGGCGATACACCGCTGGTATCGCTCCAAGCCGCGCTGGTGACGGCGGCGACCACCGGCTGCGGCACGCGCATGGCGCTCTGCGCCTGCGGGATTACCAACAGCGTCATCGAGTACGCCGGAAACGTAGCCGTGAAGCTGTTGCCGCTGACATTGATGTCCGCAGTCTGGCGCACGATGGCGGCTAGGTTCGTCGAGCTGTACTGCCACACTTGCGCCGTGCCGGCCGGCGTGAAATGGGCGAGGCTGATCGAATCGCCGATATCGCCGGTAGTCTTGTTGAGCACCAGCACGGTCAATGCCGAGTCCACGCGCTGCGCGGCGAAGATGGAGAGCGTATCCGGATTGCCGCTGGTGGCCGATACGCTCGTGCCGCCGAACTGGCTGCCGTTGCCGTCGTAATTCAGGAAGATCTTGAACGCGAATGCGCCGGGATCGGTGGTTGCCGGCGTGCTCCAGAGCGTTCCCAACCCGAGTCCATAAGCGCCGAAGATGCCCAGGATATCGGCTTGCGCAATGGCACCGGTGATGCTGTTAAGCGCGCCCCAACTGTATTCGGTGATCGCCAGGTTCGTGCCGGGATAATTCTGGGTCACCCACTGTTGCATTTGCGGAATCAGATGCGGCGCGACTTCGGCGCCGGTGGCGTCGTTAAAACCGCCGCCGGGCACCATATAGTTAGGGTCCCAGAGCGCGCGCGTGGAGGTCATGCGCAACGTTTCCATGGCGCTGTCGCCCTGCGAGGCGCTCAGGCCACTCGGCGCGATGTAAGCGTGCACGTCGAGGTAGTCCAACAGCCGGTAACCGTTCGTCTGCTCGAACTGGCTCATCTGTTGGAGGTAATACGGAACCCACGGGACGCCGCCGTGCGCTTTCTGGTCGGTGGGATTGTCCCAGTATTGAAATGGCGACGTGCTCCAGCCGCTATCCATATCCACCCTGGAAAAGAGCATCCCCGACCAGCCCCCGGGCACCGGTCCGGTAATCAGCGCCGTGGGGTCCACTGCCTTCACCGCCTTGGCCCACTTGATATTGCGCGCCAGCATGTCGTCGTAGGTGGCCGCCTGGGGGTAAACATCGATGTGGTTGGAATACCACCATTCCGGTTCGTTGTCCATGCTCCACAGACGCACGCCACCCGCGTTGGCCGGGCCATAGCTGGTCATGATCTGCTGCACCCATTGCTGGGCGAAGGATTGCGTCACGGGAACGTAGGCGTCATTGGGATCGTTCGCCACCGGGACGCCGCTGACGAGCACGCCGTTGCCGCAGCCGGGATTGTCGGGGGCCGTCGCTTTCTGCGGGCCGTACTTCGTCACGCTGAAGCTGCATTCGCCGGCGGCTTTGGGAGACCAGTCCATCAGCGGAATGGTTCCCAGGCTCACGGTGCCGGCGGTCAGGTTGGCTTCGTGGAACGCATCGAAGCCGGGGCTGACGCTGTAGTTCTCGTAGCACCACGGGTTGTCGCCGGTGTTGTTCTTGACGCTGTTCTGCCAGTTGAAGCTGGTGGCGTCATCGCCGCCCCACCGGATCACCGGAATGCGCATCAGCGCCATCAGCCCGTTGTCGCTCCACTCGTTGATGCCGTAGATGTACGGACTGATGGGATGGCGGTTGGCGCTGGCGTCCACGGCCAGCGTGGGCGCCTGGGCGTAAAGGCCCAGTACGGAAAAGGACGCTGCGAGAAGATGCAGACGAAGCATCATGACAACACCTCTTTATCCATCTTATAGCGCGCTTATAGCGCGGCGGCGGCACCGCCTTTGTTCGCTAACGCATTTCGACGACGTGGGGCAGCGCCGTGCGCTGCGGCGGACCCTCGGTCCGCCTCCGGCCGGGCG
>OCTA010001587.1_pt1 | contig 20910 bp, 30 predicted proteins | sample 1538991 | NCBI WGS metagenome assembly OCTA01 (sample SAMEA3539302, study PRJEB22396) | soil metagenome | biome: tundra; feature: field; material: soil | place: USA | collected 2010-05 | depth 0.15 m | reverse complement strand
CGCGTGGGTCGTCGAGGAAGGTGGCGAGGGGTCCGAGCGTGCTCTTGAGCGCGCTCGCGCGCCTCGCTTGGCTCTCACTCAGCTCGTGGGGCGGGTTCACCTCCCTTCATCGATCGGTCGTCCGCAAACCGTTCGCGAAATCGATCGGCGTATGGCGATTTTCGCTCTCGCGTACCGGGCACACCGCGGACCTTTAAAGGAGGGGCCGGCGCGTCTCGCGATGCCGCAGCGCCGCCCGCACGGGGCCTCCGACGGGGTCGAAGGGTCGGGTCGCGGCATCCGGATGGGCTGGATTGGGGTCTATGGCCCACGACGCACGTCAGGAGCCGTGGCTACGAAATGGTTCTTACTTTCTTTCATGGAGAGGACACTGAGACGGCGCGCGCACGAGTCCGCGGAAGAAGTCGGCGCGAATCCACTCGATTGCATTTCCATGCCAAGAAAGTGAGCGCTGGCCCCAAATGACAGGCAACAATCGGCGCAACGCGTCCTGAGGTGCAAAGAGAGCGCAGCCGGCTGCTTCGGGCGACTCCGAGCAAGCGCTTGCGCAGCGGCGGGCATCACGCGCGATGGCGAAGAAACGCGATTGTGCCCGTGGTTGCCGGCGGTTAGCCCGGTCCGCGCGGCCCCCAAGCGAAAATAACGCGAACCAAAGTCGCTCGTCCGCTCGATTAACCGTTCGGTGGATAGGGCAGAGACACGTCGCGCGGATGGGGCCAACACCCAGACCGATTCCCCCCGAGACATTGTCTCGAGGGGAGGCTGGCGGGGCGGGAGAAGGTTCAAGCCGGACTCGGTCTTCCCTTCCGAGCCCGCCGTGCGGGGCGAGGGAGGAGTTCCGGGGGAGGTGGGCGCGAGAGCCCGCTCGGAGAATGGAGGATCGAGATGCGCTTGTTCGCTGTCGTGAGTGTGCTGGTGTTGTCTTTGGCGGGACTCTGGGGCTCGACGCAATACGTGGCCGCCGAGCTTCACGATGCGCCGGAGCTCGGGACCCCGTGGGCGAAGCTCGGGGAGCTGCGCATCTACCCTCCCTGGGGATGGGTGGTGTGGGGCCGGCTCTACGCGTCCCGGGCTCCGACGCCATTCCGCAACGCCGGCGCGATGACGACGCTGGCCGCGCTCGGCGGAGCGGCGGTGGCGGCCCTTGCCGCCCTGCGGCGAACGTCGCCGGCCCCGAGCAGCGCTCACGGGAGCTCGCGCTGGGCCACCACCTCGGAGATCCGCGCCGCGGGCCTCGTGCGCGACGAAGGTGTCGTCATCTGCCAGACGGGCGAGGCCGAGTTTCGCAGGACCGTGGACGCCGCGGGCCGGATCCGTACGACGGCCGTGCGCCTCGGCGCGCTCGTGCGCCACGACGGCCCCGAGCACGTGTTCTGTTTCGCACCCACCCGCAGCGGCAAGGGGGTGGGCCTCGTCATCCCGACGCTCCTCTCCTGGCCGCACTCGGTGCTCGTCTACGACATCAAGAAGGAGAACTGGGCGCTGACCGCCGGATGGCGGCGGCAGTTCAGCCGCACCTGGCGGTTTGAGCCGACCGCTATCGATTCGGTGCGCTTCAACCCGCTCCTCGAAATCCGAAAGGGACTCTCGGAGGTCAAAGACACGCAAAACGTCGCCGACATCCTGGTCGATCCGACCGGCGAGAGAGAGACCAAGGACCACTGGCAAACGACGGCCCATAGCCTCCTCACGGGCGCCATCCTGCACGTGCTCTACGCCGAGGCCGACAAGACGCTCGCCGGCGTGGCGGCCTTCCTTTCGGACCCTTCGCGGACCGGGGCGGATGCGCTCAAGCGGATGCTCGAGACCCGCCACCTGCCGAGCGGGCCGCACCCCGCGGTCGCGCAGGCGGCGCGCGAGATGCTCAACAAGAGCGAGAACGAGCTGTCGGGCGTCTTCTCGACCGCGATGTCGTGCCTGGGCCTCTACCGCGATCCGGTCATCGCGCGAAATACCGCGGCGAGCGACTTCCGCATCGCGGACCTCATGAACGGCGACGCGCCGGCGAGCCTGTACCTGGTCGTGCCGCCGAGCGACCTCGCGCGCACCCGTCCCATCATCCGCCTGATGCTCAACCAGATCGGACGCCGGCTCACCGAGTCGATGCAGGTCGGGGGAAAGACCGCCTACCGGCATCGCCTCCTTCTCTTGCTCGACGAGTTCCCGTCGCTTGGCAAGCTCGAGTTCTTCGAGACCGCGCTCGCGTTCATCGCCGGCTATGGCCTCAAGGCCTTCCTCATCGCGCAATCGCTCAATCAGCTCGAGAAGGCCTACGGCCCCCATAACTCCATCCTCGACAACTGCCACATCCGTTTCACCTATGCCGCCAACGACGACAGGACCGCCCGGAGGATCTCCGACCTGCTCGGCCAGGCCACCGAGAAAAGGCTGCAGAGGAGCTACTCCGGCTCCGGCTTCTTTCTGACCCACCGCAGCGAGAGCGAGCACGAGTACGCTCGTCCGCTCTTGACCCCCGGCGAGGTCAACCAGCTCTCGCAGGACGACGCCGTCCTCCTCGTCGGGGGCCTCTTGCCCTATCGGGCCCGCAAGGTGCGCTATTTTCTCGACCCCCGCTTCCACGGTCGCGACGGGATGCCGCCTCCGGACGAGCCGGAGCAGCAAGCGCGCGAGCTTCCTACCCGAGTCGCGAGCGATTGGGACGCGCTCGTCCGGGCACCCTTGCAGGGCGAGCCGCCTGCTTCGCCGACGACCGGCACGGCCGGTGAGCCGATCGTCGTCGACGCCGTAGCCGCGACGCCGGAGGCCGCGGCTGGCGTGGTCGAAAGCGTCTGGGATGGTTTTTTCGCCAAACAGGACCCGCCCGCTGCCGCGGGCGAGGAGTCGGACTCCGAGGACGCCGGGACGAAGAAAGCCGAGGAGCTTCCGCTATGACGCGAGCCCAATGTCGTGGACGTGTAAAGCTGCAGACCTATATGGACCCCGGTCTCTCCGGGCGTGTGGACCGGTTCTGTACGGCGATGGGCGTAAGCCAAAGCGCCTTGGTGAAGTCCGCGCTGGGCCAGTATCTCGACGAGACGAAGGATGCGACGCTGCTCCTACGTCGCCTCGATCGGCTGGGTCGCGCCGAGGCACGCACCCAGCGGGATCTGGAGGTGTTGTCTCAGGCCTTCGGGGTGTTCGTCCGGCTATGGCTCGCGCACACGCCCACCGTTCCCGAGGAGTCCAAGCCCGGCGCACGCTTGAACGCCGAGAACCGCTACGGTCGGTTCACACAACACGTCGCCGATCAATTCTCGGCCGGGCGACGCTTTCTCGACGACTTGCCACGCGAGGTGGTTGCAGACGACGCGGAGCTGACCGCCCTCACAAACGGCGGCGACGGGTCGACGGAGCGCGGCTAGTTTGCCGCGGCTCTATGCGGGCATCGTCCACGTCAGCCCCAGTTGCTTCGCGGAAAACCACAACGTTAGACCGCAATTGGTACACATGATGAACATCAACGGAATAATTTGGCCGTGATCGTCGATGTATCCGCCGTCGGCGACTCGTACGGGTGTGAAGATATCATCGCCCGGATGAAAGCTCTTGCCCCCGCAGTGTGGGCAGCCCGGCGCGCAGAACTTGGACTTTATGGTCTCCTGCATGAGGTCCTTCCAAGCAGGGGCGAACCGATGTACCTCACCCCGCACTCCGGGTCGAGGTGGGTCGCGCTCATCAATCTCGTGTGTCTCGTCGGACATGATGTATCGCCCAATGCCTCCGGTGGCGCCACGGTCCAAACGCCCGCCTTGGCGAAGAATGTGTGCGGCAAAGGAAGAGTTGGACATGACCCCGACGAAGTGGAGAATTTCGTCGTGGGGCTGGGCAATCACCGCTCGGCGCCATCGAGCCGGCGATCCACCGTATGTCCAGCATCCGCGACCGGCAACGCACAAGGCTGATATCGGACCCGGTATTTCTGGGGTAGTGCCTTCGTAGTAAAGGCCTTCCTCTTTCGAAATATCGATAAGCCGACCGAGTTCGTCGCCAGGGTCTCCAGTTAGGTCTGAGGCATATGCGAATATTGCGCTAGCCGCGCCCCAGCCGAGATGCTTGTTGTCGGTCCCAAATTTCAACCCATAGACGTCCCCTGCCGCTCGCACTGCCTTTTTGAGCTCGGCGCGAGTAAGCGTCGACTTTACCTCGACACGAAGTAGAACCCCATCGACAGGGAAGAGCCCCTCAGAGCCGCTCTCTGAAAGTTTGACCTGTGGAAATGTGCTCGAATCAAAGATTACGATATCTTCCTGCGTAGACTCCCTGTATTGGCCCTCCCAGTCCACGATCATACCGGTGCCTGCCGTTGCGTATGCAGGCAGCCATGGACGGAGAAGGCGTTCGAGCAACAGTTCGCGAAAGCGGCCTCGGAGACCGGGGTGCGTGACATGTCTCTCGGTAGTCGCTGCCGCGACAAGGGCCGCGGCGTCGTTACGAAGCCTCTCGCGGATGTAGGGGTTCATGCGAACGACGTAGCCAAGCTGTCTGCCCAGCGCAACGACTGTCAGCAGCTGCAGGCACGACACCCACCATGCAGGCGTCGCTCGAAAATCAAGCCGGCGGCAGCGGCGTGACGGGCTCGAAGCCTTTCGAGGTTTCCCGGTAGCACTCGAATCGAAACGCATGCGCGAGCGCCAAGGCGTCCTGCTGGAAGCGAGTGGACGTCACCATGCACACGCGTCGAGGCTTCCAGCCCAGCGGATATTTCTGCACATCCTCGACACTCTTCGCGAGCGCGATCGCACAGCGAGGACCCACCCCAGAGGCCCGTTGGGGAGCGGCGAGAGCCGGCGCTCGCCCCGCCCCACCCGCCGCAAGCACCGATGCCCCGCGGACGCCAATCACGGGCCAAAATGTCGGACGTAGGCGGCCGCGTCGTTTGGCATGCAACTGATTTCAGTGGTGCCGCCCAAGGTGGCAATCCGGCAGCACTGCCAGCCGGGCGACTCCGGATAGGGCCCCGAGCAAATCGGGTACTGCTCCGTGCACTGTTCGATCGGGCCAACATTGGGCTGGCCCCCGGCATCGACCGGCCCTGCGTTGAGCGCACAGTAGGGCGTGGGCTGAGCGTCGCCTTCGACCTGCCATCCGGCGTCGTTGCAGTCCCAAGCAGCGGCGCCCGCGTCGTCCGCGATGCACGTGCAACTCGTGCAGGCGCTCGGGGAGGAGCAGCTCGAGTACTGGCAGCCGACCCAGGATCCAAACGCGGGCAACGCGGGCGCATTCGGCGGCGGACTGGGAGGAGCGACGATCGAGGGAATGGCCGGACATACAGCCGCGTCGGCTCTCGCGGGGCACGAGCCTCCACCGCCCACGAAGATTCCCGCATCCGTTTCCCCACCGACGGTTGCGTCTTCCGGGAGTTCGCTCGCGCCGGGTGCGGTGCCGTCGCTTCCGGCGGCTGCGACTCCGGCATCGCCGACCGTCCCGGTCGTGTTGCAAGCGATCAATGCGGACGACAGAAGCCCGGCGAGGACGGAACGCATCGACCTGCCCGCAACGTAGCAGCGATCGGACCGGGCGCTCCATACTGGGGCGGCGCGCTCCCGTCCAACGCGCAGCATCGATGGCTGCGGCGGGGAGCTCCAGTCGCCGTGGCGGAGTACGTGGCCCTCCGCGAGCTCCGTCGCGGATCGAGCACTGCGACGTGGCGGCCCGGCCGCCTCCTGGCGTGGGCATGCGCTTCGCAAGGCTGAGGCCCACCATGGTCGCGGCGCCACCCGAGAACGAGAAGAAGAGGAAGAGGCAATGGGCGCTCCGATCGACCGTCGGTCGCTTGAGTCTACTCATGCTCGTCGGTGCCTGCGCGCATGCAGGCGAGGACGGCGGGGCGATTGCGTCGTCTGACAGCGGGACCTCCCTGTTGACCGACGCCAACCCGGGCGGTCGCCGCAGCGCCCCGGTGGTGGACATGGACTCCGCGAGCCAAGGGGGAACCAGCTCAGGCGTCCAAGACAGCAGCCTCGCCCCCGCCGACGTCGGTCTCCAAGGAGACGCTGCTCGCGAAGAGGCGGCTAGCGACGGCTCGACGTCAGGCGCGAACGGAACTTCAGTCGACGGGGCAACGGTCACCGAAGGTGCTGCGCCTGCCGTCGAGGTGATGGCGGACAGAGACTCCTCGCCGATCGTCGACGAGCCGGACGCGCTGGTCGTCGTCGGCGACGAGGAGCCCAGCCTCACGTGCGCACAGGCTTGCACGACAGGCTGCTGCGATCCGAGCGGCACTTGCCTCGAAGGGGTGACTGACGAAGCGTGCGGAGGGGGCGGCGCCGCATGCGAAGATTGCTCACCGGCGGGGCATACGTGCCAGTCCAACACGTGCCAGGCGGCCGCGCCGCCACCCCCGGTGCAGCCGGCCCCGGAGGCGGGCGGCCCGACATGCGATGTGTCCTCGTGCTTGAACCTGTGCGTCCCGTGCTTCGTCAAGTGCTGCAAGTCGGACGACACGTGCGGATGCGCGCTCCTCTTCCCGCGCGGCCCCTGCAACTGAACCAGGCCAGCGGGCGGGCGCGTTGTCGCCGGGAGAAGCCGGCGTCCGATCATCGTTGCCCCGTGAGGCGATCGCGCGTGTCGTGCGCAGATACGATGGACCGACGGCCCATGACGCCGCGGGAAGTCCTCCGCTGCGCGAAGGAGGCGCGGGCGACGAAGTCCGCATTCGCGCAGGTCAATTCGTCGTGGCCGAGGCGGGGTCGGTTCCCGATGGTTGTCGACATCTCGGTAACGACCCTGGAGATCCGGCGCATCGAGGATATCGTGCTTAGCCTTTGGCGAACAACGAGATGAAGCGCGAGTTCGCGCGCCCACCGTTCGCCGCTTGAGCTGTCCGGTGCCCTGGCGCCGCTGGAGAGAGGTCTGGGCCATGGCAAGCCGTTCGCACTTCGCGAGCAACAGAGGCCATCGGCGAAGTCCGGGCGCTCCGTGCTTTCGGTTGTCCGAGCGAGGATGCTGGCCGCGATGTTGCACCGTGATGAGGTGTCACTTGACCGACCGCGGCCACGGGAAAGCGCGGCTCCGAGGGACGACCCGTTGAAGGCCCTGCGCAAGCCCGCGCAACGCCGCTGATCGCGACGTCGCTCGGCAAGCGACCGGCTTGCTCCCGTGACGCTCAAGCAAGTGAGGCGAGAAAAGACCCATGTACCCTGGAATGCAACCCGACTTGTTTGAAAGATGGTTACCCCGCCGCGCCGCTCTGCGGGCCGCCCTCACGATCTGGGTGGCCGGGTTTGCCGTGGCCGGAGCCACCGCATGGCGCATGCACCACAAAACCGGGGGGACGGATGAGACGAACGGAATCGCCGACGTCGCGGCGACGCCGACCAAAGCTGCGGCCGACACGTCCGAGCCGGAGGGAGCCGTATTCATGCCCGTAGAAGTGATCCTAGGGTTCCGGACGCCGAGGATTGGCGCGACGCTGATCCAGAAGCCTTGAGCGAGTCGAGCGTGCCTGAGATCGTGCCGACCGCGCCTCCTTTGCAATCAAAATCGCCACGTGACGATTCCGAGGACACGATTCAGGTGGATTCATTTGCGATGAATGTCCGCGGCGGACGCGCATCACGCGCCGGAGCGTCTTACGCTGACGACATGCACACAATCAACGCGATTCGAGTTCGGAAGGCCGCCAATCCTGGCGAGCCCACGCCCCCAGTGACCACGGCTCATCGGGTAGACCATCGAGACGGCGCCGGTCACCTCGACGCCGCCTACGAGGCGAGTCTCTGCGAACGCGCGTCCCACTGCGCTCGCAACGCCAACGACCGCGCGTTCGTCAGCGGCACATGGAGCTCGGACCCGGCGGCGGTGGAAGCTGCGGAGGAGTTCATCATCGCGGTGACGAGTGGCGAGAACGGATCCATGCTCGATGCGGTGATGCCTGAAGAGAATGGCGGACCATTCGTGGAAACGTCGGCGGCAACGGAGTTTGCGTATGACACCGACTTCGCGTCGGACTAGTATCTAGCAGCCGCGTTGAAGAAACGCGGTTCTGGTCAGGCGGCCAGGTCCGCGGCGCGACGATGCGCGGTCGCGTGCGGGAGAATTGTGGCTCGCTCAGCAATGAAGCGAGCTGGCAGCGGCGCGGGGGACCTCTAAGACGTCCGTGCACCGCGCCCTCGAGGCCATGCGCGCGGCCTCAGCCCGCGAGCGAATCAGGGCGCCGAACTTTTTGGCATTTCCCCGGTCCACTGATCCGGCGGGCTGACTTTTTTACCGGCCTCGCTTACGCAGTCGTGAAAGTCGCCTCCTCCGCCGGTGTTGAACCACGACGCCACTTCTAGTTCGCATCGGGTGTACCGGAGCGTCCCGTTCTCCAGGCGCACGTCCGTAATGACTGGGCCGACGTTCGAGTAGCAACCCACGAGCACGACGGCCGCGATCAGCGTAACGAAAGCTTTCCCCATGGGGGCGATGCTACGCGTCGCGCCGGGCCTTACAACGGGTCGCCGCACGCCGGGCACGACGTAGCGCGACGGGAGACCCGCTTGCGGCACGCGGGGCACGGAACCAGATCCGGCTGGCGGAGGGTCTGCGCGAGCCGGATCAGACGCCCGACCAGGACCACGGCCCCGACCAGTGCCCCGACGGCGACCAGGATCTCCATCGGGCCGATGTTTCCCACGCTGGCGATGGTACCGCGGGCGGTTGGCGAAGGCGTGGGGGTTCGTCGAGGCGGCGCACGCCCGAGCCCTGGCGCTGGCCCCGCCGGGGCGTAAACTTCGCTGCATGATCGATATCACCACGCATCGAGATCCGCGGCGTCTGGGTAGGGAGCCGTTCTCGCTGAAGGTCTATGGCGAGCCCGTCGGTGTTCAGGACGGTGAGGTGCTCTGGCAGTTGATCCAGGCCATCCGAGACACGGCCCGAAGGGGTCGCGCGGGCTGGCAAAGCAACTCCCAGCTCCTCCGCTCCCTCCGCCACGTGGTCGTGCGGGCGATGCTCGCGCGGCCGGATCTCCGGGATCGATTTCGTGCGACGTGGAAGCGTGCTCGCGACCGGCTTGCCACGCTTGAGAAGGAGCATTGGACCTCCATCCCGTACGACGTTCCCGAATTTTCGCTCGCCTGGTGGTAGCTCAGGGCGTGACGTCCGCCGCTGTCCCGCGTGCAACGGACCGATCGTTCGCCTCGCCCTCCACCCCACTCTCGTACGCGTACCCGCGTGGGACACCTCGTGACCGCCCGACGCGCCACCTCACCACTCGTCCTGCTGCGCTTGCAACGCGTACGTGCACCGGTCCTGGGCTCGGTTCTGGGCCATCGCCGCGCCCGCGCCGACGTCCGCCTATCGCGCAAAGGCCGCGAAGACTTGCCCGAATGGCCCTCGTCCACGGGGTCGCAGTCAACGCTCGCGCCGCATCTTCCCCTCGCCCCATCGCCGACGCCGCGAAATCCCCATAGCCACCGGCGACGTCGTCGCTCCGCCGCTCCGAGCTTGTTCATCAGCGCACTTCCCCGACGCTTCGCACCCAAGCGTCGGCGCCGCTCACGCTCGACGCATGGCCGTGGGGGAAGTGCTCAATGATCCACCCTGCGGCGCGATGGTGATCCACTGCGCCGGGTGATTTCAGGTCCGCGGTCGGCGGGATCGTGATCCATCCCGCGGCCGGGAAGTGGGCGTTCGAGGTCGACAAGGCCGACGCTCGCGTTCGATGGCTACGTGAGGCAACACGACCTGCAGAAGTAATTGTCGTCCATCACGGGGTCGTGGTGCTAGCCGAGAGCACCCACGGCGCTGTGAAGGATCTCCTTCCCGCGTAGCCCGCTCGACGGAAACCTTGCCGCGTAAGAGCCGGGGCGTACCATCGGGCACGCGATGCCCACCCTCCGCTCCCAGCTCGACACCCTCGCCGCCACCTTTGCGAAGGAGATCATCGCCGTCCTCCAGTGGGCATCCCTTCAAGATCTCGCCTCCAGCGGCGGAGGCAGCGTCGTCGGCAATGGGCGCCCTGTCAGGATCGTCGCCGGTGGAGGCGGTCAACCCGATCCTCTCTCCGTCCCCAACAAGGGCAAGCCCGGTCGGCTTCGTCGTCGCTCGGAGGAGGACATCCAAGCCGGCCTGAATAAGATCGTCCTCCTGGTGAAGACGCACAAGGAAGGGATGAGGGCCGAAGAGATCCGCTCGAAGCTGGGAATGCTGCCGAAGGAGATGCCCCGCATCCTCAAGGAGGGCATCGCGAAGAAGAAGCTCACGAGCAAGGGCAACAAGCGAGCGACCACATACTTCGCGAAGTGACGCTGAGCACCTCCACCTTGAAGGCGGCCAGCTTGCGCAGCTCGTAGGGCAAAGTCAGAACGTACTGCCGCTCGGGTACGTCGCAAACGAGAACGCCATGACTTCCGCTCCCAGCTCGATACCTGTCACGCCCCCGCCGCCCGCCCGCGACACGCCGGCAGCCTCCGCGATGCCTCGCTCGCGGCCGAGGACTTGTCCGGTATCGATGCCCGTGGCGCAAGACCTCCGGGACGCAGACCTTTCCGTCGCCGACCTGCATGGGTCCTCGCTCATGGGAGCCAGACTCCAGAACGCCTCGCTCACATCGGCGAACATCGCCGGCGCGGACTGCGCGGCCGTGGACGCGACGGGTGCCCAGTTGGTCGACGCGGACCTGTCGGGCGTCAAATGCCGAGCGGGCGCGCTTCGTGGGCGCATCGCTGCGGGGGAGCAACGCTGCCGCGGCCAACTTCTCTCGGTCTGACTGGACCGACGCGATCGCCTCGAACGCGAACTTCTACGGCGCTCTCTTCGCCGACGCCATCGCCCGCCGCGCGAAGTTCAGTCACTCGAACCTGGAGCGTGTGAACGCTCGCGGTGCATGCCTTGTCGGCGCCATCCTCGACGACGCCCGACTCGTCTGCGCGGAGGTCAGCGCGGCAGACCTTACCGACGCGTCCATCCGCGGCGCGGACGTCCGGCAGGCGTCGTTCGCCGAATCCAAGTTCGCGAACTGCGACATGGCGGATTGCGATGCGGAAGGCGCGTCGTTCGCGGGCGCACTCATGGGGAATGCTCGACGAAATCGAGCTCGCCGCGCTGAGTTCTACAACGTCTCGGACGCCTAGCGACAGTCACGACAGTTTCGGAAAGAAGGGGCGTTCTCATCATGAAGAGTGAACCGGAAGTGAAGGTCTCGACACGAGGGCTCGCGAAGTCGATCGCGGCCCAACACGGCATCACGCTCGATGCGGCGCAGCGCGTGATCGAGGCGTCCGCGAAGTCGGCAGCCGCGAAGCACTCGGTCGCCGCCGAGCGCGAGCCACTGGCCGAACGCATCGCCAGCGAGCGGGGGACATGACCTGAAATCGACCGCGCTCCTCTGCCGAATATTTCACCGGTCCGTTTCCCCGCCGGAAGGTGGAGAGAGACGGGCCTCGGAGCGAACGGGACCGGTCGGAGGAGGCGCAGGGCATGAAGTTCAAACAGGGACGATTCGAGGTGCAGGGTCCGCCCGGGGCACGTGACCGCAGTCGCGATGGCTCGCCTGGCGGTGACGGCTCTTGCGCTCGTCTTGGGGGCCTACCTCGCGAGGCGGCACGCGGGCCTTCCGACGTCCCGCTGCTATTTCCGCTTCCGCCCCTTCTTCGCCTTCGCCACCGCCGCCATGATGAGCGCATTTTTCTCGCCGCACGTCCTGCAGAGCGCCCGAAGCCACGCACCGGGAGTGGCCTCGTAGACGACCCAGTCTGCCCCTTGCAGGATGCTCCAGGCTTGTTTCGCGTTGACTGCGGCCACTGGGATGCTCTCGACCCTGCAGAAGGCGCAGCGAGCCGCGAAACGACCGCCGGGGAGAGAGTGGAGGTCCGGAGCTTCCGTCACGGCCGCTTCTCGGGGGCGGCAAGCAACGAGCTGGCGAGGTTGTTGGTCGCGTTGTGCTTTCTTGCGGCGGTCAGAAGCGGATACTCGTCGCCCTTGTTGAGCTTGGCCAAGTTGTAGTCGGCGAGAAATTGCCGCATCTCCACGTCGCTGAAGGAGTCGACGAAATCACTCGCGACCTTCCACTTGTGAGGCCCGGCGTAGCCCCAGATTCCTTTCGCCACGGTTTGAACCCACGCCTGACGAGGACGATTCATTTCGGCAAGCGTACCGGGAGCGAATGGCCGAGGCACCTCCCGCATGCAGGGGGTGGAGCTCCGGCGCCACCTGGGTCACGACCGCCACCTCGGCTTCGGAGCCGGCTGGGTCCCCGGCGGCGGGCGGCTGACCGTGGCGCCCTCGCCGAACGTCGGGTCGCCCTTACCGAGCCTCCAAGACTCCTGCGCGTCCCAGCATGCATCGGGACCGCCCTCCGTCAGACAATGCTCGGCGCAGCTCTCGCAGATGAAGCACACGAGCGGTTTGCCGCATGCACATGGCTCGCAGTCGTCGGCGTCGGTCACCGGCTCAGTCATGAAGAACTACTCCACGTGGACGATGATGGGTGGCTGCACGGTCAACGGGCTGTCGGGACAGCGGCCCGCAGCCGTTCCTTCCGGGCGAACGTATCGGCGTTGGCCAGACCGCGCTCACGTTCATGCAGACCGTCTACGCAACGGATGGCGACCAGTTCGTGTGCACCGCGCAGGGGACGTACACGCGCGGTCTTCTTGGGGGGATGCTTCCGCTCGGCCCCAGCTCGACCGGCCCTATCATCGTTTCAGCCATCAACGGCACCGTGACCAACCGCATGCCTGGCCGCAACGCCGAGACGAGCTACGGCATTACTTGGACGGCGACGAAGAACCCATGAGGTACGGTCTTGCCGTGCTCATGCTGGCAGCGAGCGCGCCCTCGGCTTCGTCTTCGTCGTGCCAGAAGGACACGGGGTTTGAGTAGCAAACGGAACAGAAAACCGACATAAGCGGACGAAGATGACGCACGGCGTCGACGTACCTGCTCAGGATCGCAGACAATTCCGGGCGCGTCGCCCGACGATGCGAATGCGCTTGCGCTCCAGCCGCCGATTCGTCGACCATGACGCCGTTTGCTGTGTCTGGAATCGTGACGGAGGGGAGGCCACATGCGCATTGATCGCACGACGTTTCTGGCGCTGACGGCGACTATCGCGGGTGCGGCCGGATGTTCAAGCAGCTCGTCGTCAGCCCAGATGGACGGAGGCTCGCCGCAAGCAGATGCTTCCGCGCAACCGGAAGCCGCAGCGGTCGCCGACGCTGGCGCGCAGGTCGACGCCGGAGGAGACGGAGCGAGCTGCGCCGTTCCTTGCGGTGGCAACTGTTGCCAGGGGAAAACGGCCTGTCACATCGATTCCCTCGGCAACAAGAACTGCGTACCGACGTGTACGGACAGCCTGGGCTGTCCGACCTCTTCGCCGTGCTGCGCATACTCGCCCGCCTCGGATGCAGGTGCTGGGATTTGCCTGCCGAGCCCCACAGCGGAGGGCTATTGTCTTTGCAGCGAAGTTGAAGGGTGCACAAATCCGGTGCTGGGCGGGGGATGCTGCGCGCCACTCATAAGCCCGACCGGCAACCCCACGGGGCCGTACGTTTGCAAGCCTACGAGCGGGGCATCGGCCGGGGCGGCGTACTACTGCACGAGTTGTACTGCGCCCGCATGCGCGTCGGGCTATTGCGCTGTGAACGTCGGCGGAAACTGCATCTGCGAGCTGCCCTGTCAGAACAGCACGCAATGCGGGGGTCAGAGCTGTTCCGCGTTGACCGGAGGGGCTTGCCAGGGGGCAATGGGCGCCTGCACCGCCCCAGCCAATCCGTAGAATTTCACGCGGCATGAGGACCACGCCTCCGCCTCCGCCTCGGTGGCATCACGAGCTACCAACAGTCGGCGTCACCGGGACGAACGGAAAATCGTCCACGACCACGATGATTGCGCATGCGCTGAGGCTCCTTGGTTCGCCCGTAGCTCGTGTGACGACACTCGGCCTCTTTCTTGACGATGAACGTCTCGATCTGCCCAAGACGTATGACGGCTTCATTGAAACCATGGCCCGGTGCCGAGCTCGCGGCGGGAGGCACGCGGCCATTGAACTCACGAGCGAAGCACTCGCCGCCGGATTCGCTCGCGCATGGCCTTGCGTCGTCGGCGTCTTCACGAATCTCACGCACGATCACCTCAACGCGCACGGTACTTTCGAGCACTACCTTGCCAGCAAGGCGCAACTCTTCGTTCAGCTCCCGAAGGACGGCGCGGCGGTGCTCAACGGCTGCGACGACGCGTGCAAGCTCGTCGCCGAAGTTGTGCCAAAAGGAGTGCGAACACTCTGGTATGGCGTTCCTAGTCGGGGGGCCGCCGCGTGCGCGCTTGACGCACGGGCCAAGAGCGTAAACGTTCATTGGGGTGGAACGCGCATCGAGCTCGATAGCTCACTTGTCGATGCGCCTTGTACGCTTGAAACTCGCGGCGTCGGGGAAGTCTTCGCGGAGAACGCCCTGGCTGCCTGGCTAGGCGCGGTTGCTGCCGGAGTGCCGCCAGGCGCTGCAGCAACGGCCATCGCGGAGGCCCCCATACCGGCTGGTCGCTTCGAGGTCGTCCTGGACTCGCCACGTGTGGTCGTCGACTACGCTCACACCCCCGATGCGCTTGCACGCACGTTGCGCACGGCGCGCGGCCTCTGCCACGGCGACGTCATCGTCGTTTTTGGCGCGGGCGGGAACCGCGACCGAGCGAAGCGGACGCCGATGGGCGTTGCGGCACGGAGCGCCGATCGTGTCCTGCTCACGAGCGACAACCCGCGCGACGAGGACCCTTTGGAGATTGCGCGAACCATCCAGGCCGGGCTCGCTGATCATCGGCGCGTCGAAATCGAACTGGACCGTGCGGCGGCGATCGCCCGTGCGATCGATAGCGCGAGTCCCGACGATGTGATCGTGATCGCGGGCAAGGGACACGAGGTCGAGCAGATCACTGGTCGCACCAGTGATGCACGCTCGTTCTCGGACGCCGACGTCGTCCGTGCCCATAAGGTGTCATCGCAGAGGATGTTCAAAATCCTACGCTAAGCAAAATGTCCTTGCGAGGAAGGCCGATGGAAGTCGCCTCAGCGGATGCGCAGCACGTGGGTCAGCGCAGTGACGAGCACTTTGGCGACCTCCGGCGGCAGGAGGACGGCGCTCACGCAGAGGATCGCGACGATCGCTACGGATGCGGGGATGACGACGGATTGCTTGTCGGGCGCGCTCTTCATGGTGCTGCTCTTCTGCCCCACTGACGTTGGCCGCGCCGAACTTCCTCAATTCCCCCTCAGGTTGAGGACGACGTCATTCCCGAAAGAGGTTGTCGCTTCGCTGGTACTGAGCCACCGTCAGCGCGAGCCTTACGGCCTCCTTCCCCGACCATCGCGGGCGCATCTTCCCGCGCCACGACAGGCCGTCCGATTCGGCTTGCGAGAGCTTCCGAAACTCCTTTGCCAGGCGGCGCTCGTCTTCGGTCCGCACTCCGACGGGATCACGGATGAGGTCCTCTTCTTCCTCGGCCTCCTCCTCTTTCGAGCGGCTGCGACGGACGCCTGGCCTGGCCGTCGTGAACGTCAACGGCACGGAGGGGTCCACGGCTTCGCCCGCCCATCGCTTCAGCAGGTAATCGCGGATGGCCGAGAACTTCGTGCCGACGAGGCGGCCGTACACAAAGCGCGCCATTGCCTTGCAGTCGGCCGGGTCAGTCGGCTTTTTCTTCGCGTCGACCTGCCTGGCAACACTTTCAGCGTGGAGTCGGGGCGCGCCATGCACGTCGTCAAGGTTCCGGCCTGCGTCCTTGAGCGCCGTGCGCGCTTCCTTCGCCCACTTCTCGCGTAATTTGATCCCTGCTTGCTCTCCGTCGCCCGCGTCGACGAGCACGTGGAGGATGGATTGGACGTCTCGCGCGGCGCGCGCAGCCTTGCGCTCGTCGATCCCGTAGTCATGGTCGGCATCGTCGCGCCGCACAAATGGTTCCAGGTCCTTGTACGCCTGGCCGAGGCGTTCGGCGATCCGTTTCGCGATCCAGGCTCCGCTCCCCGGCTTCGGCTCGAGCCGCCGCGAATCGTCTCCGGCGCGTCGTCTCCTCACGTTGACGGTTTGCTCCCCGCTGCGAGCTCGGGGGCCGGTTCGCGGTTGGTCTTGGATGGTTCGGTCGTCACGAAGAACAGAGGCGACGGATCGGGTAGTCTCGCGTTGTCGATGTGCCCGTGGAAACGCCGCGTTTCCGGGCTCCAGTCGAAGTACAACCCGCACCGCGTGTCACCGCCGAGCTGCGCCGCCTGCGCTTCGGTCACCTGCACCTCGATCTCCCGGAGTTTCACAGGGCCTTTCTGTGCGACGACGACAGCGAAAAGCTCGACGACATACGCGCCTGGTAGGAACTGGTAGGTCGTGCCATCGCGCGGCAACAGGAAGTCGTGATGGAGGGCGATTCCCTCGGCTCCGACGGCGAGCCCGGCCCCTCGCGATAGGTCATCGCGCGCGCCCCACCCGCAGGGGGGCAACCCGATGTCGACCTGTCGGGAAGGCCGCGGCCCATCCCGCCGCACACCCAGACGGGGAACGTCTGCGACGAATCCCCTCGGCGGAGGCGGGCGAACATACCTTCGATGCACCGGCTGCGCACGGACGTCGAGTAGAGGAAGCACCGCACGAAGACTTTGGGATGCAGCTCTCTCGCGCCGTCCGGTCCGAAGTATACGGTCGGCGGCTGGGCCATGCGCACGGTGCCGCGCCGCCAGAGCGTTAGCCAGGCATTCGCGGCCGACACGGCAAGCGAGACCGTTGCGACGGAGAGGCTGCCCACGGCAACGGTGATTGCGTCCAGACTCATAGCGGCGAACCGACTGGCGCTGCGGCGATGGGCTCTGCCACCTGCAGCGCCCCCCTGTTCTGCGCTGGTGCTACGGCCGTCGGCACCGGAATGGCGGGCAGATACGTTTGTAGCGCTGCCCGAAGCTTCAACCCTTTCTCCTTGTCGCCCAGGAGCCGCTCCACTCTTTCCATCAGCTCCGGAGCATTCTTCAGACCGAGGGTGCCCGCCGCGAGCGACAACAGCGTCTTGTTGTCGAATAGCTTCAACACAAGCGGGAGATCGGGCTTCGCGATCGCCTGCTCGAACACCGCCTTGAACTCATTGAACGTCGCAGCAAGGTCGATGCGCGCGATCCCGCTTTCGTACTTCGTCTGCAACGTTGCTAGGTCGCTTGCGGCGTGGGAGAGGCCCTTCAGGCGCTCGTCGAGCTGCCGCGATGTGAACCGCGCGCTGACGCTCTCCACCTGTTGCTGCGCGTTTTGGAGCACTTTCTCGGTGAGCGTCTTCAGACGCTCGTCCGGGTCCAGTGACTGCGCTTCCGCAAGCGCAGCGAATACGCCGGGTAGCAGCAGAACGTTCTCCACCTCGGCCACTGGCAAGACGTAGACCTGCTTGCCCTGGAGCGCCGCGATCTGCTCGCCGGTGCGGTGGTCGGCGTCCACCAGGCCCTTCGCGTTCAGCCAGTGCAGCGTGCCGTTGCGCTTGAAGCTCGCTACTGAGTGAATGACGTCCTCACACGACCCGATGGGGACGACGGTGAAGGCAGCGTAATGATGACGGTAGATCGTGACGTCGAGGCTTCCGCGCTCGCCTTCGACGAACAGGATCGGCTTCCGGCTGCCGACGATCTCGACGACGACGTTGTCCGGCAGACCCGTGTCCATGGGCAGCAGTGCAATGTCCCACGACTGCGGGTCGTGGGTGTACGTGCGGATGAAATACCTCGCGGCAGCTGGCCGGGTCACGGCAAAGTCGAGGTCATGGGTGATGTAGAGGAAGCCACAGTCCGGCCTGACCTTCTCGATTGCGTCCCAGAGCGGCCCGAGGATGGCCTTGTGCACATGGCCCTCGGGCTCGTCGATGATGATCACGCAGTCGTCCGGAGCCACGAGGCACTGGCCCAGGAAATAGAAGATCGCGCGCTCCCCGTCGCTCATGTCGGAGCCCGCATACGGCAGCTCGCCTGCCTTCTGCGTCACCACCTCGATGCTCGCCTCCAGCAGCCTCAGAGCGCGATGCGGCAATAGCGCGTCCCATAGTTCCTTCAGTTGTTCGAGCTTGCTCGCGGTGAACGAGACCGTCGGGTCTTTCTTTCGCGCCTCTCGATCCGTAAGCGCGACACGATTGTTCTCCGCGAACAGGCGCAGCAGCAGGGCATCGAAGTCGTTGAGAAGGAAGACAGCGGGCCTATTTCCCCAGCGGCTGCCGGACTTGTGCGCCTCGGCACCGTCCGCAACCCCGAACCGAAGCATCGTTTCCGCGCGCTCCAGTGACATGAGTTGCACGGCGTTGTTCAGGGTGAGCGATTTCTGGGCGGCGATGCGGTGCACGCTCTTCGCCGGGATCGTCGCCTCCACGTGTACGCCCAGGCGCGTCTTGCCGGAGCCGTTCGCGCCGACGATGACGATCGAGCGGCCTGCTTCGACCGTGAGCGTAACGTCCTGGCCATCGGGCTTCCGGATTGGAATCTCGTATTTCATAGGCATCCCGTCACAACTGCACCCTCTCGACCTCGGCCTGGGCGACCTTGCGCTCCTTGCGGACGTAGAGGCGCCGGGTGCGCGCATCGGCGTGCCCGGCGAGGGTTTGGGCGTCCTCGAGCCTACCTCCATTCTCCTGATGGAGCGTGATTCCGGTCGCCCGAAACGAATGGTTGCTGATGGAGGAGGGGAGGCCCGCCGCCTTGCAGCGGCGTTTGACGGCGCGGAGTGCATCGTCGATGGACATCGGCTCGCCCGAGAACACGCCCGTCCGCCCCGGCGCGGTCTGAAACAGCGGCACCTTCGCGCGCGGCTCGAAGCCCGCGAGAGCGATGTAGTCGCGCAGGTACTCGCGCGTCTGATGATGGCAGGGAATCCCCGCGCGCGTCTTCGTCCAAGAGCGGCTCGACGAGACGATCGCCTGCCCCAACGACGACACGATCGTCTCGGCGTCTCCGCCGCCGCAGATCGTCGAGCGGTCGTCCGCTGCATTGTGCACAGATGGCCTCAGGCAAGGCTCCGTGAGCTCCTGCCCGATCGCATGCTGCTCGCGCATCCAGGCCTCTTCATCGGCGACCCCGAAGCGCCGCCCATCCCTGCCTCCAATCGCCCCCTCGTTCGGTGAATCGCGCGTCGTGCGCCTCGCGCTCACTCCTCGTCACGCCGTCGCCGGAGCTGAGTACGATGCAAACAGATGCGTCGCCTCCCCGGAAGCCTTCTCGCCCTTGGCGCGTGCGCGGGCGCTGGCAACGCGCCCGGCGCGAGAATGGACGCCGAACGCCCAAACCTCGTTGCCGAAGGGAGCAACCGTCGCGTCGACGAACAGCAGGCAATGAACACTGCGGACGCTGACGCGACATCCGCGGAAGACGCGCCCATGGCTGGCAAAGGCGACCCGGACGCTGGCGACGGCGGCTACCATTCGGGACTGGACGAGCACGTCGGGCACCGTTCACTGCCATCGCAGCCTCTGTGGCTCGACAACGCTCCGACCAACCTTGCTGGCTGCAAGTACGACAAGGATGACAACTGGCGGGAGCGGCCAAGGCGCTGCACCTGCATCGCAAGCGATGGCGGTGTCGCCGAGGACTGTCCGCGAATGACGCCCCACCCGGGATTTCGTGGGTGCGTCTGGATTGGCGTCACGACGCACTTTCAAATCGGTTCTCGACGAATCGATCCGAACGGGCTCGAGTGCATCTGCACGGGCACGGACGATACCGCCGTGTGGGACTGCCGCCGCCCGTCCCGCGTGCGTCCGCTCTGACTATCGTGAGCTCGACCGCGAGCTGTGGGTAGGCACTAGCCCCGAAAGAAACGCAACCCTGTCGAGACGTCGCTCGCGAACGGGTTACGTTCATGTTGCCGTTTCGTTGGGCCTCGTCGCGGAGCTTCTGGACGGCTCGTATCAGTTCCCCCTGTACCTTCTCCGCCTGCCCCGTTGAAGGTACGTAGGCGCTTTCACAGCGCGCTCACGTCCTTGAAGTACCTCAGGCATGATCGACATGATCAGGGTGCCCGCCCCGAGGACGAGCACGTGCTGGGTCTTGCGCAAGTCGAAGCTCCCGGCGCGGCAGACGAGCAGGTAGCCGACGGCCAGGTTGAAGAGCGCGCGACCTAAATGCGCATGACGAGGAGGGCAACCGCGACGACCACGATTCCAAAGACAGCGAGGAAGAAGTACGCCTTGAGGAGCGGCTTCCCCAGGCGCCTTTCGGCACTCGCCTTGATGACGGCCCACACGTCCGGCCATCCGACTGCAGCGCGTCGATCCACCACGCCTCCATGTAACAAGGACGCCAGCCCGGATGCTACGCTCGCCGTGATGACGCCGAAGACCGCAGTACTCGATCTGTTCATCGGCCGCGAAGGCGATGCCTGGCGGCTCTACGTCGCACCGACCTCGTGGAAGCCCGACGTTCTTCGGCGGGGAATGGACGAGCACGGAGAGATTTTCCCCGTGGCAGCACCCGACCTCTCGGACCTGGACCGCTTGATGGGGAATGCCAATGCGCCCTTCGAAAGGCGTCCGACAGCGGACGGAGGCGTGGAGGTCCTCGCCCAAGGAAGGTCCGCCAAAGTGCTGCTCCTCGGCTGGCTTACGGGGATCGTGGGATGTCAGCCAACTCGTGCGTGTCCACGGGAACCGACATCCAGCGCCTCGCGGGGAGGCAGCTGAGATCCTAGCGGTGGTCCGGGGCAGACTGCTCACGGGCGTCCGCTGCGAGCAGCCCGTGCAGCTCGGCGCGGTAGGTGCCGACGCAACCGTCAAGGTCGGTGGGCTCGAGGGTTCGCACGGTGACCGCGAACGTCTTCGCGGCCACGGACAGGGTGTCCGCGATGCGCCATGCCCGGGAGTGCCACGCGCAGGCGATGCGTGCACAGTCGGCGTAGCCGGCGCAATAGCCGAGCGCGAGCAGCAGGTCCTCGGTCGTTCCCGCGCGCTCGACGAGCTCCCAGGCGTCCGCATGCCCGCAGTCGTAGAGGGGCGCGC
>OCTA010001586.1_pt1 | contig 20912 bp, 26 predicted proteins | sample 1538991 | NCBI WGS metagenome assembly OCTA01 (sample SAMEA3539302, study PRJEB22396) | soil metagenome | biome: tundra; feature: field; material: soil | place: USA | collected 2010-05 | depth 0.15 m | reverse complement strand
GGGGATGTCGCTGAACAGCAGGTAGCCATCGCGCGACCAAGCGGGGCCTTCGGTGAAGCGGAAGCCGTGGGCCACCTTTTCCACTTGCAACCCGGTCTGCGATTCGGAAGGCTCCTGGGCGGCGAGCGGGAGGACTAGCAGCAGGGCGAACGCAAGAGCGGGTCCTGGAGGACCCGCGCAGACCTGGAGGTCTGCCCCACGGGTCATCGCGGATTGCCTTTGCCTACCACGACCAGTTGGTTGTCGACGCGCTTAACGCCGGAGACCTTGCGCGCGAGTTTCTCCGCCTTGGTCTTCTGCTCGTCGTATTCTACTTTGCCCTTCAAAGTGACGACGCCGTCTTTGACTTCGACCTCCATCGCGCCACCCTTTACCACCACGTCGTCGGCCAGCTTGCGCCTGACCAGGTCGTAGATCTGATCGTCGGAAAAGTGCTTTTCCGCCGCCCAAACGCCAGCGGCGAGCGTCAAAATCACGAGTAAGGAGACTAACGTTTTAGTTTTCATCTGCTCCGGCCATTGTACGCCAGTCGAGGGCCGCCAGGAAGGCCGGCTTCTCGCGCCAGCGAGGCTGTACCTTGATGTGAAGGTCGAGATACACATGGCGGCCGAAGAGGCGCTCCATTTCCCGGCGCGCCAGGGTTCCGATATTTTTCAGCATGGCGCCGCCGGCGCCGATGATAATGCCCTTCTGGCCATTGCGCTCGACATAGATGGTGGCGTAGATGCGAATGAGTTTGGGGGTATCTTCCCAGGAGTCCACCGCGACGGCCACGGAGTGGGGCACTTCTTCGCGCGTGGCTTGCAGGATTTTTTCGCGGATCAGCTCGGCGGCGAGGAAACGCTCGGGCTGGTCGGTGATGTGGTCCGCCGGAAAGTAGGCCGGGCCTTCGGGAAGGCGCTCGATAATGGCCTGGCGCAAATCGGCGACGCCATCGCCCGAGCGCGCCGAGATGGGGATGCAGGCGGCGAATTCGTGCAGCGCGCGGTATTGCTCGATCAGCGGCAGCAAGGGGCCCTTGTCCTTGTGCAGCAGGTCGGTCTTGTTCAGGAGCAGGAGGGTGGGGGTATCGGCCTTGCGGATGAGGTCGACGGCGTGGCGGTCTTGCTCGCCGAACTTGCGCGAGACATCGACGACGAGGAGCAGCAGGTCGCGCTCGCCGAGGGCGGCGCGCACGGTGTCCATCATGCGCTTGGTCAAGAGCGAATCGGCTTTGTGGATGCCGGGGGTGTCGAGGAAGACGATTTGGGCATCGGGGAGGGTGAGCACGCCTTGGATGGAGGTGCGGGTGGTTTGGGGTTTGTTGGCGACGATGGCGATCTTGGCGCCGATGAGTTGGTTCAGCAGCGTGGACTTGCCGGCGTTGGGGCGGCCCAGGATGGAGACGAAGCCGGACTTCATGGCGCCACCGGCTGGGAGCGGCGCACGCGCACTTGAGCTACACGTAACTCGTCGCTGGCCAGGACGTCGATATGGATGCCTTCGCGCTCGACGGATTCGCCGGATTGCGGCACGCGGCCGAGCCATTCGGTGACCAGCCCGCCGACGGTGGTGGATTCGAGATCTTCCTCCGGGTGGAATTCGAGCAGATCGCCGAGGCGCGCCACGTCGAAGCTGCCGGAGACGATGTAGCCGCCTTGCCCGTCTTCCTGCACGTCGGAATCGGGCTCGTGCTCGTCGCGGATTTCGCCCAGGATGACTTCGACGAGGTCTTCCATGCTGGCGAGGCCGGCGGTGTTGCCGTACTCGTCGACCACGATGACCATGTGGGTGTTGTCCTGCTGCATCTCGCGCATGAGGTCGTTGACGGGCTTAGTCTCGGGCACCGCGCGGATGGGGCGTATCAGCTCGCGGACGGTGCGGTTGGCGCGCTGGTCTTCATCCAGCTCGAACATATCGCGCACATGCACGAAGCCGATGATCTGGTCGATGGTTCCTTCGTAGACCGGGATGCGCGAATACTGCTCGTTGATGACCAGTTGGCGCAGTTCTTCGAGCGTAGCGTGCGCGGAGATGGCCACGATATTGGGGCGGGGCGTCATGACCTCGCGCACCACCTTATCGCCGAACTCGACCACTGACTGAATGAGCTTGCGATCCTCTTCTTCGATGAGGCCTTCTTCGGTGCCGGCGGAGATCAGCGCTTCGATGTTTTCGGCCTGCGTGGGCGGCTCCTCGGCGCCGTTGGTGTTGTCGGTGATGTCGACCAGCGACTGGAAGAAGGCGAGCACCGCCACGAACGGTTTGGCGAGCAGGCCCACGGCGCGGATGAGGCGCGCGAGGGGGGCCAGCCATTGCGCATCGGTGCGGCGGTAGAGCACTTGCGGCAGCACGTAGGCCATCACAATCATGGTGAGCCAGGAAGCGACGGCGGTTTCGAATACTTCCGGCCAGGTCCAGGCCTGACCGTCGGCGAAGACTAGGAAGTAGAGAACGCCGATCAGGAGAATGGCGGTGTGTTTGATCAGTGTGAAGGAGCCGGCGCCGTCTTCGGTTGGGAAGCCGATCTTGTCTTCGAGGGTTTCCTTGAAGAATTTGATGGCGGGGTAGTCGCGGGTGCGCAGGCGGAGGCTTTCGAGATAGAGCAATTGGACGAAGGTGACCAGGCCCAGGAGGAGGGAGAGGGCGGTGATGAGGAGGACTAGGGCTGGGGTCATGGATGCACCTGGGGCGGCGCTGCGCGCCGCGAAGAGCGGGACTGAGAGTCCCGGCCCAGAGGGCACCCGGGCCTGGAGGCCCGCCCCACAAGGCCCTCGGGGAGGGAGAGACGCTGGCGCCACGCGGCTTCGGCGCGCTTCATTTGGCCGCGGTCGGTTTCGTGATCCATGCCTAGCAGGTGGAGGAGGCCGTGCAGCATCAGGATGCAGATTTCGTTTTCGAGGGAGTGGCCGAATGCGGCGGCTTGTGTGCGCGCGCGGGCGGCGGAGATCGCCATTTCTCCGAGGTGGCCGAGGACAGGCCGGGAGGCCTGTCCTACCGCAGGGAAGGAGAGGACGTCGGTGGGGTAGTCTTTGCCTAGGAAGTCGCGATTGAGGCGGCGGAGATGGCTGTCGCCGGTGATGAGGCACGTGAACGCGCGGTCCTTGGCGACTGCGTCGCGCAGAGTTTGGGCGAAGCGTTGCAGATTGCGGCGGTTCAGTTCCGCCGGGGCCCGGCGGAACAAAACTATGTTGTCGTCTGAGGCAGACATGTATCGGGAGCCGCTTCGGCGGGTGGTTCGGTCAGTTTCAAGCTAAGCTGGCGGCCGGCGCCCACAGCTTCGTTATAGCGCTCGTAGGCCTTCACGATGCGCTGCACCAGGTTGTGCCGGACGACATCGCGCTCGTCGAACTGCACCATGCTGATGCCTTCAACGCCGCGCAGCACGTCCAGCGCGTCGATGAGGCCGCTACGCTTTCCGGGGGGAAGATCGATCTGGGTAATGTCGCCGTTCACCACCATTTTGGAGTTGAAGCCGGTGCGCGTGAGCACCATCTTCATCTGCTCGGTGGTGCTGTTCTGGGCTTCGTCGAGGATGATGAAACTGTCGTTGAGGGTGCGGCCGCGCATGAAGGCGATGGGCGCGACCTCGATGGTGTTGCGCTCGAGCAATTTGTCAACCTTCTCGGATTCCATCATGTCGAACAAAGCGTCGTAGAGCGGGCGCAGGTAGGGATCGACCTTTTCCTGCAAGGTGCCGGGGAGGAAGCCCAGGCGTTCACCGGCTTCGACGGCGGGGCGCGTAAGTATGATGCGCGAGACGCGCTTCGAGAGCAGCGCGGACACCGCCATGGCCACCGCCAGATAGGTTTTGCCGGTGCCGGCCGGCCCCACGCCGAGGACTAGGTCGTTGCGCTCGATGGCTTCGAGGTAGCGGCGCTGGTTCACGGTTTTGGGCGCCAGCATCTTCTTGCCGAAATTGCGCTGGCGGCCGCTCTGGACCAGCGCGCGGAAGTTCACCTCGGGGTCTTCGGTGACCACGCGGAGATAGCTGTTGAGGTCGCCGTTATTGAAGACGTGCCCTTCGCGGACGAGCGCCACATAGTCTTCGAGAATGTTTTCGGCGCGCGAGACGGCTTCGGCTTCGCCTTCGATTTCCAACAGGTTGTCGATGAGTTGAGTGTTCACTTTGAGGCCCGATTCGATCAACCGGATGTTTTCATCGCGGGTGCCGAACAGGCTTTCGACGCCTCGGCTGATTTGCACGCTGGATTTCATTTAGTTGGTGTGTGGGTACCTCCAAGAGGTTCGAAACGCAAACAGGGGATAACGACCGGTGCTTCGCGGCCGGTTGGTAAACAGGATGTCCGCAGTGCGGGGTGGTCAAAAACCATCCGTTGTCAGTATAGCAGGTTGGCGGGGAGGTGGGTGCTGGGTTCTGGGTGCTGGATTCTGGCGGCGAAAGCTCTATGCTGGTTTCGTAGCGGGCGAGTTTGGCGAAGGGAGGGAATTTTCGTCGGACTGTGACCAAAAACCGGCAAATCTCCAGAACCATCCTGTTTCACGCCAAGCAGGGGGGCCAGTCCGGGGGACTGGTCGATTCTGGGAGAGAACTTGGGTTTCGCGTTGTTGTACGATACCGGTAGCCCCAGCGGCGGCAGCTAAGACCGAAGGCGTCAATGGTGCGTTACAGCCCGTCGCAAAGCATGGTTCCAGGCCCTGCGCTCAATTCAGTGATGACAAGGTGGTGCGCATTTTGCAGCACCTTGATCTCGTTTAGGAGAATGCATTTTCGTCGTAGGCCCTGGGCCGCCGTTGCGGCTGATCGAAAAACCGGAGGCAGCCTATGGCAAAGCAGACGAGATCGGTAAGCCGCGTGCGGAATGCAGCCCGCAAGGCGGAGCGGAGAAAGCGCGCCAAGAAGGGGGTAAAACAAGTGCTCTCGCTGCCCATTCTGCATGCCGACACGGCAGGCATTGATATTGGGGCCACCGAGATCTTTGTAGCGGTACCGGCAGATCGGGATGCAGAGCCGGTGCGCTGATTCGATAGCTTCACAGAGAGCCTGCGGCAGATCGCCGCATGGCTGAAACAGTGCGGCATCCGGAGGGTAGCGATGGAATCGACCGGGGTGTACTGGATTCCGTTATGGCAGGTGCTGGCCGACGACAAGTTCGAGGTATGTCTGGTCAACGCACGACATTTCAAGAATGTGCCCGGGAAAAAAGACCGACGTGGAAGACTGCCAATGGTTGCAGTTTCTGCACTCGGTTGGTTTGCTGCGGGGGTCCTACCGGCCGGAGCAAGCCATTTGCGGGGTGCGGACGCTGTTGCGGTATCGCGGCGAATTGATTCGGTTTGCGGCGGAACATATCCAGCACATGCAGAAAGCGCTGGAGCAAATGAATGTCAAGCTGGGCCATGTGATTAGCGACGTAACGGGCGTCTCCGGCCTGGCGATTATCGATGCCATTCTGGCCGGGGAGCGGGATCTGCGGACACTCGCCAAGTTGCGAGATCCGCGGGTGAGAGCCAGCGAGGAAACTATCATAAAAGCGCTGGAAGGGGATTATCGGTTGGAGCACCTGATCACCTTGCAGTACTCGCTGGACTTGTACCGGCACTATCAGAAAAAGATCGGTGAGCTGGACAAGGAGATGGAAGCATTCAAGAGCGAGTTGCCCGACCGGATTGACATCGGCAAGTACCCACTACCGCCGCGCAAGAAGAAGAGCCGGCCCAAGCAGCAACATAATGCACCAGCCTTCGATTTGCGAACGCACTGCTATCGGATTCTGGGGGTGGATCTCAGCGCCATTGACGGGATGGATGAAGTCACAGCGCATATAGTGTTAACCGAGGTAGGGCCGGACTTTTCCGCGTTTGGCAGTGCATCGGAATTCTGCAGTTGGCTGAGGCTATGTCCGAACAACAAAGTCAGCGGCGGTCGAATCTTGGCGCGTCAGACCAGGAAGGGGAAACCCAGGCTGGCCCTGGCACTGCGCACGGCAGCGCAAACGCTACACGCCAGCCAGAGCCCGATGGGCGAGTATTTCCGCCGCATGAGAGCCAAATTTGGGCCAGCCAAAGCCATCACCGCCGCCGCGCATAAGATGGCCCGAGTCATCTTCCACATGGTGACCACCAAACAAGCATACGATGACAGCATCCTGGCCAAACAAGATGCTCAACAGCGTCAGAAGCGGGAAGCGAAGATTCGCCGACAGGCACGCGAGATCGGCTATCAGCTAACGCCTCTCCAGGCAGCTTAGGCGGGGGGGGAGTTCTTTAGGAGAACCATCCTGTTTCGCGCCAAGCAGGGGGGCCAGTCCGGGGGACTGGTCGATTCTGGGAGAGAACTGAACCAGAAAATACGTGGCAGAGTCACCTACCTTTGCGGATTATGCGGCCAGCTACCGGCACCTCGTCCGAAACCTCATCGGCTCCACCGACGAGGCCATGTCCCTTGCCGTCGGAGGACAATACGACTCCTTCGGTTACCTGATGCGGCAAATTTTGTTCGACGCCGGCCTCCGGGGCTCAGACTACCTTATCGACGTAGGGTGCGGATCCGGAAGATTGGCTCACGTCCTTACTGTCGAGAGATACCTGCGGACTGACATCGTTCCCGAGCTGCTGGCGCATGCGCGAGCGCGTTGCTCCAATCCCGCCTGGCGCTTCGAACTCGTGAACGATATGGTTATCCCGGAGCAGACCGGCGTTGCCGACATGGTCTGCTTGTTTCTGCTTGTTTAGCCTGACTTTCGCACTTCGTGGCCTATTTCGGGGCGGTCGCAGCACAAGTGTATTGCCTACAGCGTAAGTTTTCAGAAAACCGCTGAGTGAGACCTTCCTCCTATTCAAACGGTTGCAGTTGTGGCATCCTGATATTTCGATGCTGCGGGATTCCACCAACTGTAAGAAGCGACTCCTCAAGCCTGCTGCCGACAACGGCTTGCAGCCGACGGCCGCCCTTTTTGTGGTGAAGACCTTTGGCTAGCTTTTGCCGGCTTTCATGCACTTAGGCTCTGGAAAAGCCACGAAGTGCGAAAGTTGGGTTAGTGTGTTGTCGCACCTGCTGCATAAGGATTCCTACCGCTACTTGCGGGAGGCATACCGGGTTTTGAAACCGGGAGGAAAGGTGGTCTTCAGCGTCCCGGAGTTCAAAATCCCCAGCCACTGGACTGTTTTCGAAGAGATGGTCAATCACCGCGAAGAAGGCCGGCTCCACACCCAGTTCTAAGCTGGGACGCCATCGCCTCCTGGTCCGCACATTTGGGATTCTCGATGGAGGGGACTTATGACGGAGATACGCCACACATTCCCACTCCAGCGCCCGCTGACGCTCGACGACGGCCGGGTGGTCGAAGGCATGACCAGCCTCGGGCAATCGGTTTGCGTTCTCCACAAGCCCCGCTGAACAAGCCCGCTGAATGCCGCATACTTTTGGGCAGGACTAGTGGCGCGAAGAGCGGGTCCTGGAGGACCCGCGCAGACCTGGAGGTCTGCCCCACCACTATCATTCATGGGCGGCCCAGGCCAGGCCGTCGGGTTCCTGGCCGGCGTCGATGCGGCCGGTGACGGTCAGGGTTTTCAGGTCGATCACGGCCACGTAATTATCCGGCGTGCAGGCCACGAACGCGCGGGATCCGTCAGGATCCATTTGAATCCCGGCGGCGCCGCGGCCCAGTTTCACGCGCTGGACTTCGCGGCGCGTGGCGGCGTCCAGCACGGCTAGATCGGAACCGCCCAGGGAGGAAATGAGGACCAGCTTGCCGTCCGGCGTAAACTTCAACCGGTTGGCTCCGCGCACGTTGGCTGCGAGCGTGGCGACGACCTTTTTGGCGGCGACATCGACCACCGACACCGTGCCGTCCCGCGCGTTGGCGACCCAGATCTCGCTGCCACCCGGCGCGACGTCGAAGCCTTCCGATCCGCGGCCCACGGCGACGATGGTCTGGGTCCACTGGGGCGTGGGAGGCGGAGGGGCGGGCGCGGGTCCACCCGGAGGCGGGCCGCCCGGAGGAGGCGCACCCGGCGGAGGTCCACCCGGCCCTGGCACCGCGGCGCTCTTTTCGAAAATACTGAGCGTGGCCGAACTGACGTTGGTGGTGACGATGCGGCTCAAGTCTTTCCAGACTGCCACCATGTGGCTGCGATCCTGACCGGTGCCCATGATCCAATCCACCTGGCCGGTGGCGGGATCGTACCGGGCGACGACTTTGTTGGCCTCGGCGGTGAAGTAGAGTTTGCCGCCCGTGTAATCGAGGCCGTGCGGCCCGTGGAGCACGCCCAGGTCGATGGCGCGCAGCGTCTTTTGGGCTACGAGGTCGACGACCGTAATGGTGTTGTACGCGCCGAATCCGTAGTTGGAAATGTAGGCGAGTTTGCCATCCGTGGAGGCCGCCACTTCGTGCGGGTCGAGCCCGGATGGCATGCGCGCCACCACTTGCAGGGTGGCCGGATCGACGATGGAGAGCGTCCGGTCCCTCTTGGAAAGAACCAGCAGCGCCGGCGAAGGAGTGCTCCGTGACTGTGCGAGCACCGTACCAACGACAGCGAGCAGAGCGATTGAAGCGATTCCAGCTTTCATGAGCACCTCCAGTAAACTCAAGTCAAATTCTTAGGCAGCGGGCGAAATCGCCTGTGCCACCAGTGTCACCTAAAAGATTTTCGCCATTCTTTTATATGCCTTAATCGCCGCGTTTTGAAACTCCCACGCTGGTTGCCCGGTTGGCGGTGTTCCCTGCCACTCGAGCTGCCAGGCGAATCCTTTCAAAAGCGGCCGGGCGATGACGCGCAGGGCTTGCCCGGCGAACTCGGGATATTGTTGGGCGGCTTCGGCGAGAGCCATGCGGCTCAGCTCAGGGTCGATCTCGATCGGCTGCATGCGACTATCGTAGCCGAAAATTCGGGAACTGCGCGCGCGGTTCCGTCGTATTGATGGTGAGGCTATCTATGTCCAAGACTATCTTCTGGGCGTCTGCCCTTTGCGCAGTGGCGGCTGTTCCCATGCTGGCGGATCAGTGGAGCAAAAGCTTCAGTGTGGGTGCGGCGCCGGAGCTGCGCATCGAGACCAGCGACGCCAACGTGACCCTGCGCGCGGCTGACGTGAAGACGATCGAGGCGCGGGTCTACACCTCCGGCTGGAGGATCGGCCCGGGCGACGTGCACGTGATGGATCATCAGACCGGCGACCGGGTGGAGATCGAAGTGAAGGTCCCGACACTGCATTTCAATCTGGGAAACCGGTGGGTGAAGATCGAAGTGCAAGTTCCCAACGCGACCAAGGCCGACGTGCACACGGGCGATGGCAACATCCGCGCCGATGGCCTGCGCGGGCAGACCAGGCTGGTGACGCATGACGGCAACATCGACGGCGAGGGATTCGATGGCGCGCTGGAAGCGAGCAGCGGCGACGGCAACATCCACGTGCGCGGGAAGTTTAGCGGGCTGAACTTGCGCAGCGGGGATGGCAACATCGAGGCGGAGGTGGCTGCGGTATCGCACATGGCCACCGGTTGGATGATACATACCGGCGATGGCGGGGTTACGCTGCGGCTGCCGGACGGCTTCGCCGCGAACCTGGACGCACACACCGGAGACGGGCGGATCACGGTGGATCTGCCGCTGACGACGGAGGGAGGCATCCGCGAGGACGCGGTTAGCGGAAAACTGAACGGCGGCGGGCCGGTGCTGACGGTGCGTACCGGGGATGGGTCGGTGCACGTGGCGCGGTTGTAGGCCGTGGGAGGCCGTGCTCCCTGCGGCGGTGCTGGATGCTGGGTGTTGGGTTCAGGTTTCGCCCAGTTCCGCGAGAACCTCTGAGTAGAGTTCGGGTCCGATCCAGAATCGAGCGGTGTGGACCAATTCATCGAGCACCGGCTTGGCCAGATCGATCAGGCCAACCCTTTTCGCTTGGGCCACTACACCGATGAGTCCCGTAACCGTCAGACCTGCCGCAGTCGCAGTCCGACGGCCACGTCTTTCGTCCACAAGCAACACGTCCGCTCGATGCTCGATCGCAACGACGATGGCCTCAGCCTCGCCAGGTCCGGAATCCCACGAAGCTCTCGTACGCGTTTGTGGTTTGCCGCAGCCACGACTATCAACCAGGGCATCGAAGCAAGATCGATTGCGGGCGGCAGATCGCGCTTGGAGTCCGTCAATTCCCGATATACGGCGGAGGGAATGAGCACTTGGCGATAAAGCGACCGCAACAGTTCGAGACGGTCTATGCGGGCGAGATTCAGGACGGGAGATGTATCGGAGACAACGATCAAAGATGTTCCGTTTGGCGCAGAGTCCGAAGGTCCTCGCGGAACTCCTGTATTCCGTAATGAATCGGAATTTGGCGTTCCGCCAGCAGCGCCTGAAAGGCGAGCTGGCTCATCTCCGCAAGACGGCTGGCTTCCGCGAGGGTTAGCCGCTCTTGTTGGAACAGCGTCAACGCAAGCTCCTGCTTTAGCTCGGGTTCGCTGATGTGAGCCGCCGTGAGGACTTCGTCTGAGATGGTGACCGGCATTGTCTCTTTGGTATCATACCGCCCGCAGCCCACGCGGGTGAGCTTCGACGCTAGGTAGTATAGTGGGCATTCGTACTCACGCATGCCCACAGCTCAGTTTCAGATACACAGACCACACCGGGTACTCCGCTACATCAACGCCGCCATCGGGATCGCGCTGCTGGCCGCGGCCGGGGCGGTGTACTGGTTCGTGTACCGCGCGCTGCCGCAGACTTCGGGCACGATCGCGGCGCCGGTTTCGCAACGCGTGACGATTGCGCGCGACGCGCTGGGGGTGCCGCACATCTCGGCGGCGAGCGAGGATGACGTCTTCTTCGCGCAAGGCTACGTGGCGGCGCAGGACCGGCTTTTCCAGATGGATGGGCTGCGGCGCCTGGCGGGCGGGGATCTGTCGGAAATCGTGGGTGCGGGGGCTTTGGAACTCGACCGCGATTCGCGCCGGCTGCGCATGCGGCGCATCGCGGAAATGGCGTATGTCTCGCTGTCGCCGCAAGACCGCGCGCCGCTGGCGGCCTACGCGCGGGGCGTGAACTACTTCATCGAAACCCATCTGCACGCTTTGCCGGTGGAATTCACGCTGCTCGGGTACGAGCCGCGGCCGTGGAGCGTGGTGGATACGATTCTGATCGGGCTGCACATGTACCGCGACCTGACCACGTCGTGGAAAGACGAAATCCTAAAGCGGGACATGCGGGCGGCGGGCGATCGCGCGAAGGTGGATTTCCTGTTTCCTCCGCGGAGCGGCGGCGAGTTGCAGCCCGGCTCGAATGCCTGGGCGGTCGGCGGTGCGCACACGGCCTCCGGGAAACCGCTGCTGTGCGACGACATGCACCTGGCTTATTCGATTCCGGGCATCTGGTACATGGTGCACCTGCGGGCGCCGGGCCTGGATGTGTCGGGCGTGTCGCTGCCGGGCACGCCGTCGGTGATCGTGGGACATAACCAGCGCATCGCCTGGGGCGTGACGAACTTGCAGTTCGACGTGCAGGATCTCTACATCGAGAACTTCGATCCGGGCACAGGCCGCTACCTGTACCGCGGGCAATGGGAGCAGGCGCGCGAGGAACGGGAAATCATACGGGTGAAGGGCGCGCCGGCGGTGGAGATGCCGCTGTGGATTACGCGCCATGGGCCGCTCTATATAAACGATGCGAAGGAGCGCCTGGCGCTGCGCTGGGCGGCGGCGGAACCGGGATCGTTTCAGTTTCCATTTCCGGAACTGAACAGGGCGGGGAACTGGCAGGAGTTCACGCGGGCGCTGGCGCGGTTTCCCGGACCGGCGCAGAACTTCGTTTATGCCGATGTTGACGGCAACATCGGGTATCACGCCACGGGGTTGTTGCCGATCCGCAAGGGGTATACGGGGGACGTGCCGGTGGATGGATCGTCGGGCGAGAACGAGTGGCAAGGGTTCATTCCGTTCGATCGGTTGCCGGCGTTCTATAATCCGCCGGCCGGTGTGATCGTGACGGCGAATCAGAATCCATTTCCGCCGGATTACGCTTACGCGGTGAATGGAAACTTCGCTTCGCACTACCGGTCGCGGCAGATACGGAACCTGCTGATGGCCAGAAACGGCTGGCGGGCCCAGGACATGCTGACGGTGCAGAAGGACGTGTACTCGAGCTTCTTTCAGCATCTGGCGCAGGCCATTGTGGAGGCTTACGACCGGCACAAAGCGCAGCACGGCGACCTTGCCCAGGCCGAGAACGCGGTGCAATTGCTGCGCGGCTGGGATGGCCAGATGGACAAGGACGCGGCCGCGCCGCTGATCGTGACGCTGGCCTACGAGCGCTTGAAGGTGTTGGTGGCGCAAAGCGCTTCACCGGCCGTAGGGGCCAGGTACAAATATCAGATGGCGCCGGCGGCGATCGAGACGCTGCTGCGCACGCGGCCGGCTGGCTGGTTCGCCGATTGGGACGAAACTCTCCTGCTCGCCGTCGCGCAGGGGTTGGAGGACGGCCGGCGCAAGCAGGGCCGCGATCCCGGCCATTGGATCTACGGCAAGTATGAGCCGTTGCTGCTGGCCAATGCGGTGGGGCGGCATTTGCCGCTGGTGGCGGGACTGTTCGACATCGGTCCGGTGGAGATGAGCGGATCGCCTACGACCGTGAAGCAGTACAACGGAGAACTGGGGCCTTCCATGCGCCTGGATGCGGATCTTGCGGACTGGGACCATTCCCTATTGGAAGGGACCACGGGCCAGTCCGGCCAGGTTCTGTCGCGCCATTACAAGGACCAGTGGGAACGATACTACAACGCCGAAAGCTTTCCGATGCAATTTCGGAAAGTGGAGGCTAAGGATGTGTTGACGCTGACGCCGTAGGGCGCGCGTTACGCGCCGGGGCCAGGGGTCAGGGCCGGAGGACGGGGTTGTGCTTACTCGCCGCCGCCGGTCTGGACTCCGGTGTCGAACGTCAGCTTGGTGGTGGTGCCGCCCAATTCGATCTCTTGAATGGAGAATTTGCCCTTGTTCTCGTTATAGAGGACCCGGGTGCGGTCGTACTTCTGGTTCGTGTTTTCGACCTTGGCGGGGACTTCCACCTGTTGCTTGTTGGCTTTCAGGATGACAACGGAGTTTTCCTTTACGCTCAACTGGTAATCGCCGGCTTTCAGTTCCTTGCCCTTCACGACGGAAGGTTCGACAAACGATATCTTGTAGGTCGCCGCGCTCGCGACGGAGAGGGCGACGAAGGCGAATGATGTGAGAATTTGCTTGATCATGACCATATTATAGCACCACTATATTCTGGTGTTAATACCTGATTATGCGACAATCATGCCGTGGCCAGCAGGGCGCCCCAATGCAGCCCGGCTCCGAATGCGGCGAAGACCAGGGGGCCTGTGGGCGGCGACGAGTGCTGCTGGCGCCATTCCGCGGCGGCGATCAAGAGCGAGGCGGAGGAGGTGTTGCCGTAGCGCTGGATGTTGCGAAAGAAGCGATCCTCCGGAACGGCGAGCGCTTGGGCCACGCGGGCGATCAGGTTGAGATTGGCCTGGTGCATCAGGAAGGCCTCCACAGCCGCGGCGGGGATGCGGTTTCGCTCCAGCAATTCGGAAATAGCGCGCGGGATTTTGCGGGCTGCCTGGAGAATAATGGTCCGGCCATCCATATATAAGGGTGCGTCCAGATCGAGGCGCAGGGCTGCGGCGAAATCTCCATCGCTCGCCAGCAGCGAATCGCGGATTTCGGCAAATCCGGTTTCGGAACCGGCCAGGCAGGCGCCCGCGCCATCGCCGAACAGAATGGCGGTGTCGCGGTGCGCGGGATGCCGCTCGACTACGCGGGACATCACCTCCGAAGCGACAACCAGCACATTGCCATAAGCCGGAGCGAGATGCGCGGCGAGAGCCATGCCAAACAGCGATCCCGCGCTGGCGATGGGCAGATCGATGGCCGGCACGCCGTGGATGCCCAACCCGGCGCCGATCGCGGAGGCTGGTCCGGGAAACCGGTGCTCGGCGGAACTGGAGGCGACGAGCAGCAGGCCTACATCGCGCGCGATCAAGCTGGCGTTTTCGAGACAATTCGTGGCCGCACGGATTCCCAGCGAGGCAACGGATTCATCCGGGGCGGCGAAGCGGCGCTCGACGATTCCCGTGGCGCGGAGGATCCATTCGGCATCCGTGCCCGTTTCGGCGGCCAACTCGTGGTTGTCCACCACGCGAGAAGGCAAATAAGCGCCGAACGCCCGGAGGAAGGCCATGGGTTTTCAGTGCCGCTCCGGCGAGACAGGCCGGGAGGCCTGTCCCTCCAATGGCGAAAGCACCAGGACAGGCCAGGAGGCCTGTCCCACCGATGGCGAAGGCACGAGGCAGCATTCCATACAGGTCAAGCGCGGGTTTCGATGTAGGCTTCGATGCGCGCGATGGAATCGAACTTACGCGGCGTGAGATCGGAATCCGGGATGCGGATGGAGAATTCCTTTTCCAGCGCGCCGACCATGTCGGTGAGGGCGAATGAATCGAGCACTCCCGATTCAAACAGCGATTCGTCCAGGCCGACGGGGAGCGGCTTGCCGGACAGTCTCTCGACAATCTCAGTGATCCTGGCTTGTTTGTTCATCGGTAGCTTGGGAGGCTAGTTCAGGGCGGACCTTCAGATAGCTCTCGTATAGCCGCATTATATCTTGAAAAAGCACGGAGGCCAGGCGTTGATAACCCTGGGAAGTAAAGTGCGCATAATCGCCCTGGGCCAGGCCCGCCATGACCCAATTGACCATGGAGCCTTCGGCGCCCATGCGCGCGCGGGTGTTCCAGTAGGCGCAGCGATTCTGGCGGCAAGCCTCCTGTTGGGCGGCGACGATGCGGTCCACGCCTTCGAACGGGCGCCAGCGGCCTTTGACGCGAAGGAAGCGGTCGGGAGGGCCCAGGACCAAAATGGAGGCGGCCGGCACGGCCCGCCGCAGCCGCTGGAGGATGGTGGAGAAGGTTTCGAGGTAGCCGGCTTCGCTCCACTTGGAGTCGCTGGCCTCGTTGGTTCCGTAGGCCAGCACAATCAGGGCGGGGTCGCGGCGTTTGAGGTAAGCGGCGTGCATGGCCTCGTCCCAACGCTGGATCAGCGCGGCTTCGGCGCCGTTGATGCCCACGGACTCGTAGGTGATTCCTTTTGGGTTTTCGGTGACCCATCCGAACAGACGCACGGGCGCGGGTTCCAGCGTGCGCACCTCGAAGCGATGGCGGCCGGGCGCGGCGGCGTACTCGAGGAAGCCGGGCGCAAAGGGGCCCTCGGTGGAGGCTTCCTGGATGGTCACGCCGTTATCGGAAAGAGCCACGCGCCCGCCACCGGGCTGCTGCAGATAGTCGAGCTCGACCGAGGCGCAGTCCGCATCCAGGTAGATGGTTTGGCCGGCGCGTTCGGTGGAAATACTGACGCCGCCGAGGCCGAAGAGGCCGTCGCCTTCGCCGGTGCGCAGGCCGGCCGGATCCCAGGCTTTGCTGGCGCCGCCGCGCACGTCGAAGCGGCGGTAGCCCTTGAACGGAATTCCCGCCAGCGAGAAGCCCGCGCCGGCATTGCCGAAGCGGCTCTGGAAGAGATCGCGGAGCACGCCGGTCCAATCGTCGGACGCGGTGTGGGAATCGCCAAAATGCAGGATGTGCACGGCGGGGCTGTCGCCGGTCGAGAGGCGATAGAGGCGCTCGAAGAAGGGCACCAGCGTGCCTGGCCGATCGATGACCGGGTCGGGGCGCTCATCCAATTGGAGCGCCACTCTCTGCAGCGATGCGGTGCGCACTTTGACGCTCACGCGCGGCGGGGGATAGTGGCGGACGCGGGGCGCGCGGACTTTCTTCTTGGATTTTTTGGCGGGCTTCTTTTTGGCGCTTACTTTCGGGGTTGCGTTGGTCTGCGCCGCGGACGGGAGCGCGGCACAGAGGCAGAGCAGAGCGATGGCAGCGCGGCGCGGCATGTGGTCAGCGCACCTCGGCCACAGCGTTGCGTTCGAGCACCAGGCGCAATTTGTACCGGTTCAACCCAGCGGTCAATTCGCGGACGAAAGCCGTGGCGACGATGCGCGCGCCGGCCGGCGTGGGATGAATGAAATCCGCCGAGACCAGGCGGGGCTGGCTGTCATACCAGCGCGCCATGGTGCCCGCGCCTCCCATGACTTCGAACGTGTTGAAGAATCCGCAGTGCAACTCGGCGGCCACGCGGCGCTGAATGTCGACGATGCGGGGTATGGTGGGCAGCGTTTCAATCTCGCCGCCATTCTTCTGGCCGCGGTCCATGGGACTCATCACCAGTATAGAAGCATTGGGCAGCGCGGCGCGCACGCGGCGGATGGCTTCGCGCAGCTCAATCTCGTATTCGCGGGTGAGGAAGGCCGCGAAACTGCTTTCGTTGGTGCCGTAGTTGAGGACCACCAGGTCGGGGTTGCGGTGGCGCAACTCCTGGGCCCAGTGGCTCTCGTTGAACAGCAGCGCCAGCATGGAGACGGACGCGCCATTCAGACCAATGCTGTCGTAGACCACGCCGGTTTTTTGCTTCTCCAGTGTGATGCCGAACAGGCGGACGGGGCCTTCGGTGTTGAATTCGAGCGTGCCGGTTCCGAGCTTCAGCTCGAAGCTCGCAAACCCGGCCGTACGAGATGGCGCGCTGGTGGCGATGCGGCCGATGGGCTGGCCAGCGGAGGAAATCGCGATGCTTCCGCCATCCGGCTGGCTGAGGAACCAGACTTCCAGGCGTGTTTGGGTGGGGTCGCGCAGAGTGACGCGGCTGTAGGCGCCGGTGCGGCCGGTGAAGGCCACACCACCGAGGCCGAACAGGCCATTGCGCAGATCCCAGCGCGTGCCGGGGTCCATCTGCCAGCCATGGCTGGATAGCTCCACGCCGCGATGTTCATACCAGGCCCAGGGTTTGCCGATCAGGGTGAAGCCGTGGCCCGCATCGCCGAAGCGCTTTTGCAGGAGCTGGCGGGTGTCGCCGGTGATGAGGTCGGCGGTAGTGGGGGAATCGCCGTAATGCAGGATGCGGGTGATGGCCAAGGGCGCGCCGCGCTCGGTGCGCCACAGCGCGGCGTAGAAGTGGTCGAGGGCGCCGTGGCGGTCGTCGAGCGTGGGGCGGATGGCAGTGCGGCCGGCGAGGAGGCTGGGCGGCGGGCCGATGGCCTCGGGCGCGGTATGCGGCTGCCATGGGCGCAGTGGCGTCAGTTCGGGGGTGAATTCGACGATGGCGGCGGCGGCCGGCAGGCTGAGGGCTTCCACTCCATGGAGGACGCGCGATACGGCGGCCAGAATCAGGGCGAAAGTTGCGATGGTGAGTGCGGTGCGGGTGGGGAAGGCGCGCATGTCAGTTCGTGGGGCAGGACTCCAGTCCTGCGGCCGGCGTCCACGCCGGCCTATTTGCACTCGGGATGGGCGGCCTGGGAGGCCGCCGCAGGCCTAGGGCCTGCCCCACAAGGTTTTCCATCCTGACAGGGGACGCGCGCATGTCAGAACCGCGTATACACGAACGGCGCCGCGCCGCGGCCCGCCAACAGTTGAATGGCCATTACGGCCAGCGCCATGGCGGCCGCCTGCACATAGAAGGGCGTGCGGCCGAAGAAATCCACGGCGCGTTCGTACCAGTTTTTCGGAACAGCTTGGCCGGCGGCGGCCACTAGCGACACCAGAATCACGCCGGCGGAGACATTCTGCAGTGAGAAGGTGAGCGACCCGATGCGCTTAAGGATGTCGATGGCCACGGCCGTGGTCGGACTGCGGAAGAACACCCAAGTAAGACAGACGAACTGGTAAGTGCAAAAGATGCGGATGGCTCGCGACGCCAGGCCGGTTTCGGGACGCCGTCCGCGCCAGGCCTGCCAGCGCCGCGTCACCGCCAGGGCGCTGCCGTGCAGAAGGCCCCAGATGGCGAATGTCCAGGTGGTGCCATGCCACAATCCGCCCAGGATCATGGTGATGACGAGATTGAGGTATGGCCAGACGCGGGTGCGCTTGCCGGGGAGCGAGAAGTAAAGATAGTCGCGGAGCCAGTTGGAGAACGTGATATGCCAGCGGCGCCAGAAGTCGGCCATATTCACGGAGGTGTAGGGGCGGTCGAAGTTGATGGGAAGCCGGACGCCCAGCAGCAGGCCGCAGCCGCGCGCGATATCGGTATAGCCGGAGAAATCGTAGTAGAGCTCCAGTGAGTATGCGTAAACGGCAGCCAGATTCTCCATGCCGCTGTATAAGTTAGGTGTGTCGAAGACGCGGTTGACGAGGTTCCCGGCGAGGTAATCGGCGATGAGGAGCTTCTTCAGCAGGCCGAACACGATGAGAAACAAGGCGCGCGATCCGTCGGCCGGGGCCAGCTCGAACTTGCGGGTAAGCTGCTTTAGTATCTCGGCGGGACGCGAAATGGGACCGGCCTGGATGGTGGGAAAGAAAGAAGCCGCGGCCATATAGCCCAGGTAAGTGGAGGCTGCCGGTGCGTCTTTGCGATAGATATCGATGGTGTAGGACAGGGATTGAAAGGCATAGAATGACAGACTAAGGGGGAAGATCCAGTCCCAGTTCGAGGGCTGCAGGAATAGGGTCATGTGACGGGACAGAACTAACAGGCCGAGGTTTGCGGCAAGACTTAGCCCGAGAAATAACCGCCGGACGAATGAGTTTTGGAAAGATTGCATGCCCAGGCCGGCGAAATAGTCTATGGTCGAACAGCAGGGAATAAGTGCGAGATAGAATAATCCATACCTTGCACAGAAGAAGTAGTTGGCCGCCAGGAGCACGGTCAAGCGGGCAAGCCGCCAGCCGGCCGCCAACCAATATGCAAGTAAGACGATGATTACGAAGAGGAAGTACGCGGCACTGGTAGAGTGCACAGGGGTATTATCTCACATCGCGAGTTGGACAGGCCTCCCGGCCTGTGCCGGGCGTGCTTAACCGTTTTGCGGATTTCTGACGCAAACCGCTGCCTTTACGGTCGCGGCTCGGTAGCAGTCGCATTGGCTTCGCAAGGTTTACTGAGCCGGGCCCAGAGGGCACCCCGTAAGCGAGCGGGCGGGTTCCCCAAAACGGTTAAGGACCCCTTGGGCGGCGGCAGTTCGCGCGCCACGAAGGCTTCCTGGAAACCGGTGCGCGCGTGGCCATCGAGCGGATTATCGATCTTTATTCGCGGACTTCACCTCGATGAAAACCATTTCCATGGGGTTCGTGTTCAGATTTCTGGTGGAGTGCGTGTCGCCATAAAGCCAGCGGGTTTCGCCGCTTTCCATGTGGACATCCTGAATGTGGCCGTCGGGCCAGGTGAAGCGCAGGTGGCACTCCTGGATGCATACGGCGAGCGCATCCACGTTGTCGTGCATGGGCACGGCCTCGTCGGCTTTTAGCGTGAGCCGGATGGCGCGTACGTGCTCGTTTTCGAAATCCAGGTGGTAATGCTTCGAATCGATCTTCAGCGGGTCGCGGCGGGCGAACACCTCCGGCGAAACAATGTCCGGCGGAAACAGCCTCTCTGGCGGAAACGGCCTCTGCCCGTATGCGCCCAGAGCGAATACTACAAAGAGGAAGAGACGCATGTCTGATCGTACCACCGGGGACCGCCCAAATCGCCGATTCCTTTTCGCTTCTTGCGGTAATACTATTCAGACAGCATGGAATGGTTCACAGCAGCACGCAAGGGAAGAGATGACGCTTTCCTCCAGTTGCTTGTGGAGCATCACGCGCCTCTGTTCCGTTTCGCGTACCGGCTGACGGGATCGGTGGCGGATGCCGAAGACATCGTGCAGGAGTGCTTCCTGGCGCTGCTCGACCCCGCACGTTCGTACGACCCGCGGCGCACGCCGGTGCGCACGTACCTCTTCGGCGCAGTTCGAAACCAGGCGCTGAAACGGCTGCGAGAGCGAAAGGACGGGCGCATGCGCCGGCCGCGGCACGGACGCGCGATCCCCCGGGACCGAGGCTTTGCGCACGGAAATGGCGGAGGTGGTGGCGCGAGCCGTAATGCGGCTGCCGGAAATGCAACGGGAAGTCCTGATCCTCGCGCACTATGAAGCGATGCCGCTGGCCGAAATCGCCCGCATACTCAACATCGAGCTGACGGCGATGAAGTCGCGGCTGCAACGTGCGCGCGCCAACATGAAAGAGACGCTCGCCGCCTACGCGCCGGCCGCGGAGCAAAGACCATGAACGATACCGAACTCGACGAACTGCTCGATACTTGGAAGGCCCCGGACGTGCCTGCCTCGCTGCGCGCGGGCTTGCGGTCGAGGCTTGCGGCAGGCAAAGCGCGCACCTCGATCCGCGTTCCGGTGCGCTGGTTGGCGGCGTTCGCGCTGGCCGGCGGCGCGTTGGCGCTCGGCGCGTCGCTGCTCTGGAATGGAGCGCTGTCGAGCGAAGCGGGCCGCTGGATCCCCGGTATATACGTTCGCAGGACCCGCATGTGCGGCCACCCGTCGCGAAACTCAAATGGATGTTCAAGGGCGGACTGAGCACCGGATGGCAGTAGCGGGAAGGCAAGCTGGTAGGCTCTGTGTATCTGTACGACCGGCTGAGCCGCAAGCATTATGGTTACTCCTGGAACGCGCAGACGCTCGGAACGCGAGAGTTCCTGTTTACCGCACAGCCCCTGGACCCTTCCGTGGTTCGGGAGGATGGTCCTATCGTGCCGCCGGCTCACTTACCCGCGCCGCGCATGGTCGCCGCGGGCAGCGCCTTCGATGTCGACCTCTACAATTCAGGCAACCAGCGAGTATACGATCATATCGAGTTGTCCGGCGAACCATTGGAAGTCGCTAGTCATCCGGAACCCGCGTACGCGCCTGCGGCCATTACGCTGTCCAATCCCAGACTCTACATCAACGGACAGTTCGCCGCGGGTCCTGGAGGTGTCGTGAGGGCCACTGGCCTGACGGCGATTGTGTCGGTGCCAGGCCGCGGCCACTACGTCCTAGTGTAGTGCGTCAGAAATTCCTTAACATGATCTTCGGAGTGAACGGCCCTTCGCAGTTCTAGCCTGCTTCGGAGGAATAGCTGTCGCTCCGATAGGGAG
>OCTA010001581.1_pt1 | contig 20943 bp, 27 predicted proteins | sample 1538991 | NCBI WGS metagenome assembly OCTA01 (sample SAMEA3539302, study PRJEB22396) | soil metagenome | biome: tundra; feature: field; material: soil | place: USA | collected 2010-05 | depth 0.15 m | reverse complement strand
TCCCACCGACCACTCACCGTAACCAGACCCACAGTTATTGATCCGCGAGCCCTTACCGCGGTCTCGGATCTGCCAGCCGAACGAGCGACGGTAGAACTCGGCCGAGCGCGAGACGTCGATTGCGGGAATTTCGATGTAACAAATCTTCCCGTTAGCCAGCGTTGGCGGTTCTGCTGCTCCCATGATGGTCCTCTCGGATTGTGGTGTCCGCCGACGCTTGGATTCTCCTCGCCAGGCAGGCTGCGACGACGCGCGCGAAGCGCCGTGATTTGACACTAGGGGCGGGGGGCCGCCGCCACATCCATCATCTCCCCGTGCAGCGACTCGGCACCGAGGTAGGTGAGCCGCCAGCCCTGCTCGCGCAGCGCGAGGCCGAAGGACAGCAACCCCAGCTCGTGCAGCTCCCCGGGCGGGCAGGCCAGGATCGCGTGCGGCCCGACGCCCTGGCCCCAGCCGCGAGCCAGTTCGCGCAGCCGCCCGCTCAGGCATCACCAGCCCATGGCGTCGCTCCCAGGCACGCAGGACCTCCGGGCTCTCGCCGCTGCGGAGCTCGCCACGACAACAACGTGGAGATCGACGACGAGTTGATCGAGCGACTGCAGGCGACTGAGTGCACCGAAGCCGAGGTGGTCGCGCGGGAGGAGTCGGGAGCGGCTCGGCGACTGCTGGCCACCCCGCCGTCGGAGCAGCGCCAGGTGATAGTCCTCTCGTTCTTCAAAGAGCTGAGTCACACCGAGATTGCCGCCAGGGTGGGCATCCCGCTCGGGACCGTCAAGGGCCGCCAGCGCCTGACGCTGGACAGGATGCGCAGGGCTGTCGCCCGTGCGCCGTCGTTGGCGATGGTGGCCGGCTGATCGAAGGCTCAGCCGGGGCGGGTCGGCATCTGAAAGGATCGCGGTTGAAAACCCGGCCCAAGGAGAGAAGCTGGACGAGGCAAAGGCGCGCGCTCACATCCAGGCTCATGCCGACGCGGTCGTGCGCGGCGACATGGAAGCGGTGATCGCCGACTTCTCAGAGCAGTTGCGTCCGCAGGTTCCGCAGCTGGCCCAAGCACTTCCCCAGCCGGTGAAGAGCGCCGAGGTGCTCAGCGTTGAGGTGGGTGAGGAGGAGAGCGTGGCCCTGATCCGCTACGCGGGCGACGGTCCTGAAGTTACGATCCGCTCGCACTGGCGCGAGGTCGACGGCCGCCCCACGATCGTGCACAGCGCACCGGTGGACGACTAGCGGCGCACTGGCTCCCCGGCGAGCGCCAGGCCGAAGGGGCTGCCCTCAGAGTCGCGGCAGATCGCCCAGATCGCGCCGGAATGCACGATGGTGCCGCCGAGGGCGCTGACCCGCTCCAGGGCGGCGCCCAGGTCTTCAACGGTGAAATACGGAAGCGAAAACGAGTCGCCAGGGCCGCGTCCACGCGCGTGGACCCCCACGTGGGGCGCGCCCAGGGCGGTCTGCCATCCCTCGCCCTCAGGCTCGCGACGAGGCACGAGCTCCGCCTCCAGCAGGCCGGACCAGAACTGCCGCGCGCGCTCCGGGTCATCGGCCGGGAACTCGATCAGGGAGGGTTTGATCGGGGTCATGACCTGCAACCCTACCGACCGCGCGGTTCCCGATCTGCGCGCTGACCGGCTTACGCACCGGCGGATCGCCCAGTCCATCGCGAAAGCCCTCCCTCCAGCTGTGGTATCGGGGCGAGAAGCCAAGCTCCGCTCTGGCCTTGGCGTTGGCGGAGCCGCGAATCTCGGTCATCAGCGAGACGCCGACCTCGCCCGAGGCCAGTCGGCCCAGTCAGATAGGCAGCCGCCGCGGTGGCTTGGCGCCGATCGCCTGGGCCAGGTAGGGCAGCCAGGTGGATACCGATGCCGGCTCGTCGTCGACGACGTTGAAGACGCCGCTCTGGCCATGATCAAGTGCGGCAACCGTCACGGCGGCGGCATCATCGATATGGACAAAGGACCACACGCCGGCACCGGGGCCGATGATCGGAAACCGGCGCTTGGCGACCAGATCCAGAAGCGCGCCGCCGTGCTCGATACCGGTTCCCGGCCCATAGAGGTTGCCGCAGCGCAGCACAATCCCCTCGATGTCCGAGGGCGCCGTCAGCAACTGCTCTAGCTCCTTGATCGCCTGCAGCGACTTGCGCTGGGCCTTGGGCGGGTCCGGGTCCAGCCCGTCCTGCTCGGCCTTCACCATCCCGCCCGCGCGGATATTCGGCCAACCCGTGTAGCTCTGCGCCACCAGCCGCGGCACGGCGGCTTGGCGAGCGGCGGCGAGCATGTTCTCGGTGCCCTCGGTACGTAGCCGATTGGTGACCGCGAAGTTGCGATCGAACCGGCGCAGATTGCTGCCCAGCCCTGCCAGGGCGGTCATCTGATGGACGATCACGTCGGGTTCGGCGCGCTTGACCGCCTCAATCAGGCCGTCTCGGTCCAGGCCGTCGACGATCGCCGCTCGTGAGCCCTGGGCACGAAGCTGCTCGGCCTTGGGCTGAGAGCGTGTGGTGGCCACCACATCGTGGCCGGCGCTCACGAGCATCGGCACCAGTCGCTTGCCAACTGCGCCGGTGGCGCCCGCTACGAGAACTTTCATGGTGTCTCCCTTGTCGAGGTTGACCACTTAGACGTGATCGCCAGTCGATCTGTGACACCGGTTGTTGGAACCATGCATGGACCGGCGCTGCACAAACGCTGGCGTCGCCGGGCGCAAACAGGGATGGGGCGGCGCGCGGCGAACAGCCTGATGTCCGTAAGACCTGTCAAGGAGTTATCCATGAACGACTTCGATCGACCCGGCGCTGCCCTTGATGAGCCGGCGACGCGGCGCTCCGCAGGCTCCAGGCTGGCCGATCTGGGTGACCGTCTGTCGAAGACCTTCGGCAGCGTTGACCGAGTCAAGCCAGAGGTGCCGAGTTGGGAGACCGACGGCGATCTCGAATACTCGGTCGACGACACCGCCGACAGCACCGAGCGCTTCGAGGAGCCGCGCTTTCCGATCGCCCGGCAGGGCTATGACCGCAATGCGGTGGACGAGCATGTGGCCGAGCTGGAGCGCGAGCTCTCGCAGCTGCGGGCCAGCGAGCGGTCCGACAGCTCGGTCGCGGCCGAGATCGAGCGGATCGGCGAGCAGACGTCGGCGATCCTGCTCGTCGCTCACGACAAGGCCCAGGAGACTCTGCGTCAGGCCCAGGAGCAGGCTGACCGCTGCGTGGCTGACGCGGCCGCCAACGCCGTCGCGATCAGCGAGGAGGCGAGCCGGAGGCTGCGTCAGCTCGACGGCGAGACCGATTCCGTCTGGCGCGAGCGCGCTCGCCTGATCGACGATGTTCGCCATGTCTCAGGCGCCCTGGCGACGCTGGCGCAGGAGGCCAATGATCGCTTTCCGGCCGAGCCGGACCGAACGGACACGCCCGCCCCGGCGCCTGCGCAGCCGTTCACCGGCCCTGACGGCGACTGAGCCCAAGGGCGACGTCGGTCATTCGCGCGCGCACGCCGTGCAGAGGCCGAAGATCACGACCTCGGCGCCGCTGGGGCGAAAGCCCGTCGCCGCCGCCCGGCGCAGCAGATCACCGGCTGCAAGCTCGCCATCGAGATCCTCGACGCGCGAGCAGTGGCGGCAGACCAAGTGCTGGTGGGGCTCGGTGCGCGCGTCGTACAGCGCGGCGCCGAGGCCGGTGTCGATTCTCCGCGCGAGTCCGAGTTGCACCAGCAGGTCAAGCGTGGCGTAGATCGTGGGGGCAGACGTTCCCGGGAGCTCATCGTGGACCGAGCGGTGAATCTCCTCAGCGGTCGCGTGGCGGGCGCGGCGGCGTAGGTCACGTAGAATCACGAGCCGCTGGGACGTGACGCGCTGGCCTCGGCCGCGCAGCAGTTCGATCAGGTCGCTCTGGTCGACCGCGGGAGGCGGTGGCTCGGCCGGGGGGCCAGTTACACCGTCGGGCCGCTGGGGTGGACCGACCGGTGGTTGGGGCGAGTGGCGCATGGATAAAGCCGTGTTAGGGCTTCCTAATCTAACACAGTTATTATAGTAGCGACGGTGGTTCAAGCAATCGAACGGCTGAAGAGCGGCGACGAACGTGAGTTTCTGCTGCGCTACGTCCAGCCCGGACTGGTAGGGCTGATCGACGGAACCCTCTCGACGCTCGCGCCGATCTTCGCGGCCGCTCTGCTGTCGGGCTCGCACGCGGCGCTGTTCGTTGGTCTCGCGACCGCGGTCGGAGCCGGGATCAGCATGGGCTTCTCTGAGGCGCTGTCGGATGACGGGACCCAGACCGGGCGCGGTTCGGCGGTCGCCCGTGGCGTCGTCACCGGCGTGATGACCGCGGTGGGGGGTGTGTTTCATTCGCTGCCGTTCCTGATCGGAGCGGTGCACACGGCGCTGATCGTCGCCGGGATCGTCGTCGCGATCGAGCTGATCACGATCTCGCTGATCCGCAAGCGGTTCATGGCCGTCTCGCTGCGCACGAGCCTGCTGCAGGTGGCGCTCGGCGGCGTGCTGATCGTGGCCGCCGGCGTCGTGCTGGGCAGCGCGTAGCGTCTGGTTACGCGAGGGGCTCGGGGCTCTTGAACCGCCGCAGCTCGTCGCGCGCCAGCGTGCGCTTGTGGATCTCGTCGGGCCCGTCGGCGAGGCGCAGCGTACGCAGGTGGGCGTACATCATCGCCAGCGGGAAGTCGTCGGACACGCCAGCGCCGCCGAACACCTGAATCGCGCGATCGACCACCCGCAGCGCCACGTTCGGCGCCGCGATCTTGATCGCCGAGATCTCCATTCGAGCGTGCTTGTTGCCGACGGTGTCCATCAGCCAGGCCGCCTTCAGCGTCAGCAGCCGCGCCATCTCGATCTCGATCCGCGACTCGGCGATCCAGTCCTGGATGTTGGCCCGCTCGCTGATCGGCCGCCCGAACGTAACGCGGTTGGAAGCGCGCTCGCACATCAGCTCCAGCGCGCGCTCGGCGGCGCCCAGCGCGCGCATGCAGTGGTGGATGCGGCCGGGCCCAAGGCGCGCCTGAGAGATCAGGAAGCCGTCGCCCTCATTGCCGATCAGGTTGGCGGCGGGAACCCGGACGTCCTCGAAGGTGACCTCGCCGTGTCCCTCCTGATCGATATAGCCAAACACCGGCACGTTGCGGACGATCGTCACGCCGCCGGTCTCACGCGGGACGAGGATCATCGACTGCTGGCGATAGCGATGGCCCTCGGGATCGGTCTTGCCCATCACGATCATGACCTTGCAGCGCGGACGGATCAGGCCGGAGGTCCACCACTTACGGCCGTTGAGGACGTACTCGTCCCCGTCGCGCTCGATTCCGAGCTCGATGTTGGTGGCATCAGAGCTCGCCACGGCCGGCTCGGTCATCGCAAACGCCGAGCGGATCTCGCCATCGAGCAGCGGCGCCAACCAGCGCTCTTTCTGCTCCGGCGAGCCGAACAGAGTCAGCACCTCCATGTTGCCGGTGTCCGGCGCCGAGCAGTTGCAGGCCTCCGAGGCGATGTGGCTGCGTCCCATGATCTCGGCCAGCGGGGCATACTCGCAGTTGCTTAGACCCGGACCGTACTCGGCGTGCGGGTGAAACAGGTTCCACAGGCCTTGCTGCCTGGCCTGATCCTTGAGCTCTTCCATCACGGGTGGCTCTGAGTGCGGGTCCCCTGATTGCAGCAGCTGCTCGCGGTAGATGCTCTCGGCCGGGTAGACGTGCTCGTCCATGAACGCGAGCAGGCGCTCACGCAGTTCCTGGCATCGATCGGTGAGTTCGAAGTCCATCTGATTTCAGCTCCTTGGCAGTGCGAGCGCATTGGCCCACAGCCTGGTCAGGGTTTTCACCAGCGATTCGGTAGACGCGGTACCGAAGTTCTGGACGTATCTCAAGTAGGCCATGCGGCTCACCATCGCGCCCATGGCGTGCGCGGTCAGCAGCGGATCCAGTTCGGGGTCGGCCAAGCCCCGCCGCTGCAGCCGCGCAATCGCCTGCGCGTTGCGCTCGCCGAACGCGCGCGTCCGCCCGGCGCGCAGGCGCCGGAAGTCCTCGTTGACCTGGGAGACCTGCTCCAGCAGCCCCATCAGCCGCGCGTTGCGCCGGTAGGCCACCAGATAGGCACGGTTCGCCGCCTCGATGACGCTGATCGGATCGTCGCGGTCGGCCAGCTCCCGGATCCGTGGGTGCAGCATCTCCTCGCCGACCTGCTCGAGCACGGCCGCAAACGCGTCCTCCTTGCTGGTGAAATAGGTATAGAAGGAGCCGGCCGCGACGCCAGCCTCAACGGCGATGTCCGTGATCCGCGCGTCGAGGAACCCGTCGCGCTCGAACACTCGCCGGGCGGCCTGGACCAGTGCCTCGCGCGTCTTGGCGCCCCGCGCACTCGCGGGCGCGCGCCCGGTCTGGGCGGGCAACGACTGACGGGCACCGGTGGCTCTGGCCATCCCGGCAAGGTAGCACCGAGTTGAATCTGGCTTCAAGTTCGACTAACCTGGGCCACGGATGGAGTTGGCCGATCGCCACGTTGTGGTCACGGGTGCCGCCAGCGGCATCGGACGTGCCCTGGCACAGCGCTTCGCGGCCGAGGGTGCGCGCGCTGTGGTCGTGGCCGACCTCGAGCTCTCAGCGGCGCGCGACGTCGCCGGCGAGTTCGGTGGGCTGGCGATCCGCACGGACGTGAGCCGCGCGGCGGAGATCGAGGCGCTCGTTGCCCAGGCGGTCAAGGCCAACGGCCCGATCGACCTGTTCTGCTCCAACGCCGGCATCGGCGGACCGGGCGGAGGTCCTGAAGCGCCCGACGCCGAGCTTCAGCGGACCTGGGAGATCAACGTCATGTCCCACGTCTGGGCCGCACGAGCGCTGCTGCCGGCGATGCTGGCGCGCGGGGACGGCTATCTGCTCAACACGGCATCTGCCGCGGGACTGCTAACGCAGGTCTCGGCGCTGGGCTATTCGATGACCAAGCATGCGGCGGTGGCGGTGGCCGAGTGGCTGGCGATCACCTACGGCGACGCCGGCATCAAGGTCTCGTGCCTGTGTCCGCAGGCGGTGCGCACGCCGCTCTTGGAGAGCGCGCTGGAGGACCCGGTGGGTGCCGGACCGCTGCTGTCCGGGGGGGTGATCGAGCCGGCGGACGTGGCCGAGGCGGTCGTGGCGGGGATCCGTGAAGAGCGCTTCCTGATCCTTCCCCATGCAGATGTGGCCAAGCACATGGCACTCAAGGGCGCTCAGCCGGAGCGGTGGCTCAACGGAATGCGCCGGCTGGTGCGCCAGGGGCGCGGTGGCGAGCGGCCGAGCGCCTAAGGGCCTCGCGTCGCGAGCCCTTAGGCGCCGGACACTCGTTGCAGCGCGGTGCGCACGTCCGGCCAGATCACATGAACCCACCCCAGTGCCTCCCGCGCCACTTGCGAATGCTCGCCGCGCGCATTGATCTCGACGGCCTCCAGTGCTTTGAGCAGCCGCCGTGCTCCGAGCATCAGCGCATCGTTGCGCGCAGCGTGGGCGGCATCGGCAGCCGCTGGGAGGTCGCCAGCGGCGAGCGCCGAGTCGAGCGTGATCAGACCGTCCGAGATCCTGGTGGTCAGCTGCGTCACGAGCGCTGGGAGATCGGCTTGCAGCAGATCCCTCAGCTCCTCAAGGCGTTTGAGATCAATCTCGGAGCCCATCCGATCCTCAAGGGTGCAGAAGCCGGCGAACTCGCCGCGCGAGCCGGCCGACGTGGCCGTGAGTGAGACCCGCCAGTCCCGTTACGCCGAGCAGCATCACGAACAAGCCGGCGAGCAGTGCCAGCAGGGCCAGCACGGCCGGCCAGTGCGCCTCGAGTCGCTTGCGTCCGCCGATCAGCATCCGTTGTGCGTTGTCTCCCGCGAACGTGAGCGTTCCGATCATTCCCAGCAGCGGGAGCACGAAGCACAGGTTGAAAAGGACCAAGAGCACGAGTTGCCGGGCCGGGCCAAGTCCGGAGCCGACGATCGCCGCGATCGCGGCGAAGTACGGGAAGGCGGTTGGGAGCTCGACCGCCGTGATCGTGGCGCCGAGGATCGCGCTCGAGCGGGCGCTGGCGCTGGACGACGGTATCTCGCGCTCGGAGAGCCGATCCCGGTAGCTCCACAGGAAAGCCGCGGCGGTCAGCATTGCGACGCCGGCCAGCAGCTCGAGTAGGAAGCGAGTATCGCGATTGGGCGACGGGATCAACGACAGCAGCAGCTGGCCCGGGCCCAGCGCGATGATCGCCCCCCCGCCCAGATAGACCGCAAACACCCCGGCGGTGAAGCGGACCAGCTCGCCGCGCGCGCGGCGACCCGTCGCGAGGTACAAGGCAGGCGCGATCGTCGATGGGTTTAGCGAATCCGCCAACCCGATCGAGACGACCAGTCCGATCAGGCGAATCATGGGCGAATCATCGGCGAATTGTTCCCGGACTGGGAGTTCGCTGCCCGGTGGCCATCGCTGCGGTCTCCCGATGGCACACCTGCCTCAGGCGAAGTGCAGTTCCTCGTCGGGCTCGTCGGACACGGGGCGCTCGCACGTCGGACACCACCAACGGGCTTCCAGGGGCGTTCCGCACACCGCGTGACGCGGCGCAGCGGCTCCGCCGGCGTTCCGCGCACCCCAGCCGGCCAGCAGTCTGAGCGCGCCGGCCAGTTCGCTGCCGGCGGCGCTCAGCTCATAGACGAACCGCGGGGGTCGTTGCGAATATGGACGGGCAGCGAGCAGCGCGCTGCGTTCGAGGTGACGCAACCGTTGCGTCAGGACGTTTGGGGCGATGCCGCGCACACGTTCCTGCAGTTCACCGAAGCGAAGCGGCCCGTCGAGCAGGGCAGCGATCACCAGCAGCGTCCAACGGTCGCCAACCGCGGCGAGCGCGTCCGCGAGCGCCGACGTGACCGGATCGCCGTCCGGATCGGGAGGGGAGCGGTCGGGATCGGGAGGGGAGCGGTCGGGTTGGGATGTCGTGCCGGGCACGTCTCAATCCTACGAGCCTTGGCGTGATAAATTTGTGACTTGCACATTGCAAGTGAGTAGGGTCTGCCATTGAGCACGAATGCGGGAGCCGCGGCGGGACCCGATGCAGAAAGGGATCAGGATGAATGCACTCGAGCAGTTTCAGGACGTGATTGAGGTCGTGGCGGGGCGTGTCGGACCGGCCGTGGTGGGGTTGGGACGGGGTTGGAGCAGCGGGTCCGGTGTCGTGATCGCGCCGGGTCGGGTACTGACCAACGCCCATAATCTGCGCCACGACGAGGTGACGGTGAGCTTTGCCGACGGGCGCAGCGAGCGAGCGCGACTGACCGGCTCAGATCCCGACGCCGACGTGGCGGTGCTGACGTGTGAGACCGCTGACGTGGAGCCGGTCGCGTGGGATCCGGATGCACCAGCGCCGGCGATCGGCTGCGCCGTGTTGGCGCTCGCCGACCCGGGCGGACGCGGCTTGCGGGTGACCCCTGGGTTTGTGTCCTCTCAGGCGCGGAGCTTCCGCGGCCCGCGCGGGCGTCGGATCGCCGGCGCCATCGAGCACACCGCGCCGCTGCCCCGAGGCTCCTCCGGCGGCCCGCTCGTCGATCCGTCCGGGCAGCTGCTGGGGATCAACTCGGTGCGTGTCGACGGCGGCCTGATCCTCGCGATCCCGGCCGACGCGGCGATGCACGAGCGCGTGCAGGCGCTGGGCCGTGGTGAGGCACCCAGTCGGGCTCGCCTCGGCGTGGCGATCGCACCGCCCCGGGTCGCCCGGCGGCTGCGGCGCGCGGTCGGTCTGCCAGAACGTGACGGGGTGCTGGTACGCGGTGTGGAGGAGGGCGGCCCCGCGCACGGGGCGGGGGTACTGCGGGGCGACCTGCTGGTGGCAGCCAACGGCCGGATCCTGGACAGGATCGACGCGCTCTATGAAGCGCTCGACGCCACCGGAGAGCAGGGCGGGCTCGAGCTCACGATCGTGCGCGGCACCGACGAGCGTGTCGTCACGGTGAAGGTCTGAGCCGGCGGCACATCACGGTGAACACGGTGGCGGACAACCACAGCGACGAGCATCCCGGCGGTGATCACGGCGCGGACGCGCGCGGTGCCGAGGCACTCGACGCGTACTCACGTGTGGTGGTCGACGTGGCCCAGCGGCTGGCTCCCTCGGTCGCCAACCTGAAGGTCACGCGCCGCGGGCGGGCCGGGGAGGTGCCCGTCGGTGCCGGCAGCGCCGTCGCGCTGACTCCGGACGGCTTCCTGCTCACATCGGCGCACGTCGTGGCCGGACCCGGGCGAACTGGCCGCGCGGCGTTCGTCGACGGAAGGGAGCTGCGCTTTACCGTCGTGGGCGTCGATCGCCTGTCAGATCTAGGGGTGCTGCGGGCCGACGAGGGCGAGCTGACCCCGGCCACGCTTGGCGAGGCCGAGCGACTCCAGGTGGGCCAGCTCGTGGTCGCGATCGGTAATCCCAATGGATTTGCCGGCTCGGTCACCGCCGGGGTCGTATCAGCGCTCGGCCGCTCCCTGCCCGCCAGGGCAGGGGCGACGGTGCGCTACATCGACAACGTGATCCAAACCGACGCGGCCCTGAATCCCGGCAACTCCGGTGGTGCGCTGGTCGACAGCGTCGCACGCGTCGTGGGCATCAACACCGCCGTCGCGGGCGTCGGGCTCGGGTTGGCAGTGCCGATCAACGCGGCGACCCGGCGGATCGTCGGCGCCCTGATGCGCGACGGCCGCGTCCGGCGCGCCTATATCGGGATCGCCGCCGGCCCGCGGCCGCTGCCTCCCCGCGCGCGTGTGCAGCTGGGACGCAGCCACGGGGTGGAGATCGTCGAGGTCGTCGCCGGTGGCCCGGCTCAGAAGGCCGGCCTGCGGGCCGAGGATCTCGTCGTGGCGCTCGGCGGAGAGCCCGTGCGCCGAGTCGATGACATCCAGCGACTGCTCGACCACGAGGCGATCGGCCGTAGACTCCCGGTCAGCGCGTTCCGTGGCGAGCGCCTAATGGAGCTCGAGCTGGTCCCGGTGGAACTGAGCGGCGGTTAGGTCGCTACACTGGATTCTCGCCGCCGGGCGGCGTTAGTTCTCGCGCCCGTGGCTCGGCAGCCGTATTCCTTAATCCCCACCTTTCGGGAAAGCCCTAATGGCCCGTGGAGACGTCCGGATCGCCGCGACTCTCGCCTGCGAAGAGTGCAAGCGCCGGAACTACCAGACGAATAAGAGCAAGCGCAACAACCCGGAGCGGCTGCAGCTACGCAAGTACTGCCGCTGGTGCCGGCGTCATACCGCGCACCGCGAAACGCGCTGAGCAAGCGCCGGGATTAGTCCGTGGCTCGCAATCGCAAACGCGCCAAAGAACGGCGTAGCCGCCGTCCTGCCGGAGGCGCCGCCGCGCAGCCTGGGTTGGCGACCGCACGGACCCAGCGCGCCGAACAGACGCCGGATCCGCTCGAGCACGCGACTCCCGACGTGGAGATCGCCGAGGCCCAGATGGCGCTGGGACGCCCTGAGCTGGCGGGCGACTCCGCGCCGGTGGATGGCCTCGACGCCGGTGACGATCAGCTCGGGCCGCCACCGCTGCAGTTCGAGGAGCGCGACGATGAGCCCGAGGCCGAAGACGAGCCCGATGCTGACGACGAACTCGACGCTAGCGAAGATCTCGACGCCGACGACCAGGACGGCTCTGGCACCGAGCTCGATGGCGGTCGCGGCGGAGGTTCCGGGAGCGAACTGGCGACGTCACCTGCCCCGGTCCCGGGGCGGGGCAACCGCCTCGTAAACTTCCTCCAGGGAAGCTGGCGCGAGCTGCAACGGGTACAGTGGCCCGATCGTCGGCAGGTGATGCAGGCCACCGGGGTCGTCATTGGGTTCGTGATCGTCGCCGGCGTGTATCTCGGCCTGGCTGACTTCCTTGCCGGCAAGCTCGTCAATTTCATCCTGAAGTAAAGCTGCCCGAAGAGAGAACATGTTCCGCTGGTACGTCGTAAACACCTACTCTGGCCACGAAAACAAGGTGAAGCACAACCTCGAGCACCGCGTCGTGTCGCTCAACCAACAGCGCTCGGTGCGCCAGATCGTCGTCCCCACCGAGTCGGTCTCGGAGATGAAGGACAACCAGAAGGTGACCGTCGAGAAGCGCACGATGCCCGGCTATGTGCTTGTGAACATGGATCTCAACGAGGATTCGTGGTCGCTGGTCAAGGGCACGCCGGGTGTCACGGGCTTCGTCGGCGCGTCCAACGAGCCCGTCCCCCTGACCCAGGACGAGGTCAACCGCCTGCTGCACCGCGAGGCCGAGGTCAGGCCGCGCAGTCGCGCGCAGTTCGCGATCGGGGAGTCGGTGAAGGTGATCTCCGGCCCGCTGTCGGACTTCTCCGGCGAGATCTCCGAGGTCAACGAAGATGCGCAGCGGCTTAAGGTGCTGGTCTCGATCTTCGGCCGGGAGACCCCGGTCGAGGTCGGGTTCGACCAGGTCAAGAAGATCTAGATAATCGGCAGCAGGCTAAGGTTCGAGCTATGGCAAAGAAGGTCCTCACCCAGATCAAGCTCCAGGCGGTCGGCGGCCAGGCGAGCCCGGCCCCACCGGTCGGTCCCGCGCTCGGTCAGCATGGTGTCAACATCATGGAGTTCGTCAAGGCGTTCAACGCTCAGACCCAATCCGACATCGGGACGGTGATCCCGGTCGTGATCACCGTGTACGAGGACCGCTCGTTCACGTTCATCACCAAGAGCCCCCCGGCGGCGGTCCTGATCAAGCAGGCGTTGTCGATCGACAAGGGCTCGGCCGAGCCACACCGTGACAAGGTTGCCAAGATCACCACCGCCCAGCTGCGGGAGATCGCCGAGAAGAAGATGAAAGATCTGAATGCCAACGACATCGAAGCGGCAGCGAAGATCATCGCCGGGACCGCCCGGTCGATGGGCGTGGAGGTGGTGTGAAAGATGGCAAAGCACGGAAAGACCTACGTTGAGGCCAAGCAGCGCTTCGATCGGGAGCGCGAATATGAGCCGGCCGAGGCGCTTGCACTGCTCAAGCAGCTAAAACGCGCCAAGTTCAACGAGTCCGTCGAGGTTCACGTCCGGACAGGGCTCAACGTCCGTCACGCCGACGAACAGCTGCGTGGCACGATCGCACTCCCCAACGGCCTCGGCAAGGAAGTAAAGATCGCGGTCTTCGCGCAGGGAGATAAGGCTCGGGAGGCCGAAGAGGCCGGTGCCGACGTGGTCGGAGGCGAAGACCTCGCCAAGCAGATCCAGGAGGGCTTCGACGACTTCGACGTGGCGATCGCCACGCCGGACATGATGCCGATCGTCGGCCGTCTGGGCCGGATCTTGGGCCCCGCGGGCAAGATGCCCAACCCCAAGGTCGGAACCGTGACGATGGACGTCGCCAAGGCTGTGCAGGAGTCCAAGTCAGGCAAGGTCGAGTACCGGACCGATCGCACCGCGATCGTGCACCTGGTGATCGGCAAGAGCGACTTTGATGAGCGAATGCTGCTGGAGAACTACGCAGCGGTGATGGACGAGCTAATCCGCGCCAAGCCTTCGGCCGCCAAGGGCCGCTACATCCGCTCGGTCACGTTCGCCACGACCATGGGCCCCGGCATCAAGGTCGATCCCTCGCGCACCCGCGACCTCGTCGAGGAGCCGGTCGCGGCGTAGACTGACAAACGCACTTCAAAGAGACGATGCCCCAGACCTCCGGCCGCTGTTGCATAAGCCCGGAGCAGGCGGAGCCTCGGAAGACAGCCACACCGGCTTTCTCTCGACGCTCGCCATCGTGCGGGCGTCGCTCGTGAGAGAGAGCCGAGATGAACAGAGACGAGAAGACAGCAGTCGTTGAGGAGATCGCGGGCCAGATCGGGTCCGCTGAAGCGATCTTCGCCGTCGACTATCGAGGCATATCGGTTTCCCAGGTGGCGGACCTCCGCGACAAGCTGCGTGAGGCCGACGCGAAGTTCCGGATCGTCAAGAACTCGCTGACCGAGCGGGCCGCCGACCAGGCGGGGCTGGCGGACCTCAAGCCGCTGCTGATCGGCCCGACCGCTCTGGCGATCGTTCGGGGCGACGCCGCACTGGCGGCCAAGGCGCTGCACGACACCGCCCGCGCACTGAACCTGCTCGACTTCAAGGGCGGACTGCTGAACGGCGACGTGCTCAGCGCCGACGACGTCCGTTCGATCGCGCGGCTGCCCTCACGTGATGTGCTCAACGCTCAACTCGTGGGGACGATCGCAGCTCCGCTGAGCGGGCTGGTGCGGACCCTGAACGCGCTGATCGTGGGCGTGGCGATCCAGCTCAAGGCGATCGCGGACCAAGGTCTGGTGAGCGGAACCGCGCCGCCGGCCGCCGCGCCGGCGGAGGCGGAGGCGACGCCCGAGGCCGAGCCCGAGCCTGAGGCGGCTGCCGAGCCCGAGCCTGAGGCGGCTGCCGAGCCCTCGAGCGAGCCTGATCCACAACCATCTGAACAGGAATCCGCGTCGGACGCGGAACCGTCCGGCGAATAAGGAGGAAGCATGACCACCACCCAAGACTGGATCGAAGAGCTCAAGACGATCTCCGTGCTGGAGCTCTCAGAGCGAATCAAGGCGCTGGAAGAGGCGTTCGGCGTCTCGGCCACTGCGGTGGCCGCGGCTGCGCCGGCCGCTGGGGGCGCCGACGGCGCCGCTGAGGCGGAGGAGGAGCAGAGCGCGTTCGACGTCGTGCTGACCGCTGCCGGCGAGAAGAAGATTCAGGTCATCAAGGTCGTCCGGGCGGTCACGGGCCTCGGCCTCAAGGAGGCCAAGGCGCTGGTCGATGAGGCGCCCAAGCCGATCAAGGAGGGCGTCGACAAGGCCGAGGCCGAGAAGCTCAAAGCTGACCTCGAAGAGGCCGGCGGATCCGTCGAGCTCAAGTAGCCTCGCCGTATCGAGCTGCGCACCGCGCCGGTGCGCAGCTCGGCGGCTGCCGCGAAATCTCGACGTACGGCACTAGACTTACCATGTAGCGAGCCCGCCTCGGAGGCTCGCCTGATCTGCTGACGAGGACTTCGCTGCTGGCGGAAACGTACACGGGCGAGCTGGACTGTTACGTCCCCCGATTGGTGCTTCGGCGCCTGGCACAGGCGCCGGGCGAATTGGTGCAGACGCTCCACGGCACGATCGTGTTCGCCGACATCTCCGGGTTCACGCGGCTTTCCGAGCGCCTGGCCCGAACGGGCACAGGGGCGCCGAGCATCTGGTCGACACGATCAACGCCTGCTTCTCGGGCTGTTGGTCGATGCCTACGTCGGCGGCGGCTCGCTGCTGAAGTTCGGCGGCGACGCGATGCTCTTGTGGTTCGAGGGCGAAGAGCACGCGCTGAGGGCGTGCGCCTCGGCGGTCGCGATGCGGCGCACGCTGCACGATGTTGGCCGGATCCGCGCCGGCGGAAGCGACATCGTCCTGCGGATGTCTGTTGGGGTGCACAGCGGGCCCTACGTGATGTTCCTCGTCGGCGGATCCCATCGAGAGCTCTTGATCGGGGGCTCGGCGACGACCACGGTTGTCGCCATGGAGAGCCTGGCCTCGGCCGGACAGATCCTGCTCAGCGCTGAAACCGCTGAGCTGCTGCCACGCAGTTGCCTGGGCGCCCAGGTCGGAGCGGGTGTGCTCCTCTCACGATCACCTTCGGCGTCCGAATGGGCGTCGCAGGAAGGGCTTGCCAAGCCGACAGACGAAGCGATCGCCGGCTGTCTGTGGACGACGGTGCGAGCGCATCTCCTGGGCGGACATGCCGCGCCGGAGCATCGCACCGCGGCGGTCTCGTTCCTTCAGTTCTTGGAGCTCGATCAGCTGCTTGCGCAACAAGGCGCGCAGGCCGCCGCCGAGCGACTCGATCAGCTCGTGCGACTCGTCCAGGACGCCGCGGAACGCTACGACGTCTGCTTCCTGGACTCGGACATCTCCGCCAACGGCGGCAAGATCCGCTTGAGCGCCGGCGCCCCCCGGGTTGTGGGAGACGATGAAGAGCGAATGCTGCTGGCCCTGCGCCAGATTGTTGAGGCCGATCCGCCACTACCGGTCCAAGTCGGCGTCAACCGTGGCCCGGTGTTCACGGGAGAGGTCGGTCCACCTCAACGACGCTGGTACGCCGTCATGGGCGACACCGTGAATCTCGCGGCCCGTCTGATGGGCAAGGCCCCCGTCGGGCACATCTACGCCACGTGGGGGGGCCTGCAGCGCGCGAAGACCACCTTCGACCGCACGGCTCTGGAGCCATTTCGTGTCAAGGGCAAGGCGCGGCCGGTCGAGGCGTGGGACGTCGGCCCGGTGACTCGCGCCGGTTTGGGAGGGACAGCTCGCCCTCCCCTGCCGCTGATCGGCCGCCAGCGTGAGCTCGATCTGCTGAGCTCGGCGATCGTCGACGCGAGGGGGGTTCAGGCACGCTGATCGAGCTCGTGGGGGAGACAGGCAGCGGGAAGTCACGCTTGCTGGGCGAAGCGCGCGAGCTGGGCGAGGGAATGCGGGTGCTGCACGCGACGTGCGAGGTCTACACCCGTGAGACGCCCTACGCCGTCTGGCGGGACCTGCTGCGTCAGCTGCTCGGCCTGGGTTGGGACGACCCAGAGGACGGGGTCCTCGAACGGCTTCAAGCGGAGATCGAGCGCACCCAACCGGATCTGCTCCCCTGGCTCGCGCTGATCGCGATCGTGCTCGACGTCGAGGCCCCGTCCACGACGGAGGTTGAGCAACTGGCCCCGGAGTCTCGTCCCGCCAAGCTCCACGAAGTCGTGCTTCGCTTCCTCAGCCAAGCACTGGTCGTCCCGACGGTCGTCGAGGTCGAGCACGCGGACCTGATGGACGCAGCGTCCGTGGCCCTGTTCGATGCGCTGGCGCGCGAACTCGAGTCCTCGGCGTGGGTGGTCCTGGTGACCCGCCGCGACGCAGCAGGCGGTCTGGTCCTCGCCAACGACGCGCACCCTCGGATCGAGCTGGCTCCGCTGTCCCGTCAGGACGTGCAAACGCTCGCGCTGGCGACACCCGAAGCGACGCAGCTGCCCCCTCACGTGGTGGAGCTTGCCGTCGAGCGCTCCGGCGGCAGTCCCGAGTTCCTGCTCGATCTGCTCGCGGCCGCCGCGGCCGGCAGTCGCGATGAGCTCCCCGACAGTGTCGGCGCTGCCACCATGGCGCGCATCGACGCACTGGATCCGCGGGACAGTGCCGTCGTCCGCCGCGCGGCTGTGCTCGGCCTGAAGTTTCACCCAAGACGTTTGGCGGACGTCATGGCGCCTGACATGCCGCCACCCGACGAGGGATTCTGGGACCGGCTCTCCGGCGTGTTTGCGCGCGAGAGCGATGGCCAGGTGAGATTCAGACGCCCCGCGTTGCAGGAGGTCGCCTACGCGAGCTTGCCGTTCAAGCTGCGGCGCGAGCTGCATTCAGCGGTTGGGCGGAGGCTGGAGCACGATCAGGGGCGCGAGATCGACGCCGACCCAGCGGTTCTCTCGCATCACTTATCCCTCGCCGGCGATTACCCGCGGGCGCATCGATATGCGATGCTCGGCGCCAAGCGAGCGACTGAGCGGTTCTCACACGCAGACGCGGCTCGTCTGTATCGGCGGGCGATCGAGGCGGGACGGGAGGGTGGGCTCGTCGGCGGCGCGGAGGGCGCCTCGGCACTAGCCGATGCATGGGAGCAACTGGGCGACGCCCTGCGCTGCATCGGGGAGCCGGCGGCGGCTACCCGTGCTTTGACGCAAGCGCGCCGGTTGCTCCGAGATAACCCCATCGCCCAAGCGCGGCTGTGCCACCTCCACGCGGACGTCGCCGGGCGCAGCGAGGCCCTGACCGCGGCCGTGCGCTGGCTGAACCGCGGGCTGCGATCCATCGAGGGGCTGGAGAGCAGCGAGGCCGTAGGCTGGCGCGCGCGCATGCGCTCATACCTCGCCGGCATCCGCAATCGGCAGGGTCGGTGGACGGGAGCCGCCTCGGCGTGTCGCCAGGCGATCGCGGAGGCCGAGTCGGTTGGGGAGATGCGCGCCCTCGCTCGCGCCTGTTACAACCTGGACTTCGCGTTGGTCGAAATGGGTCGCCCCGACGATGCCACGCACTCCTGGCGCGCGCTGGAGATCTACGAGCGCCTCGGAGACCCCGAGCATGAGTCCGCGGTCCTGACCAACCTCGGCGGGTTCGCATATTGGGACGGCCGCTGGAGCGACGCGATCGCGCTCTATCGGAGGTCGGGCGAGTGCAGCGAGCGGGCTGGCATGCCGGGCGATGCCGCGTACACGGACTGCAACGTGGGCGAGATCCTCTCCGATCAGGGGCGTCTCGACGAAGCCGCAGCGCACCTCGAGCGAGCGCGTCGCATGTGGACAGCCACCGCGGAACGACACAGCGTCGCCGTCGTGGACGTGCTGCTCGCCCGACTGGCGGTACGCCGTGGTGAGTATCGGGAAGCGCTGCCAAAGCTCGAGGCGGCGATGGCCGACCTTCGCAGGTTGAGTAGCGATGCATACGCTGACTTCGCCCCGCCCTGATCGCGGAAGCCGAGGCATTCGCGGGTGACCCGTCGCGCGCGCTCGTCGTCGCCCGGGAAGAGCTCGACGGAGCGGACAAATACCGCCCATTGCTCCAGCGCATCTCCGGGATCGCCCTGGCTCGTCTGGGGCAGCTCGGTGAAGCCGAGACGGAGTTGGTGAGCGCGCTCGAGGCTTCACGCGAGCGTGGCTCCGACTACGACATCGCTGCGACGATCGACGTGCTCGGCACACTGGGAATGGCAGAGCCCCGCCTGTCGCGCGAGCGCGGGGAGATCCTGAGACGGCTGATGATCGAGAAGCTTCCGACTCCGCTGCTGCCCTCATCGGTCGCCGAGTCCAAGGTCGCCATCCGCTGACGGCGGCCCGGGCTCTGCTCGCTTCCTACATTCGCATGTAAGGATCGCCAGGCAGCCCGTCCGGAATACGGACGGTGATGATGGTGTTCGCACCCTCATTGCCTTCCGAGCTCGTGATCGACTCCACGCACGGTCCGCTCGCCGGGCACGACGGCAGCAGCCCGATGAACCCGGGCGTGCCGTCGGGCAACGTCCCAGCGGGCGCCGGGCCGCCCGAACTCGTCGTGAACTCGTACGGTGCGCCGAAGCAGAACTGGATCCCCTCCGGGCTCGTATTGTCGAGCGTATAGGTGATCACCTTGACGCGATTGCTCGTGCTCATCACGGACTCGTACCAGTTCGGGTCCACCGCTTCGTAGCCCGCACACGTCAGCGGCGTACCCACGTCCACGGACTCGGTCAGGGTGCCTGAGTTCACGTTCGGGTTGGCGGCAGGATTCGCGGTTACCTGGAGCTGACTGACGCTTGTGCTCAAGCTGGTCGAGCAGCTCTGCCCCTGCAGGCACGTGGCTACCGTGTCCGCCTCGTCGAACGGATTCGACGTGGCGTCCGTGAGGCTCGGGCTCGAGGCGACCAGCGTATAGCCGTTGCCGGGCTGGTTGAGCTTCAGGTCGCTGAACGTCGCCACGCCGTTCACCGCGTCCTCGGTGGTGGTCCCGCCGAGCGTCGCGCCGCTGGGGTTGTTGCCCAGCGCGATCGTGACCGGTGCTGAGGACGAGCTCACCACGTTGCCCTTCGAGTTGACGATGTTCACGGTCACAGGCGCTCCGATGGGGTTGAAGGCGCTGCCGGTGATGTCCTGGCCCACCACGGCGTTGTGCGGCTGGGTGGCGAAGGACAGGGCGCAGGCGGCGGCGACCGTGGTGGTCAGGCTGCTCTGCGACGCCCCTAGCGTCAGCGGCCTGCCGGTGAGATTGGAATCGGTGTCCGCTGCGGAGCCCCACGTGTGGAGGGCCGACCTGCACGCAGCCACCGCCGTTACGCTCACGTCCAGGACCGACCCCGGCTTGAGCGTCAGGCCGCGCAGTGCGACGACGTTGCCGAGCAACGACGCAGTTCCAGGCTGGCCTTCAGGCAACGCCGCCGCCCTTAGGGAAAAGCCCGCCGGCGCGATGAAGTTGGCCGACTCGAGCCGTGAGCTGCTCGACGAGAGGTTCTTCAGCGCGAACTTGAACGTCGTCGATGTCCCGCCAGAAACCGAGGCCGGAGAGATGACGAGCGTGTAGGTACCTGGGCTTTGTCCGGCCAGCGCGGAGCCTGACCCGGCCAGCAGCACAGCCGTGCAGAACGACACGACAACAGCACAGACGCGGACGAAATGCATGCCATTCCCCCTCTGTCGCGATCCACGCGCACGTCCGTGCACGCCACATATGCGCGACATCCTGCATTCGATACAAAATCGCGCAAGGCTTGCGTAAAGCTGGCGTCCGTGAGCTTCGTGGTTTCTTCGCGCGCTCTGACTTGGCGGTTGGTGAGCCCTGGTTAGCTGGCGCCATGACCATCCAAGCGCAGCCCCCAGATTTCCCCCTCGCGCCGGCCTGGGACCACGTCGAACCCCCCACGCTCGCGATCGAGCTCCACGGACCCGAGGTCCTCGACGTGCTCGGCCTGCTCGACCACCGCACCCGCAACCGGACGGTGCCGCAGGCGCTCGCACCGCCGGGGCGTTATGTGGCCGTCGAGCAAGCCGGGACCGAGCATCTGATCCCGCTGTCGCGCCCGATCACCCACATCGGCCGCGGACTGGCCGCGGACATCCGGATTGCGGATCCGCGCATCTCCCGCCGGCATGCAATCCTTGCCCAGCGAAGCGACGGTATCCGCGTGCTGGACGACCGCAGCTCCAACGGCACCTTCGTCAACGGTCGTGAAGTGGAGATCGCGAGCCTGCACGACGGCGACGTGCTCCGCGTCGGTCCGGTCGTGCTGCGCTACGTTGAGATCCGACCGGCGTTCCGAACGCCGCCGTTGCGCCGGATCCCGATCGGCAGGCTCGCTGCGCGCCGGCAACTAGTGGGCGGGGCGGCCTGAGGCCTGGCAGGCTTGCTCCGGGGCTGATTTCCCCCTACACTGCGGCGGTCAGCCAATAGCCGTAGCCGCCCGAAGCATCCGGCACCGCGCCACATACGCGGTCGCCGAGGGCGGGGTCCGTGAGAGCTGA
>OCTA010001580.1_pt1 | contig 20954 bp, 23 predicted proteins | sample 1538991 | NCBI WGS metagenome assembly OCTA01 (sample SAMEA3539302, study PRJEB22396) | soil metagenome | biome: tundra; feature: field; material: soil | place: USA | collected 2010-05 | depth 0.15 m | reverse complement strand
CGCAAAATTTCGCAGCGCGCGGGCGTCACTTCGCCAAGGATGCGCACGGCCAGGCCGGGACCGGGAAACGGCTGCCGCCAGACGATCTCTTTCGGCAGGCCCAGTTCTTCGCCGAGCAAACGCACTTCGTCCTTGAACAGGCATTTCAACGGTTCGACGAGCTGAAACTTCATGTTCTTCGGCAGGCCGCCGACGTTGTGATGGCTCTTGATGAGCGCGGCGGGATTGCCGCCAATCGGCACGGACTCGATGACGTCGGGATACAATGTGCCTTGCGCCAGAAACTTCGCCTTGCCCGCGCGCTTGGTCGCTTCCTGAAAAACTTCGATGAAGGTCTTGCCGATGATCTTGCGTTTCGTTTCGGGATCGGTGACGCCTTTGAGCCGATCCAGGAAAAGCTTGGCGGCGTCCTCGTATTGCAGCTTCAATTTGAAATTGCGCCCGAAAACTTCCTGCACGACTTCCGCCTCGCGCGCGCGGAGCACGCCGTTGTTGACGAAAATGCAGGTGAGCTGGTCGCCGATGGCCTTGTGCAGCAGCGCCGCCGCGACGCTGGAATCCACGCCGCCGCTCAAGCCGAGCACGACGTGCTCTTTGCCCACCTGCGCGCGGATTTCCTCGACGGCCTGCTCGGCGTAATTGCGCATCGTCCAGTCTTTGCCGCAGCGGCAGACGCCGTGGACGAAGTTGGAATAAATCTCGCGTCCGCGCGGCGTGTGGACGACTTCGGGATGAAACTGCAGGCCGAAAAATTTGCGGTCGCGGTTTTCAATCGCGGCGAACTCGGAGTTTTCCGTGGCGGCGACGGGCTTGAAACCGCTGGGGATTTTCGTGAGCTTATCGCCGTGAGAATTCCAGACCTGCAATGAGCGCGGCAGTTTGGTGAACAGCGCGCAGCTTGCATCCTTCACCGTGAGCGTGCCCTTGCCGTATTCGCGCTTCAAACCTTTCTCGACTTTGCCGCCGAGAAAGTGCGCGAAGATTTGCACGCCGTAGCAGATGCCCAGCACGGGCACGCCGAGCGCGAAAATATTTTTGTCCGGCAGCGGCGCGTCCTTGGCATAAACGCTGGACGGCCCGCCCGACAGGATGATGCCGCTCGGTTTCATCGCGGCGATCTCGGTCGCGGGCGTGTTGAAATGGACGATGACGGAATAGACGTTGCACTCGCGCACGCGCCGGGCGATGACCTGCGTGTATTGCGAGCCGAAATCCAGGATGACAATTTTTTCTGACATGAATAAAAAATGATTTTTCCCGCTGGCGGGCCGCATGGCGAGCGAAAAATGATTCAGACCGCCATGCCGCCGCACTTTCCATTGCCATGCGCGGAAGTTTGGGTTACATAGCCGTTATGAAACTTCACCAGCACGGCGGCTTCTCGCTGATCGAAATGCTCATCACGCTCGCGCTGATGGTGATCATGTCGGTGATGCTTTATGGTTTTGGTTCGGCCAGCCGCCAGCGTTCACAGAAAAAACTTTGCGCGGACAACCTGCAAAAAATTTATCTCGCCATGCAGATTTACGCGAACGACTTCAAGGGCGCGCTGCCGCAAAACACCAACGCCGTCACGTCCGAGGAAGTGCTGGACGAACTGGTGCCCAAATACACCGCGGACACCACCATCTTCATCTGTCCCGGCGGACGCGATTCCCAGATTCCCTCCGGCGAGCCGCTGCGCAAGCACAAGATCAGCTACGCCTATTTCATGGGACGCCGGCTCGACCCGCCGCAAAATCCGCTGATGTCCGACCGGCAGATCAACGCCGAGCCGAAACGCGCGGGCGAATTTGTTTTTTCGTCAACCGGAAAACCGCCCGGCAACAACCATCACAAATACGGCGGCAATTTTCTGCTGGGCGACGGCAGCGTGCAGAACAGCCCGGCGCAACTGACGTTTTCGCTCGCCGCCGCCCCGGGCGTCGTGCTATTGAATCCCAAGCCCTGACGCCATGAAAATCCAATGTTCCTGCGGCGCGAAATACGCCTTCGACATCACGCCGGAAATGGCCCAGAACCCGGTGAAGTTCGTCTGCCCGGGCTGCGGCCTGGACTCGTCGGACTATGTCAACCAGCTCGTGCGGGTGGAACTGATCGAACAGGGCGTCATCGCCCCGCCGAATCAGCCGCCCGTTGCCGCGCCGCGCCTGAGAATTTCGCAGGAAGAAATCCGGGCGGCGCAACCGCAGGAAGCGGCCGCCGTTTCCAAATTTTGCTCCAAGCATCCACGCGAGCGCGCCACGGAAACCTGCGCCGTCTGCCACAAGCCGATTTGCCCGAAGTGCATGGAGCTGTTCGGCTACTTTTGTTCGCCGCTGTGCAAGGGCAACGCCGAGGCGCAGAATATTGACGTGCCGGTCTATGCCGGGCGCAAGGATTTGGTGGAGGCGAAATTCTGGCGCAAAACCGGGCTGATCATCGGCGCGATCTGCACCGTCCTCGTTTTGGCGCTCGGCGCGTGGACGTGGTATGCCTGGTTCGGTTCCGTGCCGCACACTTATTTATCCGTGCGATTCGAGGACAACGACCGCGGCTACTCCGGCCGTTCGCAGCTCGTCGGCAAAGGTCAGCTTGTTTTTTTGCACGGCGGCACGCTGGCGCGTTACGATTTAAAAACCAAAAAACAAATGTGGTCGCAGGAGCTGGTGACGAAGCAGCAGCTTGCCGACGCGATCAAGGCCGCGAATGAGGAAGACGCGAGGATGAATGAAGGCAACGGTTATCATCACCACCGCAGCCCGGGCGACATTGAATCCTCGGTGAAACAAATGTTGCAGGCCGAACTGTCGTTGCGCGTTTCCAGCCAGAACATCTGGGTGGGCAAAGGCGACAAACTTTCGCGTTACGACTGGGACAGCGGCAAGGTCGTGAGCGAAATCACGCTGCCGGAACGAGGCGGTGAACTGGTCGAGAACGGCGACGAACTGCTAATGCTCGGCGCGCAATCGGTCACGCACATCAGCCTCGCCAGCGGCGAATCGCGCGTCGAACGCTTTGGTCCGCCGGGTGCGACGATGCTGGCGTCCGCGCAAAATTCCGCCGGCGGCGGATTGAATGATGGCGGCAAACTTGATCCGCAGAAGGTCGAGGCGCAGGCGCAGAATTTGAACACGCCCGCGCGGATCGCGCTGCCCGCGTTGCTCGCCAACGCCCAGCACGAACGGCAACTGGAAGCCGCGCTCAAGGACGATCCGCAGCATCCGCATCCGAAAAATTCAAAACCGTCGGCGGCGGGAATGGAAACTTTCCAGTTGGTTCCGGGCAAAACTGGGTTCGTGCAATTCTCCGCGCGCCTGCTGGAAGAACGCATGGTCACCCGCTCGGCGATGAAAGCTGCGCCCGCAAAGACGGCGCTCGACAGCGGCAATGTCAGCGCGATGAACGAAACTGCCGCGATCAACGAGCAATTGAACGAAATGCAGCGCAACGCCGGCGGCGACTCGGTCACGGAGGACGAAAGCCGTTATCAAGTCACCCTGCCCGGTTCCACCAGCGCGTCCGACTGGACCGGCGAAGTCGTCGGTCGGCCGCAGTTGTTCGTGTTGAAAACGGTCAACGTGATTGCCGCCGGCAAGAGCGTCATCGTGCTGGACAAGTCGAACAAAAAAATGTGGCAGGCGTCGCTGACCTATGCCGTTGCCGCCGGCGGCGGCGGATTTTTCCGCGAAGAATCACAGTTTGGCGAAGGCCCGTGCGTGGAACACGGCGACACGCTTTACGTTTTTGACCAGGCGGTGTTGACGGCGTATGAATTGAACTCCGGAAACGCGCGCTGGCGGCTGCCGTCCGTGGGCGTCGTCGGCTTGTTTTTTGACGACAAGGACAATGTTTATGTGAACACCACCACCGGCAATCCCGACGACATCAAGTATTCACGGCAGATTGACATTACCCGAAAAACCGACGCCGTGCTGTTCAAGGTGGACCCGAAGACCGGCAAGACTTTATGGAGCATCAAGCCCGGCGGCTACATTTCCTACCTGTCGGGAAAATTCATTTATACCATCACGTCGTATGACCCGAATCCCACGGACGAAGAAGTGGTCAACGACATGGCCGCCGCGCTGCAAAAACCACCATACCTGCGCATCGCGCGCATCCGGCCCTCGGACGGACGCATTTTGTGGGAATATACCCAGGAGCGCGCACCGGTTGACGCACGCTTCCACGACAACTCCATCGAACTCATCTTCAAGCGCGAAGTGCAGGTGCTACGCTACCTGACGTTCTGAATTTTATTGAGCCACGAGCTTCACCTCGCCCTTGACCGCGTCGTAATTCAGCTTATAGCCTGCGGGCACCGCGGGAATTTGGGCGACGTATTTCGGCGTCAGCTCCTCCAGCGTTTTGGGATAATGTCCTTCCTGCACGTTGAACAACTGCAATGCCTGGTCGAGATACGTCACGTCAATCGTCTTGTCCGCCTTCTTTTTCGCCTGCACCAGTCCGCCCAGATAATCCGCCGGACTATTGCTGGCGGAATCCGCCACCGCATTGGTGCCCTGATTTTGCGAACTGGAACTGTTGCCGCAGCCCGCCAGAAAAACGACGGCGGCAATGGAAATAACAACGGGAATTAAAATTTTCATGCCGGCAGACTATGCCGAACCATTGAAAATTCAAAATGGAATCTTCATGGCGTTCTCCGCCGCGAAGGCCAGCGCTGAAATATTCGCCTCCGGGCCGGCTACCGGGATAATTTCACTTCGCCCGTGACGGAGTTGTAGGCGTATTTGTAGCCGCCCGGCGCGTCGGGGATTTTGGCGATGTATTTGGGCGCCAGTTCGTCCAGCGTCTTCGGATAGTGGCCTTCTGCGGTGTTGAACTTTTGCACCGCCTCTTTCAGCGCCGTCACATTATCCGCCGGCGCTTTCGCGGTGGTATCCGCGCCCGGCTGGGTGGATTTGCCGCAGCCGGCCAGCAAGGTTGCCGCTACGATTGCCATGAAGATGGAGCAGAGTGCTTTCATGCCCGCAGATTACACGCCTTCGGGAAAAATAAAAATAAATTATTTACACTCCTGGCGACTAAAAATTTTGCGCCACCAGTTCGCGCGCCTGCCGGATCAGATGCAAATCCTCCGCCAGATTGCCGAAGCGCAGATTGGGCAGGCCGCTCTGCTGCTGGCCCAGCAGTTCGCCCGGCCCGCGCAGTTTCAAGTCCGCCTCCGCAATTTTAAAGCCGTCGTTCGTCTCCTCCAAAATTTTCAGCCGCGCCTGCGCGTCCGCGTGCTGCGCATTGGAAATAAGAATGCAAAAACTCTCGTGCGCGCCGCGCCCGATGCGCCCGCGAAGCTGGTGCAACTGCGCCAATCCAAAATGCTCCGCGTTTTCAATGAGCATGACCGTCGCGTTCGGCACGTCCACACCGACCTCGATAAGCGATGTGGCGACGAGCGCCTGGATTTTGTTCGCGCGAAACTCCGCCATCACCGCCTCCTTTTCCGCCGGCTTGATGCGTCCATGCAACAGACCGATTTTGAACGGCGTCAACGCGCGTTGCACGTTTTCAAATTCCTTCGTCACCGCCTTGATGTCCTTGTCCGTGTCCACGACCTCCACGCGCGGATAAACGATGTAAGCCTGCCGCCCGCCGGAAATTTTTTCACGGATGAATTCAAAAACCTTCGGCAGCCTGTCTGTCATCCGCACAAAGGTTTTGATCTGGCCGCGTCCGCCGGGCATTTCATCAATCACCGAAACATCCAGGTCGCCGTAAAGCGTCAGGCCGAGCGTGCGCGGAATCGGCGTGGCCGTCATCACCAGCAGATGCGGATAATTCCCTTTGCGCACGAGCGTTTCGCGCTGCGCCACGCCGAACTTGTGCTGCTCGTCAATGATCACCAGACCGAGTTTCGGCAAATCAAAACTGCCGGTCAGCAGCGCGTGCGTGCCGATGAAAAGTGATGCGTGATGCGTGATGCGTGATGCGGCCGCGCGTGAGTCTTCGTTGTTGGATGTTGGATGTTGGATGTTGGATGTTTTTTTACTTCCCGTTTGCATTTCCACTTTCACACCCAGCGGTTCAAACCACTTTTGAAAGTTTTGAAAATGTTGTTCCGCCAGAATTTCCGTCGGTGCCATCAACGCGACGTTGAATCCGCTTTCCAACGCCATCAATGCCGAACAGGCCGCCACCGCGGTTTTGCCGGAGCCAACATCGCCTTGCAACAGTCGCCGCATGGGATGCACGCCGGCCATGTCCGCGCGGATTTCGCGCAGCACGTTCGTCTGCGCGGCGGTCAATTTAAAACCCAGCGCCGTCAGAAACGGTTTCATCAAATGATTATCTCCGCCGCAGGGCAATCCTTTTGACACAGCCTCAAACTTTTTCCGGCGCGACTGGATTTGAAATTGCAGCGCCACGAATTCATCCAGCGCCAGCCTTTGTCGCGCGATTTCCACGTCCGTCAATTCTTCGGGAAAATGAATCATGCGGACGGCATTGGCCCGCGCGGGCAAAGATTGGTAGGGCGCGTCGCTCCGCGCGCGCCGCTCAATGGTATCGGAAGACGGCGCGCGCGGAGCGACGCGCCCTACCTGCGGTTCCGCGATTTCTTTTTCAAACTTTTCCAACGCGCGCCAGACCAGCGTGCGCATCACGCGCGCCGTGAGGCCTTCCGTCAGCGGATGCACCGGCACGATGCGGTTGACGTGGATGAATTCATCCTCGCCCGGTTCGACGAGTTCGGTTTCCGGATGATCAATGTTGCGCGGCTTGAGTGAATCCGGTTTGCCAAAAATCAAAAACTCGCGGCCAACCGTGAACCAGTCTTCCATCCACGGCTGCGCCTGCCACCAGCGGCAATGCAACCGCGCCGTGCCGTCATCGAACACGCACTCGAACATCGCGCGCGTGCCTTTTTTGAAACGCTTCACGCCGGCGGCGACAATTTTTCCGCGCACCGTCGCCGGCTCATTCAGCTTTAATTCGCGAATCGAAAGAAATTTTCGGCGGTCCTCGTAACGGCGCGGTTTGTGCAGCAGCAAATCTTCAACGGTGAAAATCCCCAGTCGCGCCAATAGTTTCGCGCGCTCCTCGCCCACGCCCCAGACGGCGGAAACCGGGGCGGCAAGCGGCGAAACTGGTTTTTCCGGCGGCGACATTGCCCGCACAATACAAACCGCAGAATCAAATCTCAATCACAGTGATTATAAAACGGTGCTGAAACCGTGATTATCAGCCAGAACTGACTGCCCGCAAGAAAACTATTTTGAAAACTATATTTGAACCATGTGCATTCATCATTTTACATAAAAACCGCTGGAATCTTGCGACTCCGGCGGTGTGAATTTCTGTTTTCAGCTTTTTGTCTCCATGTTGAGACTCCTCACGTCGTCTCCTACCGCTCACAAGCCAAGCAATCGTTTTAACACGGATTCAAGCTCCAACATTTTATCAGCGGGAAAGGCCGAAATGCGCCGCTCGATTTTTGCGTTGTCCACCCCGGCGATGCCCAGCACGTTCACGACGGATTCCTGCCGGAGCCAGGCCGGTTTGGGAAAGCGGATTTCACATTCGCCGCCGCGAATCTCCGTCGTCATCGGCACGATCACGGACATATTGCGCTGACGGTCGGGTTGGTTGACGGAAATCACAACGCAAGGACGCACTTTGGCGGTCATGCCCAAATCCACCACGACGACATCGCCGCGACTAAAGTTTGTCATAATCCACTTCCGGCGCCGGCCCAAGTTTTTCCCAAGTGTCGGCGACGAGGATGTCCAGTTTTTCCTGCTCGACTTCGCGTGAGGGCAGAACGTCGCCCCAATTTTCGTGTGCGTGCTGGCGTTCGAGGAATTTCAAGTAATGCAGGACTTCGCGCGCCACCGTTTCGGGCTGGTGCTTGATTTCTTCAATCAAAATTTCCTGTGCGCTCATGGTTTAATTATCCGGCAGAATTTGTTTTTGGCAAGCCGGATTGCCCGGCGGTCGTCCAACTCAAACTGATTTGGCAGCGCCTGTTCAGAGACGTTCACTGATAATGCGGCGGCTTGACGTTGTTCGATTGGATGCGTTCCAGTTCCAGCGTCTCCATCGCGCGGGTCTGGCGCTGGACTTCTTTTTTCAACCGCTCCAGCAGCTTGCCCTGCTCGATGACGACGCCGTTCAACTGCTCGACCTGATGTTCGAGATGCGCGAGGTGCGACTCCAGTTTTTCGGTGCGCCGGGAATTTTCGTCTGCCATGCCGCGATTCTGCCCGCGCGCCGCCGCGAAGTCGAGACGGTGAAAATCAAGAATTTGGGGATTCCGGAAATTTGCCTGCGCCATTTCAGGCAAATGGCAGTTCAACAATTTTCACGGAGCTCTCGCCGGCCGCCGTTTGCAGCGCAAGTTTGCCGCCGATTTGACCGGCCTCGCGGCGGACGTAGCCGAGCGCAATGTTCGCCTTGAGCAACGGCGATTTCACGGCGCTGGTCACATAGCCAACTTCTTTGCCGCCGTGAAAAAGTTTGCCGCCTTTTTGTGGCAGCGATTTTAAATCGGCGGCGAGCCGCAGGCCGCGCAGTTCACGATTCACATGGCCGACGCTGTGGATGCGGTTGATGACTTCCTGCCCGATGTAGCAGCCTTTCGTGTAAGTAATGGCGCGAGCCTCAATGCCACATTCGAGTGGAATGTTTGTTTCGTCCATGTCCGCGCCGAATCGCGGAATGCCCGCCTCAATGCGCGCCGTTTCAAACGCCTGCCAACCGCAAGCGCGTCCGCCAGCCGCTTTCGCGGCGGCGATTAATTTGTCCGCCACCGCGCCGAGCGCATTGTTGGGAACGAACAGGTCAAAGCCGGCGGTTTCAAAATTGTAGGAGACGACGTGAGGAGTCTCTAATTTTTCTTTAATTTGAGTCTCGTCACCTCGTCTCCTACAAGAATTTAAGAGCCGCGTATGGTTCATCAGATAAATTTCGCCGAGCGTGGCGTCGGAAATTTTCACGGAGCCGAGCGCCTGGGCGGGAATCGCCGCGAACAATCCAAGCGAGCGAACGACGGCATCCGCCTTCCGTCCTTGCACGCTCAATAAACCATAATGCAGCGCGGCATCTACAATTTGCACGTCGTCGGCGACAATGTATTTTTCCAGACGCTGCGAAATTTTTTCCGTCAGGCCCGGCTCGAAGTCAAGCAACAGTTCGTCAGCAAGGCAGAAAATGTTCAGGTCGCATTCCATTTTGCCTTTGGCCGTGATAATGGCGGCGTAGCAACCTTCGCCAGTGCGGAGTTTTTTCACGTCATTCGTCACCTGCCCATGCAGAAACCGGGCGCGATCCGCGCCCACGAGGCAGACGCGTGAACGAAAACTCAAATCCAGCACGCCGGCGGTTTCGCAAAGCGCAGCGTGTTCGGCCAGCCAGTCACCGTAGTCGTTCACGACGGGTGCGCCGTTCAATTCGGCAAAGCTTGCGCCCAGGCCTTGGTGAAATTCTTGCAACATCAATTGGTTCATCGCGGGCAAAATGATGGCAGCGTTTCGGCGCGGCGCAAAATGGAATCGAATTGCCTCACGACGCTGCTTTTGTAAAATGCCCGGATGAATTTAGACGCACTTTATTCGGAACTGACGCTTAAAACAAAAACCAAACACGTCCTGGTCGTGCTCGACGGTCTCGGCGACATTGCCACGAAGGAACAGAATTACCTCACGCCGCTGGAAGCTGCGCACACGCCGAATCTCGACGCGCTCGCCAAAGATTCCGCGCAGGGCCGCATGATTCCCGTCGCGCCCGGCATCACGCCCGGCAGCGGCCCCGGCCATCTCGGCTTGTTCGGCTACGATCCGCTGGAATTTCAAGTCGGTCGCGGCGTCATCGAGGCGCTCGGCCTCGGCCTGGAATTGAAACCCGGCGACGTTTGCGCCCGCGCCAATTTCGCGACGCTCGACGCCAAGGGCATTGTCACCGACCGCCGTGCCGGCCGCATTCCGACCGAGACGTGCGAAAAACTTTGCGCGATGCTCGCCGCGAAGGTAAAAAAAATCGGCGACACGCAGGTCATCATCAAGGCCGGCAAGGAACATCGTTTCGTCGTCGTGTTTCGCGGCAAGGGCTTGGAAGGCCCGCTGACCGACGCCGATCCGAACCGCGAAGGTTTTGCGATTCCGTCCGTGAAGCCGCGCGATGCGAAAAATTTGAAGCAGAAAAAAATGGCGAAGCTGATCGCGGATTTTTACATGGCCGCGCTGCCGGTCATCGCCAAGGAAAAACCGGCGAACGGTTTTCTCATGCGCGGCATCGCGCATCAGCCGGAGATTCCGCTTTTCGAGGAACGTTATCTGCTCAAGCCCGCGTGCCTCGCGGTGTATCCGATGTATAAAGGCCTCGCGCAGCTCGTCGGCATGGTGAAAATCGAAGGCCCGGCGACGATTGCCGAGCAGTTCGAGCGCTACCTCGCCGAATACGACAACTACGATTTCTTTTTCATCCATTACAAATACACCGACAAATACGGCGAAGACGGCAATTTCGCCGCGAAGAAAAAGGCGATTGAAGATTTCGACGCCGCGCTGCCGATCCTGTTGAAGAAAAAGCCGGACGTGCTCGTCGTCACCGGCGACCACTCGACGCCGTGCGCGCTGCACGGTCATTCCTGGCACCCGCAGCCGGTGATGATCCATTCCGCCACGAGCGGCTCGGACAAGCTGGCGCGCTTCACCGAGACCGGCGCGAACTGCGGCTCGCTCGGCATTTTCCCCGCGAAATTCATGATCCGGCTCATGCAGGCGAACGCGAAGATGTTCGACAAGTTCGGCGCGTGACCCAAAGAAACCCGGATTTATGGATAAATGAATTGGTGGATGAATTAGAATTGCAGATCCATCAATCCAATAATCCAACAATCCATAAATCCATAAATCCAATTTTGTGAACCTGCCCAACAAGCTCACCGTCTCGCGTTTCGGACTGACGGTGGTATTTCTCTGGGCGATGTTTTCCAAGTTCGCCTTCAACGACACGCTGGCGCTGATTTTTTTCTGCCTCGCGGGCGTCACTGATTTTCTGGACGGCCGCATCGCGCGCTCGCGCAAGCTCATCACCAACTTCGGCATTCTCATGGACCCGCTCGCGGACAAAATCATGACCTGCTCGGCATTCGTGGCGTTCGTGGAAAGCACGCACATGAATCCGAACGCGCCGGTGAAAGTCGGCGCGTGGATGGTCGTCATCATCGTCGGGCGCGAACTGGCCATCACCGGGCTGCGCCTGCTGGCCGCGTCAAAAAACATCGTGCTCGCGGCGGAACGCTACGGGAAACACAAGACCATTTCGCAGATCGTGACCATCATCGCATTGCTCGTGGTGGATGCGTGCGAGGAATGGCCGGTGGCGTGGAGGAATTTTTTTGCACCGTGGACGCCGGTGTTTGCGGAAATCATGCTGTGGATCACCGTCGTGCTGACGGCGATGTCGGGAATCATTTATCTCTGGCGCAACCGCGCGCTGTATCTGGACGATGTGTGAGGGGAAAAGCTCCAAATTCCAAGCTCCAACATCCAGAGAAGCACCAAACTCCAAACTTCAAACAAACTTGCGTCGCAAGATTGGCGCTTGGAGCTTACTTTTTCGGCAGCGGCAGCGTGTCGCCGGAGCTGGCGGGCTGATACACCGCCGGCGGAAGATTCTTCAGCGGATCGCTCGTCTGGTGATGCCGCCACGCGAAGACGGACAGGCCGGCGGCCACCACCACGACCACCGCCACGAGGCCGACGACGCCGACTTTCCAGTTCAATTTCGCCAGCAGCAAAATCAGCGCGTCCAAAATGGTCTTCCGGGTTTCGACGAGCGGCGGCGGCTCGCTGAATTTTTCCGTCCCCTTCAATTCCGCGTCCAGCACGGCGAGCAGTGGGGCCTGGTCCAGCTTCAGCAGTTGCGCGTAAATTTTCACCGAGCCGCGGATGTAGATCGTCGCGGAAAACGCGTTGAACTTGCCCGCTTCCAGCGCGCGGACGTGGTCCGTGCGGATTTTCGTCGCCTCGGCGACCTCTTCCACCGTGAGATTTTGGGCTTCGCGCGCTGTGCGGAGTTGTTCTGCGACCGTTGACATTGCCTTCATTTAGCGGTTTTAATGCGCGCTTGGCAATCTTGGAAATGTGTTCCAACCGGTTGACCCGTGGCGGCCAGGCGTCCGCGCCGGCCGTGTTGGAGCAATGAAATGGGCTGGACAGACAACCCGGCCCGGCGCAAAGTCACGGGCACACGGAAGTCTTTGAAAAAAGATGAAACGCGCGTTCACCTTGATTGAACTGCTGGTGGTCATTGCCATCATCGCCATTCTGGCGGCCTTGCTGCTGCCCGCGTTGAGCCGCGCCCAGTCCTCCGCCCGCCGCATCGCCTGCGTCAGCAACGTCCGGCAGATCAACCTGGCCGTCCATTTATACGCAGACGATCACGGCGACGCCATCGCCTATTACACCAACAAAATTTACTTCGACTACAAGGAAAACATTCTGCCGTATCTGGGCCGGGCCGGAACTGCGTCAGCCACCAACGGCGTCTTCGTCTGCGCCGACGACAATTTCGATTTGTCCGGTCCCATCGGCTCCTGGTTTGTTGAAACCTCCAGCGGCCGGAGTTTTTGCCAGCAGGCCTGGACGCACTATGCCAGCTACTGGTTCAACGGCCTGGAGCGCGACGACAACACCCACGAAACGGGCATGGCGCAAAAACCCTTCGCCGCCGTGCGCGACCCGGTCCGGACCGAACTCATCGGCGAAATTTCCGGCGGCCTCGGCTTGAGCAGCCACGACCGCCGGCACCCGCTGCAATTCCCCGACGCCCGCAACGTGATGAGTTTTGTGGACGGCCACGTCAGCTACATAAAAATGTATTGGAACGGCACCCAGGGACTTGACGGCGCTCCCGCCCTCTACGAACCGCCCGCCGGCTACGACTACAAATGGACTGCGAATTAGAGCGCTGACGGCGCTCTCCAACGGCATACACGTTGGAGCCAATTGAAATGAAAACTCATCCGTCAGCGGGCGGCTTTCCGGAGCCGCATGAACAACCAGATGAACACGACCAGGAAAAAAGCGTTGGTGACCAGTTTCAGAATATTCATCTGGCCGATCCCGCCGGCCAGGCCAACCAACGCCAGCAGGGAATCGTCACCGAGGGCGAACAGCAAGACGGTCGTCGTGGGCAGCGACGCCTGCCGGCCAGTCATCCACGACATCCAGCCGAAGGTTAAAACATAGTAGCCATAGAAAATCATTGCGGGAAACTTCACGCCCGCCAACAACACCGGCACGAAAATCAGCAGCAGAAAAACGACGCCGCCCCAGAAGACCGCCGGCATTTTAAGCGTTCCATTGCCCTCCAATGCCGGTGAAGCTGGCAGTTTCGTTGCCAGCCAGATGAGCAATCCGCTCAACCCCGCCATGAGAATGAAATGGGCCGGCAGTCCGGCCGCCCGGTCGTTGCCGTGACTGAAGAAAATCAGCGTCCCCAGCACCACGGTCGGGATGGCCAGCAGGATGATTCCTTTCCAGTTCAGCCACGGCGACTCACGGTGGGCTGGGAAAAAATAATAAATGGCCACGACGGGATATAAAAAGGAGTGCAGCGCGTGCCAGGTGCTGATGGTGATGGCCCACGGAATCGCGATGCCGCCGGCGTAACCATAACCGTCGAAATTGCGGACGGGCACGTTTGCCGCGAGATAAAAAGTTTTTGCAATAATCCCCTCGTTGAAGATGCCATAGACCAAGCCGAGCGCGAGCAGCCCCAGGATTCCGAGCCGGTGGCGCACCGCAAATTCGCGGAGCAGCAAAATCGGAAAACCATAGCCGACCGTCGCCAGAAACAGGAACACCTGCGGCTGGAAAAACTTCGGCGCCGGCAAGCTGCCGGAGAGCAGCTCCGTCAAAAACGGCGTGAGGAGCAGCAGCGCGACAATGGGTTTCCAGTGGGAACGCATGGGCGCAGTGTCGTATCAAACGATTCCGTTTCAACGAAAATTCCTTGGAATCTTCGGAGGCGGCGGAAAAATATCCCGATGGGATTTAATCATTCAGCCCGGCGTTGCCACGACGAAGGAGTGGCTACGCTGGGGATGAATTGTAAATTGAAATTTACTCTGAAAGAGTTGAATCTCAATGCGGCGAACGGTGATGCAACCACGTTGTGGTTGATGGTTATTTTCGATGTTGACCCAGCGTAGCCGCTGCGCGTCAACGCTGGGCTGAAAGATGGAATTCCGTTGGAATTCCCGAACGGGACGGATGGCCCGGTGCCAGCCGGGGCCGGACGCAAGGGGTGGCCACGACAAAGACCGGAGGCCGGAGGGCATTTTCCGCGGGTGGCGACCAAAGAGGCCGCGCCTTACATTTCGGTTCAACTTTTTTACGGCAACGTGCCGTTCTTCAAACGACATTCATACGAACTTTCTTTCCTGCACCGGTTGATGATGGTCGTTTCGCTAACCGGAGCGCCCATCGTCCAGTAGAGCAATCCGTCTTCTTCAAAGTAGATGAATGTTTCTTGGTAGAAAGTCCCCTCAGATCCGTTCGCGCGAATGTGGCGAACCAGTTGCTCAATTAGTTTTTCATCAACCCGTTCCCGAACGATGTATTCGTGAGGCCATTGCGGCATGGTCTTTGCAAAAGTCCATTTCGATGCGGCAATGAACTCCCGCAAAACGTCAGGCAACGGAATCGAGTCCTTCATTATCCGGGATTGCCGTTTGGTTTCTTTTCAGACCGGACAAAACGCACGCTATCTTTTTCAAACGTTCCGCTATTGCGTTGGATACCAGTTCTTTTTCTTCACCAAATTCGATGTCAATTGCCACGACAAAATTATCATCCTTATCATCCTGAAAGGCCGTAAAAACTCCGTTTTCTCTTGCCCAAGGTTCGAGTTTACCCCGCACTTCACGCGCACGCCCCCAATCCGTTCCAGAGAATACGGCCCAGAGCGGCGTCTCGCCATATAATCTCCACAAGCCGAAATGGATTCCGAGCCACACACCGACACCTTGTTCATCCGAGAAGGTCGCATAACGTCCGATTCGCTTCCAATCTGCTTGCGGCTTAAAACGTCCTTTATACAAAGAATGTGCGCTGAACGCCTTTTCCATCGCATCGTTTACAATAGTGCCCAATTGGAGGAGGAGTGCTGGCGTCCTTTGGTCAGACACGTCTTGGGCAGATATGGGCACGTCGTTGTCCGCGGCATCGCAAAGCGACCGCAACTGAAACAGGTCATTTTGTGCAGCTTCATCCTTCTCTTGTTCCAATGCTTGTTCCAATGCTGAAATCAGCCTCGTCCATGACGTAAGTGCCAATGTTGGACCTCTGCTCGTTGATACCGAAAAAACAATTCCGGCAGAAGCATCGCGCTTTTCGAATAAAATTCCGGCTCCTTTTAGCTTGCGGACTAGTTCGCGCTGAAGCGTTTGCTCGCGGGCTTCTGGAACAACGACCAAAAGCACTGTGGGTTGGACATATTTCGCGAGGTGGTCGAGGTAATTTACAGGCTGGTTGTCTGTCAACGCGGCCCAAAACTTGTTCTCGATATAAACGCGCGGATCACCTTTAAGATAATCATAGCCCCACATGTCGGGTCGGGTTTTGCCCTCGGTCTCTTGAGTTTGAAACCGCAGTTCTTCCGGCAATCCTGGTTCGATTCCTCGAAGAAGCTTCATCATGCCTCTTCTGGCGCCTGTGCTGTAACCAAGGATGTAAGCGAGCGCCTCGGTCGCGACATTTTCATTTTCTCGTGAAAGTCGTTTTTGAACAATGTGGCTGAATACAGTGTTTAGGGTTTTCATTTTCGTTTCCTGTGGTGGACTTACGAAATCTTCAGATGCAGTTCGCTGAAAGTAAATTTAATTTTATTTATCCCGCTTCAACAGAAATTCCGCCAGCGCTTCGAGGGCGGCGGCGCGGCCTTTGAAAATTTTCAGCCGGCCAGAAACTTTTCCGCGAAATCCACCGGCGACATGGCTTTGACCGGGGACAGTTTGTAATCCTTCAAGTTTCGCGTGATGATAAAATCCGCCTCGAACTTTCCGGCACAGACGCTTTGCAGCGCATCCTCAAAATCGAAAAATCCCAGCCGGATGGCTTCCAACGTCATTTTCGTGTCGCCGCCCACCACTTCGATGAAGGCCAGCAGTTCTTCAAACGACTTCAGCGTCTTTTTGGGGTCGTCCGCCAGATAATAAATGTTGGCCAGCGTGTGCCAGGCCACCGCGCCGCAGACTTTTCCCGCCTCGCAACTGTCCAGCACCCGCGCCGAGCCGGGCAGGAATGGTTCCCGGCCCGCCAGCACGTCCACCAGCACGTCGCAATCCAGGAGGATTTTCACAGATGCTTTTGGGCCAGCCGCATTCCGCGCCGGTCCGATTTTTCCGGCGTGCGCAGCGTGACCTGGCCGGCCCAGCGTTCGGAAAATGATTTGCCGCTTTGCACATGGCGCCGGCCGGTTAGAAAAAAGCCCTCCACCAGCTTGGAGATGCTGGTCTTTTTCTGGCGGGCAAGCTGGCGTCCGTAAGCCAGCGACTCCTTGCTCAAGTGCAGATGAATGCGTTGAACGCTCATACCCACAAACTAGCGATTGTGGGCCTCAAGTCAAGACTTCACTTGTCACGCCTCAGCAGAAATTCCGCGAGCGTTTCGAGGGCGGCGGCAAATAGACTCCGCCGCGTTTGCCCGTCCAGAACCTCGTTCGTCCGCCCGCTGCTGCAAATTTTGCGCGGCGGATGGGGGACAACCCGCGTTCCAAAAAACGCGCGGTCAATACAGCGGCTTGAGCTGCGGGAGAAATTCCTGGCCGAGCTTGTCCTTGAGCCGGTTGATCTGCTGCCCGATGATGTCGGGCGTGCCGGAAACTTTTTGCGCGGCCTGCAGCCATTCCAGCGCGTGCGGCAGGTTGCCCGCGTCTTCTTCCAGCTTGGCGAGGTGAGTGGTGAGCTGTTCCATGACCAGCCGGTTGTCTTTCCGCGCTTCCGGGTCGAGCTTGAGCCACAGGCGGACGCCCTCTTCCCAGACGTTCCGCGCGCGGTCCAGATCGTGATAACTTTCGTAGTAGAGCCGGCCCAGTTCAAACAGGATGTCGTAGCTGCCGGGGCAGTTGCGCAATCCTTCGTGCAGGACGGCGTCGGCTTCCTTGACGTTGTTCATCCTCATGCGCAGCCAGAAGGCGGTGACGGTGTAGGTCTGGACATTGTCGGGATCGAGGTCGGCGGAAAGTTTCAGCCACGGCAAAATCTCGCCGACTTTTTCGCTGCCGCTTAAATCATCGGCGGGGCCGCCCTCGTCCAGATGCGTGTGCCGGTCGGGGAAAAAATTCCGGCCAAAGGCGTCAATCCAGTTGCGCGGCGGGCCGAGAAAGCCATGCTCGTCGCCGTGGTTCTTGTCGTTGACCGCGCCGGTGTCCGCCGCCATGTGCGTGGTCTGGAAGGCGGCGTTGTCATCGAACATGGTCGGGTAATAGCCGCTGTGATAATACTCGTCGGCCTTGACGTAAAAAGAATTGGCGAACATCCGGCGGCTGTCGCCGAGCACGACGTTGAAAATGTCGCCGGTCGCGCGGCTGCCGCGCCAGGCTTGAAACTGCGGCTGCAAATGCGCGGCCAGTCCGAAACAGGAAACCAGCAGCGCGAGGAGCAGCAGGAAAAATGTGCGCGGCGAATTCATCTTTCAATTGACGGCTTTGCGGCGGAACACCAGGCAGGCACTGGTGAGAAAAACCGCCAGGTAGCCGAGCGCATAAAGCAGCGCGAGCGAAAAATAGAGCCACGGAATCAGCGGCCAGTTGTGGATGACGAGGTCGCGCACGTCGAACAATTCCAGATGCGGAATCGCAAAATAAATTGCATAGACGATGGTGCGGACCGGTTCATGCAGCGTGAGCGCGACCTGGTCCAGATGCCGGCCGACAAATAATATCCCGCCGACCACGACGAAGCAGATGGTGGAGTTGGACGAGGGCGCGGCAAAGACGAGCGAGCCGAGCAGCGTGAGCGCCACGACGATGCCGAGCATGAACCAGTGCAGCGTGGCGGCCTGGAAATAATTCAGCAGCGGCCATTGATGTTCGCGGCTGGCGGCGAGCGCGCCGAAGAAAATATAAAAGCAGAGCAGCGTGAGTCCGCAGGCGAGCCAGCAGCCGAGAAATTTTCCCAGGATGAGCTGCGACCGCGTCAGCGGCTTGGCCAGCAGCGGCAGCAGCGTGCGGTTCTCGCGCTCCGCCGGAATCTGCCGCGCCGTGGTGGTGATGGCGATGACGAGCGAGGAAAGCCAGACCAGCAGCAGGCAGATTTCCTTGAGGTAGCGCACGATCTTGGCGTCATTGAAAATGTTGACCGACGCCATGACGAGGCAGATCAAAATGGTGACGATGAACAGGACGTAAAAATCCTTGCGGCGATACAGCTCCTTGATGACGACCCCGGCGACGGCGATAATATTCTTCATGACGCGGGTTGAAAACCGATGATTTCGAGAAAGGCTTTTTCGAGGCTCGCGTGCTTGCCGGTGATGTCCGTCACGCGGCCAATCGCCTTGAGTTCGCCCTGGTGAATGATGGCCACGCGGTCGCAGACGGACTCGACCTCGCCCAGTTCGTGCGACGAGAAGAAAACGGTTTTGCCCTCGTTCTTCAAACGCTGGATGATCTCGCGGACCTTCATGCGGCCCAGCGGATCGAGGCCGCTGGTCGGTTCGTCGAGCACCAGCAAATCGGGATTGTTGATGAGCGCCTGCGCCAGCCCGACGCGCTGCTGCATGCCTTTCGAGTAGGATTTGATCGGCCGCTTCGCCGCGTGTTCAAGTTCAACGAGCTTGAGCAGTTCAGGAATTCGTTTGTCCATTTCCGCGCGGGACAGTCCAAAAATTTTCGCGTAGAAACGGAGCAGTTCCTCGGCGGTCAGAAATTTGTAGTAGTAGGTCAGCTCCGGCAGATAGCCGATGCGCTGGCGGGCGATGGGCTGGCGGACATCTATGCCAAACAGATACGCCGCGCCGCTGGTCGGCGGCACGAAGCCGAGCAGGACGTTCATCGTGGTGGTCTTGCCCGCGCCGTTGGGGCCGAGAAAACCGAAGACTTCGCCGGCGCCGACTTCGAGGTCGAGACCGCACAGGGCGACCTTGGTGGCCTGGCGCATTTCGCGGCTGCGATACTCCACGCGCAGTTTTTCCGTTCGCAAAATGGCGGTCATGTCCGGCAGGAAAGGTTGTTCACGGCGGATTTCGTAACGGAAATAAAAGGGCGAGTCAACCACCGCGTTATGAAAATAAAAGCGGCGCAAGGCTGGCCGACCTTGCGCCGTGAGACGAATCGTTGAATCATGGCTGCTGCAGATGCGGCGGACTGACATTGTTACCCAGCGAGCACACGGCGGAAGGCATGGTGCCCACCGCCGTCAGGCTGTAATCGCCGCCGGCGGGGCAACCGGGAATTTTGTGCGTCGAATTCAACTTTATATAGGGTGTCAGATCGTCCGGGTAGGTGATGGTATCACCAACGTGTTTGTTTTTCTCCACGGCAAACTGCTGCACGGCGGTGTCAATCTGGCGGAGGTTGTTGATGCAGGCATTGGCCTGCGCATTGGCACGGGCTTTCACATAATTGGGAATCACAATGGCACACAACAAGCCAATGATTGCGATCACAATCATGATTTCCACTAGCGTGAACCCGCCCAAACCGACTTTTGTCCGGGTGGTTTTCATTTTTTTCTGGCGCGGCGTGAACCACCAGCAGGCGGGTTGCTAATTATTATATGATGACTATTGCGCTCACAAATTGCCTGCTGGCACCGCTGCCTGAATAAATCAGCACTTCCGATGCCACAATTGCACTTCAGCTTTCAAAAAAACACCCCGGAGCTTGCGCGCCGGGGTGGTTTGAATCCGGTCAAATTACGGGAGGAAGTGGCCGGGGGTTACGGTGTTGTTAAGGGTGCAGGTCGGCGAGGTGCCCACCGCACCGCAGCTATAGTTGCCGCCCGCCGGACAACCGGGAATGGAGTTCACCGAATTCAGCTTGATATACGGCGTCAAGTCGTTCGGATAGTTGATCGTGTCGGTGGTCTTCTTGTGCGCTTCCAGTGCGAACTGGTTGGCCGCCGCGTCAATCTGGCGGAGGTTGTTGATGCAGGCGTTGGCCTGCGAGGTGGCGCGTGCTTTCACGAAGTTCGGAATCGCGATGGCCGCCAGCAGGCCGATGATGGCCACGACGATCATGATTTCTACCAGTGTGAAGCCCGCGTTACGGGGGATCTTGGTCTGTTTCATTGTGTTTGCTTTCTTTTTCGCGTGGTGGAACGGTGCGACAGGCGGGTTTAGATAATTACAAATATGTTCACTTGATTGCCTGTCGCAACCACGATCAATGAGTTTTAGCACGCACAATGACAAAGTCCAGAATAATTGGACACAATCCAGAGGCAGGAAAGCTCGATGGAGAACCGGCTGAGGCTGCCGTTTCTCTCACGGCAATCGCCAGCGGGAGATCCGGCGCTCGTCCGCCTGCGGGCAAGGCAACGGCTGGAGAAATCTGGAAAAATCAAAACCGGGATTGTCCCCGGCAACATTCCAGCTTTCAAAAAAGAACACCCCGGAGCTTGCGCGCCGGGGTGGTTTGAATCAGGTTAAATTATGGGAGGAAGTGGCCAGGCGTCACCGTGTTGGCCAGGTTGCAAGTCGGCGAGGTGCCCACCGCATTGCAACTGTAGCTGCCGCCCGCCGGACAGCCGGGAATGGAGTTCGCCGAATTCAGCTTGATGTAGGGGCTCAAGTCGGTCGCATAGTTGATCGCGTCGTTGGTCTTCAGGTGCTTTTCCAGCGCGAGCTGGTTGGCCGCCGCGTCAATCTGGCGGAGGTTGTTGATGCAGGCGTTGGCCTGCGAGGTGGCGCGCGCCTTCACGAAGTTCGGAATCGCGATGGCCGCCAGCAGGCCGATGATGGCCACGACGATCATGATTTCGACGAGGGTGAAGCCCGCTTTAC
>OCTA010001578.1_pt1 | contig 20966 bp, 15 predicted proteins | sample 1538991 | NCBI WGS metagenome assembly OCTA01 (sample SAMEA3539302, study PRJEB22396) | soil metagenome | biome: tundra; feature: field; material: soil | place: USA | collected 2010-05 | depth 0.15 m | reverse complement strand
CGCCGTCGCCGTCGTCGACGTGGGTTCGGCGGGGAGGTTCCCTCGGCCTCCGCCAGCGCTCGGTTGCGGTCGGCCATCCGGCGGACGTCGGTGGCGGCCCGCGCCAGCTCGGCGCGGATCGTCTGCGGCAATCCCACTTCGCCGTGTTGCTTGTAGGACTCGAGGCAACGGCTGAAGGCCTCGTTCAGCTTGGCGCGCGCCACGGCGTCGACGGGGCTCGAGGTGACGGGCGGCGTCTCGGGCGCCAGCTCCGCGTACATCCGTCCGATGGGCTGGTTCGAAAAATAGGGATTGGGGGCGTCCAGCTCCGGGCGCGCCCAGGCGTCCTTCAAGACCGGCACGATGTTGGTCTCGGCGAAACGCTGGCCCAGGCTGGCCTCGTCGAAGTAGAGGTACTTCGCCAGCGCCCAGGCCAGCTCGGGATTCCGGGTGGCCTTCATGATCATGAGCCCGGTCCCGCCCCAGACCGAGGTGCGGCGGCCGCCCGGAGCCCAGGCGGGCAGCGGCATGAGCGCCATCTTGCCGCGCAACCAGGGGACCTCCGTCTCGTACTGAAAGCTGCGCCAGTCCGGCGTCAGGTAGAACAGCACCAGGCCGTCGGTCATCGCCTTGGCCGCCGATTGGCCCCAGCCGGCGTCGTAGGCGATCTTCTGCGGCCCCTGCACTTGGCGTAGGTACCAGAGGATCACCTCCGCCACGGCGTCGCTGTCGAAGGCGACGTTGCCGGCGCGGTCGAAGAGCCGACCGCCGCGCTGGAAGATCAAGGTCGTGAGCGCCGTGTCGCCCGAGGCGAGCAGGTCGAGCATGTAGCGGTCGCGCACGCCGTCGCCGTCGAGATCGCCCGTCACGCGTCGCCCGACCGCCGCGAACTTCTCCCAGGTGTCGAGCGTCCGCACGTCGATCCCCAGCGCCTCGATCAGATCGCGGCGGTAGGCCAGCATCACGGGATGCGCGTCGTGCGGCAGCGCGTAGACCCGATCGCCCGCCGACCAGAGGCTGAGCCGCGAGGGGACCAGCCGGTCGGTGAGGCCGTCGGCGCGCAGCCGGTCGGTCAGGTCGAGGACGCCGATGTCGCGCACCGGTCCGCGCGTGAAGAACCCCAGCGATCCCTCGACCACCTCGGCGAGGTCGGGGACCTCGGTGCCAGCCAGGATGGCGTTCTGCAGCCGGCTGCGCAGCGGCGTCCAGTTGCTGAGCTCGATCTGCACCGTCACCCCATGCGCGCGCTCGAACGCCGGCACCGCGCGGCGGTAGGCTTGGTAGTGCGAATCGGTGAAGGTGACCAGCACCAGGTCGGGCCGGCGCGCGTCGTGTCGCCGGGTCGCGATCCGCGCCGTCACCGACGCTACCGCCAGGAGCAGCAGCCAGAACGGGGCCCGGCCGTAGGGGAATCGTGCCATCATGCCGGCGCCGCGGACTCTAACGCGGTTTCCACTCGCCTGGCGGCACCGCATGGCACGCGTCCAACTGGAGCACGTCGACAAGATCTACGACGGCGGGGCGAAGATCGTCGCCGACTTCAACCTGGACGTCGCCGATCGCGAGCTGGTCGTGCTGGTGGGGCCGTCGGGCTGCGGAAAATCGACCACCTTGCGGATGATCGCGGGGCTCGAGGCGGTGACGGCCGGGACGATCTCCATCGACGGACGTCTGGTCAACGACGTGCCCCCCAAGGATCGCGACATCGCGATGGTCTTCCAGAGCTACGCGCTCTACCCGCACATGACCGTCTACGAAAACATGGCCTTCGGTCTGGCCATGCGAAAGACGCCCAGGTCGACCATCGAGGCCAGCGTGCGGCGCGCCGCGGAGATCCTGGGGATCACGCCGCTGCTCGATCGGCGGCCGAGGGCGCTATCGGGCGGGCAGCGGCAGCGGGTCGCGCTGGGACGTGCCATCGTTCGGGCGCCGAAGTGCTTTCTGTTCGACGAGCCGCTCTCCAACCTGGACGCCAAGCTGCGCCTCGAGATGCGCGCGGAGCTCAAGCGCCTGCACCTGGATCTCGGTAGCACCGTGGTCTACGTGACCCACGATCAGGAAGAGGCGATCACGCTCGGCGATCGGGTGGTGGTCATGAAGGATGGGATCGTCCAGCAGTCGGCGGCGGCGCTGGAGATCTACCGCCGGCCCGCCAACCGCTTCGTGGCCGGGTTCCTGGGCAGCCCGCCGATGAACTTTCTGGACGGCCGGTTGGTGGAGTCGGCGGGACGTCTCTGGTTCGAGGAGGGAAGGCCGGCCGACGGTGAAACGGGCGGTGCCCGGTTGCGGGTGCCGGCCTGGGCGACCGAGCTGCTCCGCGCGCGCGCCGGCGAATCGCTGGTGCTGGGGGTCCGGCCCGAGGCGTTGGCCGCTGGATCGCACGCGCGTTTCGAGAAGTTCGACAACGCGATCCCGATGAAGGTCTGGCTGGTGCAGCCACTCGGCGATCGGGCCGACGTCTATTTCTCGACCCCGCGCCACGAACGCATCGTCGCGCAGATGGACGCGACGGTCGGGGCCAACGTGGGTGTGGGCGAGACCATTCCGATCTACGTCGATCTCGACCGGGTCCACTTCTTCGAGAGCGGCGAGACCGGCCGGTGCCTCGCCAGCAAGCCGGCCTGAGCGCCGCGGCCGACGCTCACTTGCAGTCGAGAAACGCCAGGTCGTCGATCCAGACGTCGTAGGGGCGACCGGGGCCGATCTGCCAGTCGATCTCGACGAGCTTGCTGGGGGTGATCGCGAGCGGGCGGGGATTGCCCCAGTCGGGTTGCTGCCGGGCCTCGCTGAACATGACCCGGTACTCCTTCCATTCGGTGGTCAAGATCATGTCTTTGCCGAAAGCGTTCCAGCAGGTCTTGCAGATCTTCCCGTCGGGATGGGTGTTGACGTCTTCGATGTTGAATCGAATGCTGGTGCTCGATCCCGGACCGACCTTGGCGCGAAAGCTGACACCCGAATATTTGGAAGCGTCGTAAAGCGCGTTCTGGACCAGGTTGGCGCCGAAGCCCGCGCCCCAGGCGTCGTCGCCGCTGGCGGTCTGGCCGCTCGCGTGCAGGGCGGTGTCCGAGCCGTCGCCGGCGCCGTCGCTGGGCGCGAAAGGGGTCGGTTCGATCGTCGATCCGGCGGGATCTTTCTTGGGCCACCAATATCCGTCGCGGCCGCCCTCGGAGGCGACCTGGTTGTTGCCGTCTTCGAAGTCGTCGATGAGCCCGTCGTCGGCCATGCGGGCTCCCGCGTGACAGCTCTTGATATCCGTTCCCGTTCCACCGACGGTGCCCGAGACGCTGCGTTTCTGGGAAACGCCGATACACCCCAACGTGAATAGATCGAGCAGGATCGCAAGGACGATGAGCTTGGCCGGTGCCATGCGCGGCACTATATCCCGCCGAGCGTTCCCGCCATTTCTATTTGAGTAAACCGCCCGGGATCGGTTAGAAGATGCGGCGATGCTTGGCCGAATGCATCCGTTCGGCCCGCTTGCCTTCGCGCTGGCCCTCGCGCCCGTACTCGGTGGGGCGCGGGTCCTGGCGGCGGCGCCCGACGCCGCGGCCGGCGCGCCGTCCCCGGCGGGAACCACGCCAACCCCGGCGACGCCGCCGACGGGGGCCGGGGCGGCGATCCCTCCTGGCGCGCCGCCGAATCCACCGACGGGCGCGAGCGAGATTACGCCAGCCCCGGTGCCGCCGGCCGCGTCGCCACCGGTCGCTCCGCAGACGGTGGCGCCAGCACCGACGGCACCGACGGCTTCAGCGTCGCCGAGTGGCGCCGCGCCCCTGCAGGCGGACGAGCTGCCCAACGCTGGATACGTGCCCGGCTACCGCGCCTACCAGGGACTGTCGTTGGGGCCGAGCGCACCGCGGGTCGGCGCGCTGCCGGGCGGCCTCACGGCGGGGTTCGGCGCGCCCATGCCGCTCACCCAGTGGTCGTTCAAGTGGAGCGGGTTCCTCAACGATTCGTTTCAATCCAGCATCGGCCGCCGGATGACGACCGGGCCCGATCAGACCAGCACCGTCTTCCACATCCCACCCATGACCGTGGACGAGTACGCGTCGTTCCTGGGGACCGGCACGATGCCGGGGCAGTGGATCGCCCTCAACATGTCGTACGGCAATCCTATCGTCAGCGCGAACCTCGCCCTCAATACCTGGAATCCCACCGAGCCGACGACGTACTACCAGATCGGCAGCCAGAACTTCGTCAACGACGCCTACCTCCGGTTCGACATCCCGGCGATGGGCGAGCTCAAGACCCGCGCGATGGTCGGCTACTTCTACACGACCTACGGTGCGATCGGGCAGTACGGCCTCGGCATATACACCAACCCGCTGGTCGCCCTCGTGCGCGGGGTGGGTGAGAACGTTGCCGGCGAGTACCGGCTGACGCCGACCGTGCGGCTGCTCCTCGAAGAGGGGTTCATGGGGAACCGGAACGGGAAGATTCCCGACGGGACCATCGCCAGTGCGGGGAACGGGAGCACCAACCCAGGGCTTCCGGCGGCCTGGGTCGCGCATCTGCACGCCGGCCTCGTGCGCGAGGGCACGACGACGTTCAAGGCGCAGCTCCACCTGCTGACCAACTGGGCGCAGGACGATCGCGTGCAGTGCCAGAACGCCTCGACGCTGGCCCCCGCGGGCACGCCCTGCTTCGACAACCCGACCACCCACGAGATCAATGAGTCCTACGTGCCGAACGCGCACCTCACCGTGGTGGGCTTCGACGCCAGCGCCAACCACACGACCTACGGGTACCTGGGCCTGGCCGGATCGTACGTCACCGGCAAATCTGCCTATCCGCTGCGCGGCATGGCCACTTTTGGCGGTGAGGGGCAGCCGCTGACGGATCGCTGGTGGGGAACCCAGGCCGGCGGGACCGGGTCGCTCTACGCGGCGGGAATCAACTACACCGCCAGCCTGGGCCGCATCCTGAGCGCGCCGCTGCCGTTTCGCAGCGACGGGCCGGACCTGATTGTCAACGCGGGCGCGGTCCTCGGCTACACGACGGACGACGCGCAGACCGTGGGGGGCGCGACCACCCCGGGAGCGTTGCCCTCCAGCCTGGACCCGTTCAACCATCGGCTGCGGTACAAGCTCGGCGTCGACGCGCTTTACACTTATTGGTCCTGGATGGGCTTCGGCGTGCGGGTCGATCGGGTGACGCCGAGCTCCAAGGACGCGGCGCAGACGTTCTACGTGCTGGCGCCGCGGCTGGTGTTCAAGACCAACTGGATGACCCGAGAGACGATCACGCTTCTCTACGGCAAGTGGTTCTACGGGTCGAACACGCACCCCGACGCCAGCTCGATCGTGGCGCCCGATGGGCGGCTCGACGATCAGCTGATCGCGCTCAACGTGAACATGTGGTGGTGACGCGAGCCATGACGCCCCGAACAGCGGAGTCGACGATGAGGGACCGGATGAAAACTCGAGGTTGGACAAGCGCCCTGGCGGCTGTGCTGGTCGTATCGGCCCTGGCGGGCGGCCTGGGCGGGGTGCGCCGGGCGCGCGCCGACGAGGCCAAGGGGACGGTCGATGCGCCGGGCGAGCTGGCGATCGATCCCGCCGTCAGCCTGGATCCGTCGACGCCGCAGGTGGCGGCGCTCCCCGGCGGCGTCACGCCGGCCTATGGCCAGCGCTCGCTCAGCGAGGGCGAGTGGCGCTTCGATTTCCACGGATTCCTGACCGCGCCGCTCAACATGGGGATCAACACGCGCACCGCCCAGCACATGACGCCGGGACCGGGACAGACCAACCTGGTCCTGCACGCGCCTCCGGTGGTGCCCGACGACCTCGAGACCTTCTCGCACACGGGCGTGACCCCCACGACGTATGCGCAGCTCAATTTCTCCGAGGGGAACAGCGTCGTCACCGGCAACGTCAGCATCGTGGCCAAGCAGGCCAACGTCTCGGAGAGCTTCCTCGAGCCCGCCGATCAGCTCGGCGTCACCGACGTCTACCTGACCTTCCTGCCGCGCCCCGCCGGCAACAAGCTGCACCTGCAGCTGCTGGTCGGCGCGTTCACCACCCGCTACGGCGCAACCGGCGAGTACGACGAGGGACGCTACGGCACGCCGCTCATCGCGCGCATCAGCGGCGTGGGCGAGCTGGCCACCGCCAAGACCGGCTACAAAGACTGGACCTTCATCTTCGAGGAGGGGCTGCACGGCCAGACCAACAAGGCCTCGAGCAGCGTCACGCCCGACGTCTGGAACAACTTCGCCGATCCCGGGGCCGGCAGCACCTTCGTCGCGCACGCGCACGTCGGCGTCGGGTACGCCCGGCGTTTGACGGTGGGCGGCCACTTCATCCGCGCCTGGAGCCAGGACGACCGCGACGGCGAGAACGAGCCGGACGGACGCATCAACATCTTCGCGGGCGATGTGCGGCTCGGCCTCGGCCGCTTCGGGCATTTCTACGCGGCCTACTCGTATACGAGCGCGCTTCAGGCGCGATCCTTGAGCCGGGTCTTGAGCGTGCTCAACACGCAGGGTGGGCCGGGCCTCATGAACGAGTACCTCGGGCCGCAGAGCAACGGCACCGGGTCGCTCAGCACCTTCGGGGGACAGTACGATCTGAGCCTGGGCAAGCTGGTCAGCTACCCGGTCGCGTTCTCGGGTGACGGCCCCGATCTGGTGCTGAGCGCCTTCGCCTTGCAGACGCACGTCACGACCCCCGACACCGGATCGTTCGCTCCCGCCCTTGGCCTGGGGGCATTCAACGGGGCGACCAAACGGAAGTTCGGCGTCGAGGGGACGTACAGCATGCTCTCCTGGCTGGCGGCCTCGATGCGCTTCGACCGGGTCGATCCTTTCACCTCCGACAAGGACTTCGGCTTCTCGGTGCTGACCTCGCGAATCATCTTGCACTCGGACTGGCAGTCGACCGATCAGGTGGTGATCCAGTACGCCCACTGGTTCAATGGAACGCTGACCACCGTCCGCGACGGCGAGCCACCCATGTACGATCTGTCGGTGGTTCCCGATTCGGATGTGGTCTCGATCTCCGCCAGCATGTGGTGGTGACGGTGCTGGCGGGCCGGGTGGCAGTCGTGCTCGGGGGCACGGGGGGGATCGGGAAGGCGGTCAGCCTGGCGCTCGCCGACGCCGGGGCCGACGTGGTGGCCTCGTCCCGTCGTCCGCTCCAGGTCGACGCCACCGCCGCGGAGATCGAGCGCCGCGGGCGCCGCGCGCTCCGGATGCCCAGCGACGTGACGGACCGCGCCTCCCTGGAGCGCCTCTGTGCTGAAACGCTGCGCGTCTTCGGCCAGGTCGACATCCTGGTGAACTGCGCCGCCAAGACCAAACGGGAGCCGACCTTGGATCTGCCCGAGGCCGACTGGCACGACGTGCTCGACACCAACCTCACCGGCACGCTGCGGGCGTGTCAGGTGTTCGGCCGGCCGATGCTCGAACGCGGCTACGGGCGCATCGTGAACTTCGGCTCGCTGACGTCGTTCGTGGCCTTCCACGAGGTGGCGGCCTACGCGGCCAGCAAAGGGGCGGTTACGCTGCTCACCAAATCGCTGGCGGTCGAGTGGGGCTCCCGCGGCATCTGCGTCAACGCCGTCGCGCCGGGCGTGATTCGTACCGATCTGAACGCGGCCCTGCTCGACGGCACGGGCCGCGGGCAGGAGCTCTTGATGCGCACGCCGATGAAGCGCTTCGGGCGGCCCGAGGAGGTCGCCGCCGCCGCCGTGTTCCTGGCCTCGGAGGCCGCCAGCTTCGTCAACGGCGAGATTCTGGCGGTCGACGGCGGCTTTCTGGCGAGCGGCGTGAACCAATGACCAGGCGCGGACGCTGAACATGAAGATCGCGGACGCCAAGGTGATCGTCTGCAGCCCGGGGCGAAACTTCGTCACCTTGAAGCTCACCACGGAGGACGGGATCACCGGTCTGGGGGACGCCACGCTCAACGGCCGCGAGCTGGCGGTCGCGAGCTATCTGCAAGAGCACCTGGTTCCGCTGCTCATCGGCCGCGACGCGCGCCGGATCGAGGAGACCTGGCACTACCTCTACAAGGGCGCCTACTGGCGGCGTGGGCCGGTCACGATGACGGCCATCGCCGCCGTCGACACGGCGCTGTGGGACATCCAGGGCAAGGGGCTCGGCGTGCCGGTCTACCAGCTCCTGGGAGGACGCGCGCGCGACAGCGTGATGGTCTACGGCCACGCGAACGGGCAGGACGTTGCGGCGACGGTCGAGGCCGTCGCCCGCACCGTCGCCGCCGGATACCGGGCGGTGCGCGCGCAGTGCGGGGTGCCCGGGCTGCCGGATACCTACGGCGTCGGCCACGGAAAGCCGGGCGCGATCTACGAGCCGGCGGTCAAAGGGATGCCGTCCGAATCGGTCTGGAGCACCGAGAAGTACCTCGAAGTCGTGCCCAAGCTGTTCGCCAAGCTGCGCGCCGAGCTCGGCCCCGACCTGCACCTCCTGCACGACGTCCACCACCGGCTGACGCCGATCGAGGCGGCGCGCCTCGGCAAGGAGCTGGAGCCGCATCATCTGTTCTGGCTGGAGGATCCGGTCCCCGCCGAGCTGCAGGAAGGCTTTCGGTTGATCCGCCAGCACACGGTGACGCCGCTGGCGACGGGCGAGGTCTTCTCCTCGATCTACGACTGCCAGCAGCTGATCACCGAGCAGCTCATCGACTACATCCGGACGACGGTGGTGCACGCGGGCGGCCTCACCCACCTGCGGCGCATCGCGCACCTGGCGGAGCTACACCACGTGCGCACCGGTGCGCACGGCGCCACGGATCTTTCGCCCGTCTGCCTGGCGGCGGCGTTGCACTTCGATCTGTCGGTGCACAATTTCGGCATCCAGGAGTACATGCCGCATTCGGCGGAGACCGACCGGGTCTTCCCGCACGGGTACCGTTTCAGCGACGGCGCGCTTCACCCCGGCGAGGCGCCGGGTCTGGGCGTCGAGATCGACGAGGCGCTGGCCGCCACCTTTCCCTATGACCGGGCCTACCTGCCGACCAACCGCAAGCTGGACGGCACCGTGCACAGCTGGTGACGGGCCCGAAAGCTCAGATCCCCGGGACGTGGCTCGGGCGGATCTGCATGAGCTCGGCCAGCGAGCGCTGGGGGGGCGTGCAATCGGCGGGGAAGGGTCGCCGGGAGAAGGTCTGGAAGTAGAGCAGGCAGGCGTCGCGCCACCAGCGGGCCTCTTTTTCCTGGATCGCCAGCAGCTCCGCGACGTGCTCGAAGCGATCGAGATCGACGTAGGCCGCGAGATCGGACCAGGTCTCGCGCATGCCGCAGACGAAGTCGACGCCGGCGTCGTAGCGCTGGCAGAGCTCGTCCCAGAGGGTGCGCCCGCTCTGCATCGGGTGATCCCAGGGTAGGTGGTGAAACCAGAGCAGCAGCTCCTCCGGGCAGGCGGCCGGATCGCCGAAGCGCTCGCGGAGCGGTGAATGGTACTGCGCGACGGCGTCGCTGCCGGTGACGGTCCTATCGAACCCCAGGCCGGCCGCGTCGGCGCGGTGGTAGTAGACCGAGGTCCAATCCGCGCGGACGTTGTCGCGCTCGGGCGCCACCCAGGGACCGGGGCCGTAGTGGTGGTCCTTGGCCATCAGGTGATGCAGGCCCAGTGGCGTCATGTAATTCACCGGCGCCTCCCGCGATCCGAGCATCATCGCGGTGGCCGGCGCCAGGAAGCGCGCGTCGTTGCTGAACGTCATGCGCAGCCAGTCCCCGGCGATCGCGGCCGGATCGAGGCGGTGATCCCAGGCCAGGCGGCCGAACGCGAACCAGTTGGCTTGCGCAAACGGATGGCCGCACCAGTTGCGCTCGTCGCCCGTGTTGGCGACGGCGGCGATGCCGGTCGGCCGGTCTCCGTGCAGGCTGCCGTCGATGACCCGGGCGACCGTCGATCCCGCCCCGGCCGCGAAGGTGTCGGCGTCGAGCACCTCTTTGATGAGCGGCGCCTCGTAAACCAGATGCGTCGCGAAGCCCAGGTATTCCTGGGCGAGCATCACCTCCAGAAAGAGCGGCGTCTTCGACATCGCGCCGAACAGCGGATGAAACGGCTCGCGCGGCTGAAAATCGACAGGGCCGTTCTTGACCTGCAAGACTGCGTTGGGGCGGAATTGGCCGTCGAGCGGAGTCAGCTCGGTGTAGGCCTGCTTGGCGCGATCCTCGTCGACGTCCGCGCGGTAGACGAAGGCGCGCCAGATGACCAGCCCGCCACCGGCAGCCACCGCGTCGGCCAGCAGGTTCGCGCCGTCGGCGTGGGTGCGGCCGTAGTCCTGCGGGCCGGGCTGGCCCTCGGAGTTGGCCTTCACGACGAACCCGCCGAAGTCCGGGATGTGCCGGTAGATCTCCTCGGCCTTGGCGCGCCACCAGGCGGCGACGCCGCGGTCGAGTGGATCCGCGGTCGTCAGGCCGCCGATCTCGATCGGCGCCGAAAAGCGCGCGGTCAGAAACACCCGGATGCCCCAGCGCCGGAAAACACCGGCCAGGGCCGCCACCTTGGGGAGATATTCGGCGGTCAACACGAGCGGGTCGGCGTTGACGTTGGTGAGGCAGACCGCATTGATACCGATCGACGCCTCGGCGCGCGCGTAGTCCTCGTAGCGCGGCGATAGATAGTCGGGCAGCTTGTGCCAGTCCCACAGCGAATGCCCGGCGTAGCCGCGCTCGATCGTCCCGTCCAGATTGTCCCAGTGGTCGATCATCCGCAGCTTCACGCGTGGGGCGCTCGCGGTCTCCAGATCGGCGAGCGGCGTCTCGGTCTGCAGCCGCCGCAGCAGGTGAAAGACGCCGTAGAGGACGCCGACGTCCCGATTCGCCGCGACGATGGTGACGGACTCCGCGCCGACGCGCGCGCGGTGGATGACGAACCCTTCGTCACCGGTGGCGGCCAGCGGCCCGGCCAGCCCCGCGGCGGCGACCAGCGGCGAGCCGTCGGGTGTTCCGATCGCGATCGCGCTCTCGCCGGGGCTGGGGCCGGCTGCGCCCGTGCGGGGGCGGGCGCCCAGGAGTCCGGTCAGCCCGCGGGTCAGCTCATCGCGCGCGGCCCGCAGCGTGGGCGAGTTCCCCTCGCACACCAGGCGCGAAAACGTGGCCCGGTACGCCGCCAGAAGCTCGGGGCTCGCGACCGGCTCGTACCGCAGCCAGAGCCGGTAGCCGTCCTCCATCAGGGGGTCGCGGCGTCGCTGCTGCCACGTGCGGTCCGGTAGAACCGCACGTCGTCGATGTAGTAGTCGATGTAGCCGACGTCCCAGGTGAAGCGCACCACCGACACCGACGTCAGATCGAAGGTGGGCGCCTGCTTGGCCCACCCTTGCTGGAACATCTCGGTGAAGGCGATCTTGTAGAACTGCCACTCGGTGGAGAGGTTGATCGGGAAGGCGAAGTGGTCGCCGCATTGCTCGTCGGCTTCGGGCGGCAGCGGATCCTTGGCGGGGTCGTAGCAGACGTCGCTCTGGGTCCCGTTGCGGTAGGTGTAGGTCGTGCAAGGCTTGTTGACGAACTGCGCATCGGAGCCATTCACGGCGTACGCCGAGTAGGGCGCGTCGCACACCGATTCGCCGCAGAAGTTGCTCGCGCAGTTGCCCATGGGGTCGTCGCACTTCAATCCATTGTTCGAGAACAAGTTCTGCGACGCCGAGCCGGGATGCGACCCCGGAGCTCCGCAAAAAAGGGCGCCGGTCCTGGGGGGATCATCGGGATCGGGGAAGTTCATATCGGTCGTGATGACCGGTAGGTGGTACATGGGGTCCGTGGCAGGCGACGAGCTATAGAACGAGCAAACCGCGTCCTGGAAGTTGCAGCCGCAGTCGGCCTTTCGTTCGCAGTGCCGCGGCGCGCTGGCCGTGTCGACGTACATCAGGTAGCTGATGTCGTCGTCGGTGTATTTGTCCCCCACGAGAACGCGCATGAGTGGCTGTCCGTTCGGTCCCCGTCGGGCCCAGAGCGAAATTCCGTCCCACTGACTGACGTCCAATGCTGCTGCGTTGATCTGCCGACTGGAGGCGTCGCTGCCGTTCGGCGGGCAATAACACGGGGTGCTGGTGGTGAAACCGCCCGCTGCCGGGCAGACGACGGAAGGCGCCGGGCTCTTGCAGAAGCCCGAGTCTTGAGACAGATGCGCGAGGGCGACGCCGATGCCGCCGCCCCAGCCGGTGAAGGGCCCGCCGGAGGTGTGATAGACGTAGTTGCTTCCGGGCGGGGCCGCCGTGCAGCGATCGGCCAGGGTGGCGGGGGGCGAGTAGGCGCTCGGGGTCAGACCCGCGGTCCCGTCGACGTACTGGTAGAAGTACTCCGCGAGGCCGAGGTTGGGATTCTCGTTGTCGAGCACCGTGAATGGGGCGAACTCGACCCCGCGCTCGGCGGCGGCGCAGTCAACGGTGGCAGCCGGGGTCACCGGTGCGCCGCCGTTCAGGGGGACGCACGAAGGTCCGGTGCAGGGGAGGCTCTCCGCGCCGGGCGCCAGATTCGGCGCCGTGGGAATGCAGCCGGCGAGCGCGGCGAGGACGATCCATCCGGTGACCGTGCCGACCAGCGCGAGAGCCGGCGCCGCTCGCCAGCGCACCGTGAAAACGGGGGCTCTCATCGCGCCGCGAGACTCCCATTTCACCCGTGGACGGTCAAGGACGGCCGGGATAAAGAGGGGCATGAAACGCCCGTCGCTTTCGCGCTCCGCGCTGCTCGCCGTTCTGCTCGCGCTCGCGTGCACGGGCGGAGCTTGCATTCGCCACCCGCCCGCACCCGCGACGCCGGCGGCCGCGCCAGCCGTCGCAACCTTGGTGACGATCGCGCCGGGCGAGCGGCACCAGACGCTGGAAGGGTTCGGCGCCTCCGTCGCCTGGCACCTGGAGACGATCACGGGGAACGCACCCGCCGGAATCTACGATCTCCTGTTCCCCGAGCTGGGCCTCGATATCCTGCGCTTCCGCAACCGGTACGCGCGCAGCAAGCCGGAGGACGGCAACCTGAACGAAGAGGTCGAGATCCTCCGGCGCGGGACCGCCGCGCTCGGGCATGCCCCTAAGATCATGCTGTCGTCCTGGGCGCCGCCGGCCGCGCTCAAGGCCGACGGGCACGAGGACTGCCACGACAACCGCGACTGCACGCTGGCGAAAGAGAACGGTCGGTTCGTCTATGAGAAGTTCGCCCGCTACTGGGCCGATTCGCTCCGCCACTACGCCACCATCGGCATCGTCCCCGACTACATCACGATCGAGAACGAGCCGTCGTTCATTCCACCGACGTGGGAGGGCTGCAAGTTCGAGCCGACGGAGACGGCCGAGTATCCGGGGTTCGACCGGGCCCTGGTCGCGGTCCACGACGCGATCGCGGCGCTGGCGCTCCCGCGGCCGCCCAAGATGCTCGGCCCCGAAGTGCTGGGAATCCACTGGGGCCTCCTGCAGAAGTACCTCGCGCCGATGAACATGAATCTGGTCGACGGCGTCGCCCACCATCTATACGAAAAGGGCCCCGACCAGATCTGGGACTGGCGCAGTCCCGGGCCCGACAGCTTCGCCGACGAGATGCAGGCGGCGGCCGCCGCCACCCGCAAGCCTCTCTATCAGACCGAATTCCAGACCGACGAGGATCGCGGGATCGAAGGTGGATTCGAGACCGCCTGGCTCATCCACCTGTCGCTGGTCGATGAGGGGGTGGTCGCCTTCCTCTACTGGAACCTGGTCTGGAACAACCAGAGCGGTCTGGTCTCGATCAACAACGGCCAGGCCAAGATCCGGGACCAGTACTACGCGGTCAAGCACTATGCCCGCTTCACCGACCCGGGCGACGTTCGGGTCGGCGCGCGCGGTGACCGGCCCGCTATCCGCGCCTCGGCGTTCGTGTCGCCGGCCGGTGATCGTCTGACCATCGTGGTCCTGAACACCGGCGGCGTCGACGCCGGCCTGCGCCTCGACGCCGGAGGCTTCGCCTACGCGCGTGCCGCCGGGTATCTGACGATCTTCCGTCCGGGAGCCTCGGAGACCTGGAAAGATCTTGGCGCGCTCGACCTCAACCGGGCCGTCACGCTGCCGAGCCGATCGATGGCGACTTTTGTGCTGACGCGGTAGGCACTGGACGTTGCCCGATACGATCGGGTATCAAGGGAGCGCGTGAAAAAAACGCGGCTGCTCGTTCTCTTCGACACGGACGGCGAGCCGCCGGCGTCGCAGGACTATAAAAAGCAGATCGAGTCGACCGACGAGGCCGAGTTCGACATCGCGCGCGCCCTCATCGCGCAGGGGCACCAGGTCCGGATGTTCGGTTTTCGCGACAACCTGGATCAGCTGGTGGCCGGCCTGCGGGCCGAGCCGGCCGACGTCATCTTCAACCTGGCCGAGCGCTTTCGCAGCCAGTCGGCGCTGGACTACACGGTGACGGCGGTACTCGACATGCTGGGGCTTCCTTACACGGGCGCGTCGTCCGAGGGCCTCATGCTGGCGCGCGACAAGGCGCTGACCAAGAAGGTCTTCGCGTACCAGGGCATCCGGATTCCCCACTTCATGGTCTGCCACCGGGGCGATTCGGTTCAGCGCCCCAGCGATCTTCGTTTCCCGCTCATCGTCAAACCTCTCGATGAGGATGCCTCGGTCGGCATCGCGCAGGCCTCGGTGGTGCGAGACGACGACGCGCTCAAGGAACGGGTGAGCTTCATCCACGAGCGGATCAAGACCGACGCGATCGTCGAGGAGTTCATCGCCGGGCGCGAGCTCTACATCGGCGTCATGGGGAACGATCCGCCCGTCGCGCTGCCGCCCATCGAGATGGTGTTCGGGAACGATTCCAGCGTCGAGAGCCGGATCGCGACCTTCAAGGCGAAGTGGAGCGTGCGCTACCGCGAGGGTCGCGGCATCCAGAACATGATCGCCGAGAACCTTTCGGACGAGGTGCGGCAGCGACTGGCCGAGGTGGCGCTGCGCGCCTACGAGGCCGCCGGATTGCGCGACTACGGCCGCATCGACGTGCGTCTGGCCCACGACGACGCCATCTATGTCGTCGAGGCGAACCCCAATCCCTATCTGGCCGAGGGCGAGGACCTCGCCTGGGCGGCGGAGGAGGGTGGCCACCTCTATCCAGATTTCATCGAACAAATTGCGGAGATGGCCATAAAACGTGGGGCCCCGCGCGGCTGAATTGCGCCGCCCGTAGATTAGAGCTGTGTGTATGATCGGCCGATGCGGCCAATCGCCAAGAAGGCATCGGCATCGATTTGGAAGCGGGCTTTGCTGGTCGGCGTGCCGCTGGTGTTTTTTGCCTACGGCTGTGCCAACAGCGAAGACTTGACCGAAGACGATGGCGGTAGCGCCGGCAGCACCGGCAGCGCGGGTCACGCCGGCGGCGCGACCGGCACGGCGGGGACGACCGGCGGAGGCGCCGGCACGACCGGCAGCGCCGGAACCTTTGGTGGCACCGCCGGGACGACCGGCTTGGGCGGGAACTTCGGCGGCGGCGGTCGGGCCGGCACGTTCGGCGGCGGCGGCCGTGCCGGGAACTTTGGCGGCGGTGGCCGCGCGGGGACCTTCGGCGGCGGCGGCTTCACCGGCGGCGGTGGCTTCACTGGCGGCGGTGGCTTCACCGGCGCGGGTGGCAGAGCGGGTGCTGGCGGCGGCGTCGCGGGCGCAGGTGGTCACGCGGGTGGCGGCGCGGGTACGACGGGCGCCGGCGGTGGAGCGGCAGGAGCCGGCGGTCACGCCGGTGGCGCTGCCGGTACGACGGGCGCCGGAGGGACGACCGGCGCGGGCGGCACGACGGGCAGCGGTGGCACGGGCGCGGCCGGGACGACGGGCGGCGGTGGCGCAACCGGCGTCGGTGGCGCGACCGGTGCGGCCGGCGAGGGTGGAACCACCGGATCCGGTGGTGCGACCGGCAGCGGCGGCGCGGCCGGTAGAGGTGGGGCGGGCGGCTGAGCCGTGGGCCGCCGGACGGGATGTCGTCCATGCTAAGTTGAGGCGTCCTATTCAAGATGTAAAAGGCTCGATTCGGGAGGTTGGTGTTTTGCGGTTTGGATCGACTAGCTTGTTGCTTCTGGCCTGCGGCTTTTCGAGCGCCGCGTGTGGCCTCTTCCCCAGCAACGACACGCCGCCCGCGTCGACGACCGAGTGGACCCTGCACGCCGTCCGGGTCGATACGGTCGGATACCTGCCGGGTCGCGCCAAGGTCGCGACCGTCGTCCTCCCGGCGGGGATGACGGGTCTCTCCGACGCCACCGCGGAGATCTTCGACACCAACGACAACTTGCAGTGGGCTTGTTCGCTGACCGGGCCGATGACCGATGCGGCGCTCAACATCACCTACTACCTGGCCGACTTCACCGAGTTCGACATCGATGGGTCGCAGGACGGGAGCTACTATCTGAAGGTGCCGAGCCTCGAGCCGGGCTCGGGGACCAACCCGGCGGCACGCTCGGCGACCTTCAGCATCGGCAAGAACGTCTTCGCCGACGCGCTCGGCAGCGCGATGACCGGCATGTATGGCCAGCGCTGCGGCACGGCCGTGAAGATCGCGCTGGGGACGGACACCTGGCAGCACGGCGCCTGCCACCAGCAAGACGCCTACCTCGACTACCTCACGGGCGACACGGCCTCGTCGGCCAGCGTCGGCGGCTGGCACGACGCGGGCGACTTCGGCAAGTACGTCAACAACGGCGCGTTCAGCGTGGGCATGTTGCTGGCGGCCTGGGACCACTTCCAGCCGACGCTGACGGCGCTATCGCTTCCGATCCCCGAGCACGGCCAGATCCCGGACGGCGCCAGCGCCCCGATGCCCGACTTCCTGTGGGAGGTGAAGTGGGAGCTCGATTGGCTGCTCAGCGCCCAGCAGGCCAGCGGCGGTGGCGGCGTCCCCAGCAAGCTGACGGCGGTCAACTTCGAGAGCTACGGCACCATGCCCGACCGGGACAACCAGAAGCGCTACTTCGCCGGGATCGGCACCGCGATGACGGCGGACTTCGTGGCGGTCATGGCGGAGGCGGCGCGCATCTACCTGCCCCACGACTCGGGCTCGGCCGGAAAATATCTGGCGGCCGCCCAGCTCGGGTACGCCTACCTGGGCGCGAACGCCGGACCGGCTGTGCCCGCCAACGACAATCCCAGCGACACGGCCGATCTGGTCTTTCAGACCGGCCACTACACCGAGACCGATCCCGACAATCGACTGTGGGCGGCGGCCGAGATGTGGGAGACCACCGGGGATCCGGCGGCCCTGGCCGATTTCGAGACGCGCGCGGCCGGCACCGAGCTGCTGCCGGACTTCGACTGGGGCAACGTCCAGAACCTGGGCTTCTATACCTACCTGCTATCGCAGCGACCGACCGAGGACCTGACCGACGCGCGCAGTCCGACGCTGGTCGCTTCGCTGACGGCGGACCTCCTGACGGCGGCCGACGGGCTGGTCGCGGCCTCCAAGGCGCAGGCGTTCGGGCGCGCGCTGGGCGACAACTTCTACTGGGGCTCGAACGGTTCGGTCGCGCGTAGCGCGATGCTACTGTGGGTCGCCAACGTGCTCGGGCCCGACCCCAAGTATCTCGACACCATCCAGATGCAGCTCGACTTCCTGCTGGGCCGCAATTCCTACGATCGGTCGCAGGTCACGATGCTCGGGTATCATCCGCCGCTGCACCCGCACCACGGGCCATCCTCCGCCGACGGCGTGGCCGATCCCTGGCCCGGCCTGCTGGTCGGCGGCGCCAACGATCAGTCGAGAATGCTCACCCCCTCCGATTTCAACTGGATCGACGACGAGAATCAGTACGAAGTGAACGAGATCGCCATCAACTGGGTCACGCCGTTCGTCTACGCGACGGCGGCGCTGACCCCCCCGCCGATGTAACGGCGGTTCAACTGGAGGAACATGTCCGTCATGAAGTCACCCATATATCGAAGCCTCTTGGTCGCCGGCGTCCTGCTTGTCGGTTGCGGCAGTAGCAGCGGAGGGGGCAACGGCGCGCCCTTCGTCGGGATGTGGACCTACAGCACCGGCACGCTCACCCCGATGAGCTGCATGGTCCTGGGGTCGACCATCCCGGCGCTGGACCTGTCGGGCGATCCGGTCACGATCACGCTGGGCGCCGATTCGTCTCATCTCCAGTTTTCGGCCGGGACGACCTGCACGATCACCTTCGTGGTCAGCGGCACGACCGCAACGGCGGCGTCGGGACAGATGTGCACCATTCCCGTGATGGGGATTCCCGCGGTGATCGACGTCACCTCCTGGACGCTGACCCTCTCGGGGGACACGATCACCACTGGGTTCTCGGGGACCGCGGCCATCGGCGGCCCCTCCTGCACCGCTTCCGGCAGCGGCACGCTCAAGCGCAACGCCACCGACGGCTCGACTCCCGACGGCTCGGGTGGTTAGTAGATCTGAATCTCGGGCTTGAGCACCGAACCCAGGAGGGCCGCGCGGCTCTCCTGGGGCAGCGGCGTGATGTCGCGGATGAACTCGTCGAGGGTGCCGCTGTCGTCGTGATCGAAGAGGACCGCGAAGCCTTTGTAGGCAACGGTCCGGACCACGCGGCCCGAGGCCTGACAGCTCTTGCCGCCGGTGGCCGATAGCACCACCGAGATTCGGCGATCGAGCGAGACGTCCAGCTTCGACTTGAAGAAGCAGCCGCCGCGGGAGATGTCCTGCAGCTCCGCCTCCACCTGCCCGTGTCCCAGGAACAGCAGCGTGACCGGCAGCCCCAAGCCCAGACGCGGATACTGCCGCTGCTCCGTCCCCGCCATCGCCCGCCAGCATGCCACAAATGCTCCGGCGTGCTATCTCTCTTCGCGTCATGCTCGCCGCCGTTGAATCCGCCGGGCGGGCGGGGTTCGTTCCTGTCTCGCCGCACCTCGTGCCAGCGACGTTGTTCGCGCGTCGCAAGCACTGGGCCGAACGGTTCGGCATCGCCCCGGTGCTCCCCATGTCGCGCGCCGAGATGGACGCCCTCGGCTGGGACAGCTGCGACGTCATCCTGGTCACGGGCGATGCCTACGTCGATCACCCGAGCTTCGGGATGGCGCTCTGCGGCCGGCTGCTCGAGGCGCATGGATTCCGGGTCGGGATCATCTCCCAGCCCGACTGGCGTGGCGCGGAGCCGTTCCGCGCGCTCGGCCGGCCAACGGTCATGTGGGGCGTCACCGCCGGCAACATGGATTCGATGGTCAACCGCTACACCGCCGATCGGCGGCTGCGGCACGACGACGCTTACACGCCGGGCGGCGCGGGTGGGCTGCGGCCGGACCGCGCGGTCATCGTCTATGCCCAGCGCTGCCGCGAGGCCTTTCCCGACGTGCCGATCGTGCTGGGGGGAATCGAGGCCAGCCTGCGGCGGATCGCCCATTACGACTACTGGTCCGACAAGGTCAGGCGGTCGATCGTGCTCGACGCGAAGGCCGATCTGCTGGTCTACGGAAACGGCGAGCGCGCGATCGTCGAGATCGCGCACCGGCTGGCGGCGGGCCAGGCGCCCGGCGAGATCACCGACCTGCGCGGCACCGCGTTCTCCCGGGCTTCCGGGACGCTGCCGGCGGATTGGACGGAGATCGATTCGCGCGAGATCGACACACCGGGTCCGCCGGCGGTCCCGGTCGATCCCTATGCCGACACGACCGCGGGGTGCGCGCCGACACCGACGGCGTCCGCACCGGACGCCACGCTGGTCCCCCGGGCCAGCCTGCGCCCCCGCAAGGGCGATCGCGCGCGCACCGTGATCCGACTGCCCGACCTCGACGCCGTGGTCGCCGATCCGGTGCTCTACGCCCACGCCTCGCGCCTGCTGCACGTGGAGTCCAACCCCGGAAATGCGCGGGCGCTGGTCCAGCGCCACGGCGACCGCGACGTCTGGCTGAATCCGCCGCCGTTGCCGCTGTCGACGCCCGAGCTGGACCGCCTCTACGAGCTGCCCTACACGCGCCGCCCGCACCCGGTCTACGGCAACGCCCAGATCCCCGCCTACGACATGATCCGGTTTTCGATCACCATCATGCGCGGCTGCTTCGGCGGCTGCACCTTCTGCTCGATCACCGAGCACGAGGGGCGGGTGATCCAGAACCGCTCGGAGAGCTCGGTCCTGCGCGAAATCGCCGAGGTGCGCGACACCGTTCCCGGGTTCACCGGCGTCATCTCCGACATCGGGGGGCCGACCGCCAACATGTACCGCCTGGCCTGCAAGAGCCCGGCTATCGAAGCGGCCTGCCGGTTGCCGTCCTGCGTGTACCCGCAGATCTGCCCCAACCTCGGGACCGACCACGCGCCGCTCATCGATCTCTACCGGCGGGCGCGGGCGGTGCCGGGCGTGAAGAAGGTGCTGGTCGCTTCGGGCGTGCGCTACGACCTGGCCGCGACCTCGCCGGCCTACGTGCGGGAGCTGGCGACCCACCACGTGGGCGGCTACCTCAAGATCGCCCCCGAGCACACCGAATCGGGGCCGCTGTCGAAGATGCTCAAGCCCGGCATCGGCAGCTTCGAGAAGTTCAAGCGATTGTTTAATGAAGCGTCCGAAAAGGCCGGCAAGAAACAGTATCTGATCCCGTACTTCATCGCCTCACATCCGGGGACCACCGATCGGGACATGCTGGCGCTGGCCCAGTGGCTCAAGCGGAACCGTTACCGGGCCGACCAGGTCCAGACGTTCCTACCGTCGCCGATGGCGACCGCGACCGCGATGTACCACACCGGGCGGAACCCGCTGCGGAAGCTGCACCGGAACGGCGAGATCGTTCCCGTCGCCAAGGGGGCCAAGACGCGGCGGCTGCACAAGGCGTTCCTGCGCTACCACGATCCGGCCAACTGGCCGCTGCTGCGCCAGGCGTTGCGGCAGATGGGGCGCGCCGATCTGATCGGCAACGGACCGGACCAGCTGGTGCCGCTCCGCCAGCCGGCGCTGGGGACGGCGCCGGCGAGCGCCGCGGCGCCGAAGGGCGGGGCGTTTCGGACGCAGCACGTGCGCCCGACGCGGCCGGTTCAGCGGACCCGTCGACCACGCTAGACCGCTTTTAAATTGACCAGATCGACTGGCCATGATCAAACATTGGGAT
>OCTA010001577.1_pt1 | contig 20968 bp, 16 predicted proteins | sample 1538991 | NCBI WGS metagenome assembly OCTA01 (sample SAMEA3539302, study PRJEB22396) | soil metagenome | biome: tundra; feature: field; material: soil | place: USA | collected 2010-05 | depth 0.15 m | reverse complement strand
GCGCTCGGACTGCGAGGCGTACCGCGGCGGTGACGGACCGGAATGTTGTCTGATGAAGAAGAGCATGCACAGGTCAGCCAACAGCACCAGATCGTATGTTTGGCGTCGAACCGCGCCGAGCTGGTGCTTTACTAAACTTTTATCTTCCCGCACGGGCTCGGCCACGTGATGCGTCCTCCAATTTGGACTTTCCTGAGATGCAGGGCATTCGTCGTTTCCGGCCAAAATAAAGGCTGTTCTCAGGGGCTGGTTGACCGCAGACCTCGGTGCTCCTCCACGACACGTCGCTGTAAACAGACGGTATATATGCCTGCCAGGGTTCAGTTGGCTGAACAGGAGGAGCCGATGGAGCGGGTCTCGGGAGTGTCAGCGATGCGGTCCGGCGGTCAGTCGCGTGGCGGCAGGGGCTCGTTGGTCGGCCGCCGGTCTTCGGTCTCGAGTTCGTCCGCGAGTTGCGCCAGTTGCGCGATTGACCATCCGAGCGCGCGGGCGATGCGATCGACGGTGCCCCAGGCGGGGTTCTGCCTTCCGGACTCGATGTGCGAGATCCAGGAGGGCCTGACGCCCGCGTCGAGTGCGACGGTCTGTTGTTCGAGTCCGAGCTCCTCGCGGCGTAGACGGATGGCGCGGCCGAGCGCGACCTGGGGATCTGGGCTGGCGGGCATGAGGGTCGAACCCTCTTTGATGCCGGCCAACCGCGAATGTATAATCTCTCAAGTCATGCAGGGATCTCATCAGCTGGCGACTCACGCGAGCGCTGCGTCTGGCGTCAGCGTCCGCCACTACTCGATGTCGCGCAGCAGATCGGCTGGCGTCGTGCCGAGGGCGCGAGCTAGCCGTAGCAACGTGCGGGTCGTCGCGTCGGCGTGCGCGTTCTCCAGCTCATTGATAAACGACAGGTCGACCCCGCTTCTCTGGGCCAGTTTGACCTGTGAGAGCCCAGTGGCCTCGCGCGACGCGCGTAGGTTGCGAGCAAGCTGAGGCACCGGCTCGTGCAAGGCCACAGCTTCGATCTTCTGGTCCCCCGATCTCGGACCTGTAGGCTATACCCCATACCTGGCTGGGAGGAGCGGCCGAAGAACCTCACGAGTCTGATCCAACGCTCGACCCCTTCGACCGCTCGCGCTCTTCGACGCGGCGCACGAGCTCGACCGGCGACCAGCCCAGGGCTCGCGCGATCCGCATGGAGAGGCCGAAGCTCGGATTGTCTCCGCACTCGATCTCGGAGATCCGGCCCTGGCTGCTGTCGGCGGCGAGGGCTACCTCTTCCTGGCTCATCTCGAGCTCCTCGCGGCGCTCCCAGATCACTTCGCCGAGGGCGATCTGCGGGTCTGGGCGTTGTGCCATCGCCGGGAACCCTCGGCGTTCCGGCGGGGCTTTGCCATCGGTTTATCGATATTCCGTTCTCATGTGACGGGCGTGACGCCCAGCGACGGGGGCCGCCATGAGCACGGTCTCCACGGGCGAGGCGCCGCGACCCGAGCCGCCCGCCCGGCCCGAGCCGCTGTATGTGAAGCTGCACCCCGGCCCGAACGCTCTCGACCACGACGCGGTGGCCAGCAATCAGCGCAGCCGCTTGATCGGGGCGATGATCGAGGAGGTCGCGGAGCGCGGATACGCAGCCACGACGCTGGCGCGGCTGGTCGCGCTGGCGGGAGTCTCCAAGCGCGCGTTCCACGAGCTGTTTCAGACGAAGGAGGCGTACTTCCTGGCGACGTACGACGCGATCGTCGCAAACGCGGTCAGACGCATCGGGGCGGCATACCGGTCCGACGGCGATTGGCAGGCGAGACTGCGCGCGGGCTTCACCGCCTATGCCGCGGAGGTCGTGGAGGAGCCCAAGGCGGCGCGGCTCGTGCTCGTGGAGGTTCTCGGCGCGGGCCCGGCCGCGTTGGCGCGGATGCGGCGCACGCGCCTGATCTTCGAGGAGGTGCTCAGCACGAGCTTCCGCGAGGCTCCCGACGGCGTCATGCTGCCGCCTCTCATCGCCAAGGCGATCGTGTGCGGGGTGGAGCGCATCACACGCCAGCAACTTCTCGCCGGCGACGTGGAGGAGCTCCCCGCGCTGACTGACGAGCTGCTGGCGTGGTCGCTTTCCTACTGCTCTCCGGCGGCGGCCGGGATCGTTGCCGCCTCGCCCACGCGATGCGACGTGCATACGCCGTGCTGCCCACGGGCTAGCGATGAGAGCGATTGGCCGCGCATCCTGCGCTGTGCGGCTGAGATCGCCGCCACGAAAGGTTTTGCCCAACTCAGCCCCGCGCGGATCGCGAGCGATGCCGGGGTCAGCACGGAGAGATTCGACGAGCTGTTCGAGAGCGGGGAGCAGTGCTTTCTGGACGCGCTGGATCGGCTGAGGCTCGAAGCCGTGGTGTGCGCGACTCAGGCCGCGCAGAGGACCCGCGGCTTGGCGGCGGTGTACGCCGGGATCGCGGCACTGATGCGACACATCGCGACCAACCCCGTGCTCGTCCAGGTCGCGTTCATCGAGATCTCCGCCCTCGGCACGACCGGCATCGAGCGCCGCGATCGCCTGCTCGGGCAGTTCACGGACCAGCTCCTGCGGGGCCTGCCGGAGTCGCGCGCTCCATCGCGCCTGGCAGCGGAGGCGAGCGTTGGCGCCGTCTGGGGGATCGTCCACTATCACGTCATGCTGGGAGCGACGCATCTGCTGCCGGGGCTCGCCGACTACGCCACGTACATCGCGCTGGCCCCAGTGATCGGCGGCGAGGCCGCCGTGCAGGTGATCCTGGCTGCAAGGAAGAGCCCCGATCCTTAGGGTGACCCGTGCACGCTCGCGCCCTGAACTCCCCTCAGATGACTTCTTCGGCCAGTCCCCATAGGCGCGCGAGCCTCGTCGATCGCGCGTTGAGCGATCCGGACGCCCCGCTGGTCGCGATCGATCTCGCGTCGGTCGAGAGCTACCTTCTCGTCCGGCCGCTCTCCTACCTCGCCGTCGAGCAGGATGGCGCCCTCTGGTGCCCGCTGCTCAGCAAGCCCTCCTCGCTGGACCTCGACATCGACGCCGCGAGGGTCCACGCGCGTCGCCTGCGGCTTCCGTTCGTGCGCCCCGAGCGCCATCCGGCGCCGGTCCCCACGGCGATGCGCATCGCGGCGCTCGCCGCCGCGCGAGCTCGCGGCGCGCTCTTCACGGTCCGGGCCACCCGCCTGGCGTGGTCGACCGGCGCGGATCTCGATCGCCTCGAGCTCGGCGCCGGCTTGGGCGACTCGGAGCCCGACGATGACCCCGAGGGTTATCTGCGCCTGATGGTGGAGGAGATCGGAGTCGACGTGCGCGAGGCGAAGCTCGCAGCGCGGGAGGGCTCGGAGTGGGATGTCGAGCTGCACGCGCTCGCCGGCGGCCTCGCGCGGCTGGGGATCCACGCCGCGCCGGCGCTGCGCTGGCGGGGCAAGCTGTACACGGGCCTGACCGCTATATCCGCCGTACTGGCTGACTCCGAAGACAGCGTTTTACCTTAGATACGCCGTATGTCCAGGGCGGTTCACGTAGCTGGGATAGGAGGTGTATGCTCGGGCTGGCTTGTCAGCACCGATCGTGAGTTGCGTGGAGCAAGGCCGAGGGAGCATGAGTCAACGACACCAGCTGGGAGTACCCGTGCTGAAGCTGCTCGCCGAGGAGTCGATGGTCGCCGTCCTGGAGAGCCTGGCTGACGGCGCGCTGCGCCCCGCCGAGCTCGAGCGGCGCATCCCCGATGCTGGACATTCACTGGTGATGCGACGGTTGCGTCACCTGCTCGACAGCGAGCTCGTCACCTACGAGCACCTGCCGGGACAGCCGCCCCACGCTCGCAGCGCTCCGGTCCCGCACGAGGCTCACTACGAGCTGACCGGCGCCGGACGCGCGTCGCTCGAGGTGCCAGCCGAGGCCCGCCGCTGGGAGCAGGCATGGTGCTCGCAAGCCGAGCGGCGCGGCCCGCCCGGCGCGCTGGCGATCGCGCTCACCGCCGACGAGCACATGCGCGAGATCACGCTCCTGCTGGCCGACGGTCCGCTGTGCACCACCGACCTGGACGCGCGAACGCCTGGTTTGGGCCGCTCGGCGTTGCGCCGGCGCCTGCGCGACCTCGTGCTCGCGGGGCTGCTCGAACGGCGCGACGGAGGACGGATCCCGCTTCTGTACGAGCTGACCGATGGCGCCCGTCACCTCGCGCTCGTGGCGATGCGCGCCGGGCGGTGGGAATGGCAGTGGTCGAGGCCAGCGCACCCAGAGCCGGGCAGGGATCTCGACAAGCTGCTGCACATGCTCGCGCCCGTCGCACGCGTCTCCGAGCCGGTGGCCGGCATCTGCCAGCTGCACCTCGACGCGGGCGGCGCGGATGACCCCAACATCTACCTGGCCGCACGCGCCGGCAACGTACTTGCTCTCCCGGGCGCCCCCGACGCGCCACCCGTGGCCGTCGGCAGGGCGACATCTGCGGCGTGGTGCGAGGCGCTGCTCCGGCGCGAGGGGCCGATCGCGATGAGCGGCGACGAGGAGCTGCTGGCGGCCGTCATCGGGGCCTTGAGCATGGCGCTTCTCGCGTGAAGCTCCGCAAACCTCAGTCCTGGCCAACCTTAGGAAAGATTTATCTGCGGCCCGGTTCGCTGTCCCGATGCGTCCTCCAATTTGGACTTTCCGGAGATGCAGGGCAATCGTCTCATTCAGCCCGATCATCCGCAATTTGCAGCGTCTTTAGGCCGAAAAGACGGCCTCATTCTGGTAACACGGCACCCTCACGGTGCTGTACAAAAGGGCTTGAGGTTCCGTCGCCACGATCATCCCGGCGGCCGCCGGGGAAGGGAGCGAGGATGCGCGCATGTGACCGTCGGGCTGAGTCGCGGGAGACCGGAACCTACCAGGAAGGGCCCGTCCGCCTTGCGGTCCGGCGGAACCCTTGCTCCCGCGCGGGCGCCGTTTCAGGCGCCCGGCTAAAGGCTCGGCGCCGGGGTGGCTTGATGCTGCTTACGATGAGCACCCCGGCGCCGGCATTGGTAATCACAACGCCGACCGAAGTCGGCGGAGCGCTGTCGATGGTAACTGAGGTCGCTCGCGATCGCGGCGTCGTGTCTGTGGAGCGGCGCCGCGAACGGGCGCTATACCCGAAGCTGCATCCGGGGCCGCACTCGGTTGCGCCCGAGAGCGTCGCCTCCAATCAGCGCGCGCGGTTGTACGGGGCGATGATCGAGCTGGTAGCCGCCCGCGGCTATGAGGCAAGCACCGTCGCGGAGCTGTGCGCTCTGGCGGGAGTCTCCAAGCGGACGCTGTACCAGCGGTTCCCGGGCGGCAAGCAGCAGTGCTTCCTGGCGACCTACGACATCATCGTGCGCCGCGCCGAGATGCATGTCCTCACCGCGGGGCCGTGCGGGCGGGACGGGATCGTCGGGGCCGCTCCGCTTGAGCGGCTGCGCACGCTGGTGGAGGCGTTTGCGCACGAGGTGACCGCGTACCCCAACGCAGCACGGCTCGTGCTGGTGGACGCCCTGGGCGTCGGGCCGGCGGCGCTCGCACACACCGAGCGCACGAGACGACTGGTCGAGCGGGTGATCTCCGGGAGCCTCTGTGCGGGCTCCGACGTGCCCACGCCTTCACCGCTCACAGTCAAACGGATCGTGGTGGACGGTGCGCGCCTGGTGCGAGAACGCCTACGCGACGGTCGCATCGCGGAGCTTACCTGTGAGCTCTCGGGCCTGTGCGTCGCCGCCGCCGCGCCACCAGCGACGGCACGGGACTGCCACGGGCAGCCCGGATCTACCGCGCGCCTCCGAGGGTCCTCCCCGAGATAGAAACCGTTTCTTGCGCTCGAGCGAGCCGGGGGCTAGCGTGATCAACGATGGAACATTCAGGCTGCATGCGAGGTCCCCGAGGCGGGAACCCGCCGTCAAGTCGACCTCGCCGCAGGACCCGTGCCAGAGTGGCTCTTACGATGAGCGCCCGACGCAGCATCGGTAATCACGAATAAGGAGATCGGAAGCAAATGACACGAATTAGACTAATCATGTTGAGCCTACTGGCCGTGTTCGCGTTCAGCGTGATCGCGGCCACGGCGGCTCAAGCGAACCCGAGCTGGATTGACAAAACGGGAACCAAGATCGCCGCTAGCAAAAACATCTTGTCCGAAAACGTCGGCGTCCTCAAATTGACCGGCGCTGCGGCCGTCGAATGCAAAAAAGAGTCAGACACCGGCGTGCTGAAGACCGCCGGCGAAGACGAAACGGAAATCACGTTCAAGGAATGTCACGCGACCGGGAAAGCCGGCTGTACCGCCACGGGCGTCGGTATCTCACTCAAAGGCGCAGGAGAAATTCTCGTGAAGGCGTTGACGGCGCTCACTTACGCCAAAGGCAGCTTCGGAAGCGCCGAAGAAGCGCTCGACAGCTTCTACCCCAAAGAATCAACAAATGTCTTCGCAGAATTCAAATTCCTGAACAGCACGACCGAATGCGGGACGCTTAGCGGCACCGAAGTCAAAGTCAAAGTAACGGGTACCGCTCGCACCGTAGACGGCGTCTCGCGGAAATGTGGCGCTCTGGCCGTGGTCGGCAAGTTGGAAGCTGGAGCCTTCAAACGGACTAAAGCCGGTGAAGTCGCCACGGAAGGTGCGTTGAACCTGCCGACCATCGCGATCACGGAATCCGAACCAGAAGCCGGCAAAATCGTCAGCTGCAAACTAGAAGTAGCCGGAGGAGCAGTAACCGAGACCGGACTAGTCAAGGTAGAGACTAGCCCCCTCGAAGAATTCGGTTGGACTAACAGCTAAGGTCAGCCATAGACGCGGAGCCGCACATGCGGCTCCGCGTTTTGCTTTTTGAGGGGACGAGGGGATCGAATGACAACACAGTTCCGACGCGCAGGCAGGGATGACGTGAAGCTCCGCAGGGCGCAGTGGTGGATCGCCGTCGCGGTGGTCGCAGCCGGTCTCGCTTCAGCCCCTGCCGCGTCCGCGGCCGGCGACGCCAACAGCGCGCAATGCGACCCGCTGACCGAAAGCTCTCCGGGGTTTCGCACGTTTATGCCCGACTGTCGTGCCTTCGAGCTCGTCACTCCTCCCTACAAAGAAGGCGCCCGCGTCCTGTTCCAAGCCGGCGCCACCGCCGGCGTCGCCGCCGACGGCTCGCGTGTGGTCACGGGCATCGCCGGCGTCTTCGCCGGCGCAGGAAACCATTGGGAAAACGAGAACCGCAACCCCGGTGCGACCGCCTATGAACTGACGCGCAGCACTCTAGGCTGGCAAACGCGCGGCTTGACACCGCCCGCGTCGGTGTACCCGCACGGTGCACTCCTCGGTGCCGATCTTGAAAACGGCACGACCGTATGGGGCCTCGCCACCACCACACAGATCTTCAACGAAGACATCTACCTACGAAGCGCCGCCGGGACGTTCGCGTTGGTCGGACCCGGAATTGGGCCTGAAGTCCGCACCGAAGGTGTTGCCAGCTCATCTGAAGAGCTCGGTCTCGCCGGCGGCGCCCACGACCTAAGCCACCTCGTATTCAGCGTTGAATCCTCGTCCGCGCAAGCGCGAGAAGCGAGCGGACACGGCAACCTCTGGCCGGGAGACCACACCAAGCCGCAGTCACCCTCGCTATACGAATATGAATACACGGGCAGCACAAGCGCAGAACCCCGACTCGTCGGGATCTCCAACCAGGGGAGCGTGACGCACAACACCGAAGCGCAGCAGATTAGCCAGTGCGGGACGGAGCTCGGAAGCGGAGAAACAGCCGGATCGACGTACAACGCGATCTCCGAAGGGGGAGACACAGTGTTCTTCACCGCCCTCCACGAAGACGGGGAAAATACCTGCACTATCCCCTCGGTCAATGAACTCTACGCACGCCTTGGCCACGAAGCCACGCTCAACCTCTCCGAGCCCACGCTGCCAGCTGGAGCGTGCACACCCGGGCACCCATGCTTCGGCGCCGAACACAAGGAAGCAGTCTTCCAGGGAGCGTCGGGCAACGGAACCCAGGTCTTTTTCCTGACAGAACAGCCCCTCCTCAACGAGGACAGCGACACGTCGACGGATCTCTACGAGGTGGAGCTCGAAGGCTCCGGAACGACCGCCAAAATCAAGCGCGTGACGATGGTGTCCGCTGGCGAACCCGGCGTTGGCACACCCGGCGGCGAGAAAGCAGAAGTCCAAGGCGTAACTCGCATCGCCCAGGACGGCTCCCGCGTGTACTTCGTCGCCAAGGGGGTCCTCGCCGGACCGAACGCAGAACAGCACGCGCCGCAGTCCGGCGCAGACAACCTTTACGTCTACCGTAACGCTACAGGAAAGACAGCATTCGTCGCCACACTCCTCACGCCAAGTCAGGAAGCAACCACGGCAGCCGCAGAAAGCGCCGAACAAGAACGAATCACCGAAGGAGCCCAACGACGCTTCGAAACTCAGGTAGCGACGATCGAACGCAAGCGCGAACACGGCGAACTGACACCACAGCGAGCAGAAGCACTCATTCAGGAAGCCGAAGAAGAACGCGGCGCCTACCTTTCCCGCGCCCCCGGCAGCCTCGGGCCAACTGGAACTCTCGAAGAGGATCACAGAGTCTGGGCGCAGCGCGACATACGTCCGGCCCAGACGACGCCCAACGGCAACACCCTGATATTCCTCAGCTCAGCACGTCTCACCAGTGATGACACGAGCGACGTACCGCAGCTCTTCGAATACAACGCCACGAGCGAAACGCTAACCCGGATCTCGACAGGGCAATCCGGGACGTACAACAACGACGGCAATGTCGCCACCTTCAACGCTGCCCCCCAGATCCCCGTCCAAGCGTTCGGCACGACCGCCCAGCCAAACGCCTCTGCAAACGGTCTTGCGATCTCCTCCGACGGCGGCAAGATCTTCTTCACGAGCGCGGCCGGCCTAACCTCAGAAGCCACCATTGGCGACACCAGCGTCTATGAGCACACCGCCGGTGGCGTCTACCTCGTCTCCGGCGGACATGACGCGTCGCTCATATCCGGAGCGTCAGCGGTGCAACTCTTCGGGATCGACCAGTCCGGCGAAGACGCGTTGTTCCTCAGCGCCGAGCAGCTCGTACCTCAAGACAGCGAAACGCAGCAGACGCTCTACGACGCACGTGAGCAAGGCGGCTTCCCGGCGCCGGCGCTCGCGACGGGCTGCGCCGGGGAAACGTGTCGCGGCGTCGCGGGCGCAACGCCACAGTTACAGCAGCCCGGAACGGTGAGCCAAGTCGGTGGCGACAACCTGCCGCCGCCCGGCGAACCTAAACCGGCGGAGCAGCCCAAACCAAAGCCTTTGACGAGGGCCGAGGAGCTCGCAAAAGCACTGAAGACGTGCAAGAAGGATAAGGCGAGGAAGAAGCGATTGGTCTGCGAACAGCGAGCGCGGACCAAATATGGACCAAAGCGCAGGGCGAAAAAAGCCGCCAAGAAGGCTGACCAAAAGGCGACGCGTTAACGAAATGAGAGCCCTGGCCCTTACTGTCCTCCTTGCGGCCCTCCTTTTGCTCGTGGTTGTTGCGACCGCGCCGCTAGCCCTCGCTTCAACTCCCGGTCCTGGTTGGGCGATCACGTCCGTCGCCCAGCCCACCAACTTTCAATCGACCGATAACGCCGACCGCTACGTCCTGACCGCGGTAAACGTCGGGAGTCAAGCCACAACAGAAGCAATAACACTCACCGACAATCTCCCGCCGGGAGTCGTGCCGGTGAACCTCACAGGCGAGGAACAGGACTCCAGACAGGAAACAGAATGCACCGTCAGCGAACTGAAGTGCACCTACACCGAACCCGTCGCTCCCGGTCACGAGCTCGTCTTCGAACTCTCCGTGAAGGCTACCGGACCGGCGCTCAGCAACCCGCTCATCAACCAAGCCACGATCACCGGCGGCGGGGCGCCCAGTGCTTCTACCAGCGTCGCGAATCCAGTGAACGTAGGCCCGGCACCGTTCGGGGTAAGCGCGTTCTCCGCCCTGCCGCTCGGTCCCGAAGGAGCGGCCGATACCCAGGCCGGCTCCCGGCCCTATGCGCTAACGACCACGATGAGCCTCAACACGCAACTGGTAGGTCCCGCCGAAAGCCTGCACGTCTCAAGGGAGGCGAGAACGATCGCAGTCATTCTTCCGCTGGGCTTCGTTGGCAACCCCCTCAGCACACCACGGTGCACCGAGGCGGCATTGACAGAGCAAGAAGGACAACCTGGAAGCGGCCATCTCCACACTGCCTGCCCCCCCGCAAGCATCGTCGGAACGGTGCGCGTCGTCAAAGACGGCGGCTTTCACTCAGAAGCCTATCCACTCTATAACGTGATCCCTGAGCACGGCTACCCAGCCGAGTTCGGGTTCAACGCTGGCCTCAACCAACCGATTTTGCTCTACGCAAGCCTCGTACCGAGCGCTCCCGGATACCGACTTCGAGTAGCAACGCCCAACGTCCTCCGCCAGGAAAACGACTGGGTCGAAGAAGTAACGATTACCGTCTTCGGCGACCCGGGCACACACAACGGCAGCGGCGATCAAGCGGCGTTCATCACGAACCCGACCAACTGCACGGCGGAACCGGTAACAGTCACCGGAGAAGTCGTGGCCTGGGAAGGCGGTACTTCAACCGTCGAAGCGGCGAGCTACCCAGGACTAACAGGCTGCAACCTGCTGCAAGGAGTCGCGGCCTTTGATCCCAGTATCGCCATTGGACCCGAAACGACACAACCCGATACTCCATCCGGGTACGAGATCGACCTAAGAATTCCGCAAGCGCCCGGAATGTTCGGAACGCTCTCGACGCCCGAGCTCAAGAATGCCACCGTAACACTCCCCGCCGGCCTCTCTGTGTCACCGGGCTCGGCTACGGGCCTCGCAGCCTGTACTCCACAGGAGATCGATCTACTCGGCACAGAACTCGGCGAAGGCCACCCAGGCGGAAACGGCAGCCCCTATGACGACGGCCTCACGCACGCATCGCCCGGCAGCTGCCCTGAAAACTCACGCCTAGCCACCGTCAGGGTCAAGACGCCGCTACTCGAAGCACCCCTCGAAGGGCACCTGTTCCTCGCCGAACCACGCTGTGGCGCCAACAACCAACCGGCCTGCACCGAAGCCGCCGCCGAAGAAGGCGAGATCTACCGTCTCTACCTCGAAGCCGCTGGGTCCGGGGTCATCATCAAGCTCGCTGGCGCCGTCGAAGTCGGCGGCAACGGTGCGCGCAGCGCCGCCACCGGCCTCCTACCAGGCCAGCTGCGTGCGCGCTTCAACGAAAACCCCCAGTTGCCGTTCGAAGAGCTCAAACTAAGCTTCCCGGGCGGCCCCCGCGCCAGCCTCTCAAACCCCCAGAGCTGCGGGACGTTCGCGACTACGAGCGAACTGGAACCGTGGAGCGCGCCGGAATCGGGCCCGAACGCGACGCCGTCGTCCGCGTTCGCTGTAGGCGGCTGCGCGAGCCCGACGCCGTTCGCGCCAGGCTTCACCGCGGGTACGGTCACTCCCATCAGCGGCGGCTACAGCCCCTTCATGTTGCAGTTGACGCGCCAGGACGGCGAACAGGACTTCGCTGGCGTGTCGGTGACGATGCCTGCGGGTCTCGAGGGGATGCTCTCGAAGGTCGCGCTTTGCGGCGAACCGCAGGCGGCGCTCGGGACATGCTCGTCGGCGTCGCAGATCGGCACTGCGACCGTCGCCTCGGGCGCCGGCTCTGAGCCGCTGTGGTTGTCCGGGCCGGTGTACCTGACGGGTCCCTACAAGGGTGCCCCGTTCGGTCTGTCGATCGTGGTGCCGGCGAAGGCTGGGCCGTTCAACCTCGGCAACGTGGTAGTGCGCTCCACGATCAATGTGAACCCCAGCACCGCGCAGCTGACCGTGACTAGCGACCCGCTGCCGCAGAGCGTCGACGGAGTGCCGTTCCGGCTGAAAACGATCGATGTCGAAGTCAACCGGCCCGAATTCATGTTCAACCCGACCAACTGCGACTCGCAGTCGATCGGCGGTACGATCTCTGCCGCGCAGGGCGCGACCGCTGCGGTATCGAGCCCGTTCGCGGTGACCGGCTGCAAGAACCTGCCGTTCAAGCCAGGCTTCACCGCCTCGACCCAGGGCAAGACGAGCAAAGCGGATGGAGCCTCGCTGGTCGTCAAGGTCGCCCAGAGGCCCGGGGAAGCGAACATCCACAGGGTCGATCTGCAGCTGCCGGCGGCCTTCCCTTCCCGTCTGACGACGCTGCAGAAAGCTTGCACCGAAGCTCAGTTCAATACCAACCCGGCGGGATGTCCGGCGGCGTCGGTGATCGGCACCGCGAAGGCGGTGACGTCGGTCTTGAACGTCCCGTTGACGGGGCCGGCGTACCTGGTGTCGCACGGCGGGGCGGCGTTCCCCGACGTCGAGTTCATCCTGCAGGGACAGGGCGTGACGATCGTCCTGGACGGCAAGACGCAGATCAAGAAGGGGATCACCTATAGCCACTTCGAAACGGTCCCGGATGCCCCGATCAGCTCCTTCGAAACGAGCCTGCCGGAGGGTCCTCACTCGGTGCTCGCGGCCTATCTTCCCGCGAACGCGAACGGCAGCTTTTGCGGATTGAGCCTCGCGATGCCCACCACGATCGAAGGCCAGAACGGCGCGCAGATCAAGCAGAGCACGCCGATCGCCGTGAGCGGATGCAAGCCGGCGATCAAGGTCGTCAACAGGAAGCGCTCCGGCGGCCAGGTGCTGCTGACGCTCAGAAGCACCATCGCGGGCACGCTCACTGTCACCGGCATGGGCGTCAAGAAGACCATGCTGCCGGTGGCTGTCGGCGAACACCAGGTCAAGGTCTCCCTGACGAGAGCCGGCAGGCGCCGCAGGACGATCAAGCTCAAGATGGTGCTGAAGAGCGGTAAGACCACCTTGAGCACGGTGGTCTAGAGAACTTCCTCCAAGAAGCAAGAACCAAACCAAACCAACCAAGCAAAGGAAAGACACTGTGAGTCATATAACGATAAGGCGAGCGCTCCTCGCACTCGTAGCGCCTCTCATGACGCTGGGGCTGGCCTCGCCGGCGCTGGCGGTCGAACATCACCCCAAAGGGGATTATGCTCCGTTCGCGGACTGCCCGTTGAGTAACCCCAGCTTGACGTTTTGTCTTGTCGCGGATACGACAAGTGGGGAATTCACGGTCGGCAAAAAGACGGTCCCGATCAACAAAACGATCACGCTGCAGGGCGGCACGATCGAAAACCCGGAAACAGGTGCGCTGACGTTCGTCGCAGCGGAAAACGGCGAAACCCTGTCCAAAACAGCGCTGAACGTGCCCGGTGGCCTCTTCGGAATCCACCCGCCGGAATCGTGGCCGAAGGAAGCCAAAGAAAAGTTCGAAGAAATGGTCAACAAAGGGCTGACCGGTGTCACGGAGACGACCGAACTCGCGAAGCCGGCGAGCGATATCGGCATCAACACGAACCACCTGCTCAATGAAGAAGGCGTCGCCCTGTCGCTGCCAGTGAAGGTGAAGCTGAGTAACTTCCTGCTCGGAAGCAGTTGTTACGTGGGCTCTGAATCCCACCCGATCATCCTGAACCTCACGACGGGCACGACGAGCCCGCCCGCACCGAACAAACCGATCAAAGGTAAGGTCGGCGAAATTGAATTCAAAGAAGAATTCAACATCGTCCGACTTCTAGGTGGGTCGCTCGTGGACAACTCGTTCGCGGCGCCCGAAGCCTCCGGCTGCGGCGGGTCGCTCTCGAAACTCGTCGACCCGATCGTCGACTCCCAGTTCGGCGTGCCTGCCGCTGCGGGGCACAACACCGCGATCCTCAACGGCAATCTGGAAGAGGCGGTGGCAGCAGCAGTCAAAGCAAGCGAATAGCAGCACCGAAGTAAGCATCGCCGGCAGGGGTGCCCGCCGCCGGACGGCGGGCACCCGGCCTTTAGCAAGCGTGGTGAATTGGAGACGTGATACGTGGTTACTGATTGTTATGAAGCTTGAGCGACCGCAGATCCCTCTCCAGCGGTGCTCGAGGAAGGCGCCCGGACATGCGGGACCCGCGCGTGTCCGGTCCCTGCTCCCAGCGGGCGCCACGGCCTCTCCCTCTGGCCGTGGCGCCCGCGCCCCTTGCCTACGAAGCGGCAGATATGTTCCGGAGACGCGTACAGATCCAGATGGCGTAGGCTGATTGACATGTCGCGTGTAAACCCCGCTGAGCTGCCCGGGAGCATGGCGGTGCTGGGCTTGGTCATCGAGCAGCCCAACAACACCGTCTCGCATATCGGGCATTGCCTTGGTCAGCGTTTCAGCCGTGCGCGTTTCGCGCGGTCCACGGCTCACAGCTCGCTGCCGCGGCTCGCGCACAGCGGACGCGTCCGCCGGACGCATCTGGAACGCGGCAACGATCGCTCCCTGGATCGCTACGAAGCCACGCCGGCGGGCCTCGAAGCCTTCCACACGTGGATGTTCGAGCTGCCGAGCGCCATGCCGGCACTGCGGGAGGCGATGTATGGCCGGATCGAGCTGTGCCGCCTCGATGATCTGCCGCGCCTGATCAAGATGGTGCGCCAGGAAGAGGCGATCAGCGATGGGATGTACAAGGAGGCGGCCTGGAGGCTGCGCCAGCAGAGACTCAAGAAGACCGACCCGGCTGACTATGCGCGCCGGGTCCGCGAGGTTCTTCTCTACGCCGACCCGATGCACTGGTCCTCCCGGTCGGAACGGTATGCGCTGATCGCCGAGCGGCTGGAGGAGATCGCCAGAGAAGCCGGCCTGACCGTGGGGGTGTCCAGTGGGTGAGGTGTTGCGGCTGGATGGTGTTTGTAAGGCGTTCGATCGCGGTCGCGATCGGGTGCCGGTGCTGGAGGGCGTGTCTTTGTCCGTGGCGGCCGGGGAGATAGTGGCGGTCGTCGGCACCCGCGATCAGGGCAAGACGACGTTGCTGCGCGTTGCGTCGGGGAGCTTGCCGGCGGACCAGGGGTCTGTTCGGCTTTGCGATCTCGAGCTGACGGGGCTCTCGGACGGGCAGCTTGCGCGCGTGTTGCGCACGGAGATCGGGTGGGCGGCGAGGACCGGGCCGGGGGTGCGGGTGCGGGTCCGTGACTATGTCGAGCTGCCCCTGGCCACGGGTCGCTGGCTTGGCTGGCGTGAGCGGCGTCTACGTGTGGAGAAGGTGTTGACGCAGTTGGACGTCGCCGGCGCCGCGGAGCTGCGCTGGGGTGAGCTGTCGGACTGGCAGCGGGCGCGCGTGGAGCTCGCGCAGGCGGTTGTCTCAAGGCCGCGGGTGCTGCTGGTCGATGACGTGATCGACGGGCTGGGGCTGGGCAAGAAGCAGGCGGCGATGGAGATCCTGCGCGGCTTCGCGAACGACCTCGGCTGCGGTGTGCTGCTGGCCGTCTCCGATCACGCCGCGGCGTTGCCCGCTGATCGCGTGTGGCAGCTCAGCGGCGGGCAGCTCAAGCTGATGGCCGATCTGACCGACCCTGATGTGATCCCGCTGCACAAGGCGAGCAACGGAGGCCGGGGATGGATGACCGGGTCTTGAGATGCTCGAGACTCGCGATCTCGTCAAGCACTACCACGCCGGCCGGGAGGCCGTCCGCGCCGTCGACGGCGTCTCGCTCTCGATCGCGGCCGGCGAGTTCGTCGCGCTCTACGGGCCGAGCGGCTCCGGCAAGTCCACCCTGATCGACCTGATCGCGGGGTTCCAGGCGCCCGATGAGGGAACGGTGCTCGTCGACGGGCGGGATATCGCAAAGCTGTCCGAAAGCGAGCACGCCGACTACCTCCTGCGCGTGCTCGGCATCGTCGGCCAGCCGAGCGAGCTGATGCCCGCCGCGCTCGCCCGCGAGAACGCCGCCCTGAAGCTGCTGCGAACCGATCCACGCAACGCGACGCGCCTGATCGAACCGCTGCTCGTGGAGCTGGGCCTGGGCGACCGCATGAGGCAGCCGACGAACAAGCTCTCGATGGGCGAGCGCCAGCGCGTGATGATCGCGCAGGCGCTGTCGATGAAACCGCGGCTCGTGCTCGCGGACGAGCCGACCGGGAACCTCGACACGCGCCGCAGCAGGGAGGTCCTCGGACTGATCCGCAGCCTCTGCCGCGACCGCGACACAGCGGTGCTGCTCGCGACCCACGACCCGCAGGCGGTCGCGTTCGCCGACCGCGTCCATGAACTCAGGGACGGGCGCCTTCAGGAGTACGACCCCGACGAGGTGTACCTGCACGCCGGACAGAAGCTGGCGGAGCCGTGACGCCGTGATGTCGCTCGGGGAGATCCTGTTCATCTACCGCGCGCGGCTGCGGGAGCGAACCGTGGCGGTGCAGGAGCTGCTGGCGGTGCTCGGGATCGCGGTCGGCGTCGCGCTCCTGTTCGCCTCCCAGGTCGCCAGCACGAGCCTCGATGGCTCGGTGCGCCAGCTCTCCAAGCAACTGGTCGGCACGATGCAATACCAGCTCGACGCTCGCGGCCCCGAAGGCGTCTCAGAACGAGTCGTCGGCGAAGCACACTCGCTGCCGGGCGTCCGCGCGGCCCTGCCGCTGCTCGAGCAGGAGGCGAGCGTGATCGGCCCGGATGGCCGGGCGTCCGTGGACCTGATCGGGGCCGACCCGCGGTTCGCGTCCATCGGCGGACCGCTGCTGCGGCATTTCAATGCTCGGCAGCTTGCATTCTTCCAGCAGGCGATCGCGCTGCCCGCGCCGATCGCGGCGGCGATTGGCGCCGGTCCCCCGCTCGTGCAGTCCTCCACGCTGGAGCACACGGGCTCACGCGCGGCGCGATCATCCAGACGCGGGCCGACTTCGCGGCCGATCGAGCTGCAGATCGGCGCCCACGTGGTCAGAACCGTCCTCGGGACCACATTGCAGGAAGCGGACATCGGCGCGCTCGTTCACAGCCAGGTCGCGCTCGCGCCCGTCGCCTACGCCCAGCAGGTCGGCGGCATGACTGGACGGGTCACCCGTGTATTCGTGCAGGTGCGCCCAGGACGAGAGGCCCAGGTTCGGGCAGGCCTTGCAAGGCTCGCCGCGACGTGGCATCTGAACCTCGAGCCCGCCGACTTTGACGCGACGCTGTTCGCGGCCGCCTCCACTCCCGCTCAGCAGAGCGAGGGCCTCTTTTCGGTGATCAGCGCGATCGTCGGGTTCCTGTTCGCGTTCAACGCGATGCTGCTGACGGTACCCGAGCGTCGTCGCATGATCGAGGCGATGCGTCGGCGGGGCGCCACGCGCACGATGACCGTCCAGGCGCTGATGTTCGACGCGCTCGTCATCGGCGTGCTGGCGTGCGTGCTCGGGCTCTTGGTCGGCGAGGTCCTGTCAATCGAGGCGTTCCACTCCCAGCCCGGCTACCTGTCGTTCGCGTTCCCGGTCGGCTCGCAGCGGGTCGTGACCTGGCCCACCGTGGCCCTCGCGGTCGGCGCGGGCCTGTTGGCGGCGTTTGTAGGGGTGCTGGCGCCCCTGCGGGACATTCTCGCCCGTCCTCTGCGATTCTCGGCCGCGGCCGAGCGGGCGCCTCGCGGCTGGACCTTGTTTCGCCTCGCCGCAGGGACGGTCTGCCTGGCGATCACGACGCTGATTCTCATCTTCCAGCCGCAGGCGGCCGCGGTCGGCAGCTTCACGCTGATCGCCGCGATGCTGGCCCTGTTGCCGTTCTTGTTCGACGGGATCGTCGCGGGCTTCAAACGCTTGCAGCGCCACTTCCATGCGGCTTCGACCGTGCTCGCGCTCGAAGAGCTGCAGGACCCGCTGACACGGGTGCGCTCGCTGGCCGTCGCCGCCACCGGCGCGATCGCGGTGTTCGGCAGCGTCGCGATCAGCGGAGCACAGGACAACCTGCAGAACGGGCTGAACCGCACGGCCTACGAATGGAACCATGTGACCGACCTGTGGGTGTCGCCCTCCGGAGTCGACAACACGCTGGCGACGACCCCGTTCCCAGCGTCGGTCGCGGCGAAGCTGACCCAACTGCCGGGCCTGCGCAGCGTGGGCATCTACCGCGGAAGCTTCCTCGACGTCGGTGATCGCCGCGTGTGGGTGATAGCGCCGCCGCGCGACTCGGCGGAGCTGATCCCGCCGGGTCAACTGAGCGTCGGCAACATGACCCAGGCGAGCACGCGCCTGCGCGGTCACGGATGGGCGGTCGTCTCCGAAGCCATCGCCCACGAACTGCACTTGCACATCGGCGAGTCGTTCACGCTCCCCTCGCCCTACCCCACGAAGTTCCGTCTCGCGGGCCTGAGCACAAATGGCGGATGGCCGCCGGGCGTGATAGTCATCAACGCGCAAGACTACGCCCGCGCCTGGGGCTCGGACGCGGCGAGTGCGCTCAACATCGACCTCGCGGCCGGAGTCGCCCTCGCAGAAGGGCGGACACAGGTTATCCGGGCCCTCGGGCCACGCTCGGGGCTGGCCGTCCAGACGGCGGGCGAACGCGAGAGCCAGTGGAAGAGCGTCAGCCGGGAAGGTCTCTCGCGGCTCACGCAGATCGCGACGCTCGTTCTGATCGCCGCGATCCTCGCGATGGCGGGCGTGATGGCGTCGCTGATCTGGCAGCGCCGCGAGCGGATCGCCTACATCAAGCGCCAGGGCTTCACCCGGGGGCTGCTCTGGCGCGCCCTCTGCTTCGAGAGCGCGGTCCTGCTCCTCGCCGGCTGCTCGATCGGCGCGCTGTTCGGCGTCTACGGCCAGCTGCTGCTTTCACACGCACTGACCACGGTCACAGGCTTCCCACTGGTGATAGGTGTTGGCCCTCTCATCGCACTCACGAGCGTTGCTGTGGTCAGCGTCGCGGCGCTTGCCATCGTGGCCGTGCCCGGCTATCTCGCGGTTCGCGTGCGCGCGACGATGGTCAAGCCCGCCTAGCCACCCCCAGCATCCGGCGGCCCTGTCGGGCCGGGCGCTAAGCGCCCTGGCTCGCGCGGCGATCCGCGAGCTGCGGTGGGGCTTGCGGGAGGTATCCGGCGAGGTCGACCGCTGGCGTACATTCGCGGGGGACATCCCGGATGACGCGCTGCGTCACGACGCGCTCGCGGCGATCGAGGACAAGCGCGCCAACATCGACGGCGCGGCGCTGTTCTGGACCCTGCCACGCGTCCGCTCGCATGAGCTTTTGCGCCTGCTCGTCGCCTACGAGATCCTGGCGGACTTTCTGGACTGCACGAGCGAGCGCGCAGCTCACGCCGGGACCGCGAACGGACGCCAGCTGCACCGCGCTCTGATCGAGGCGCTCGACCCGGACCTGGAGGTCTCAGACTATTACCGTTATCACCCCTGGGCCCGGGACGGAGGATACGTCCGCTCGCTCGTCGACACGTGTCGCCAGGCATGCGTTCGACTCCCCTCCTATGAGGCGGCCCGGCCGCTTCTATATCGCGCCGCGTGCCTGACGCAGGTCCTTGCGCTCAACCACGAGCCGGACCCGAGCCGGCGCGACGCGCTGCTGAGAGCATGGGCAGACGCGCACTGCGCTGGTGACGAGGAGCTCGCCTGGTTCGAGTCGACGGGTGGCGCGAGCGCTTGGCTGACGATCCTCGCCCTGCTCGCCCTGGCCGCCGACCCGGGCCGCGACACAAGCGAGGCGCAGGACACCTACGCCGTCTACCTGCCTTGGGTCTCGCTCGCGGGCACGATGCTCGACAGCTACGGCGACATCGCCGAGGACTCGGCAAACGCCGCGCACAGCTACATCGCGCACTACGGCAGCACCGATACGGCCGCCAGGCGCATCGCCGAGATCATCCGCCGCTCCGTTGAGGGAACCGCGTCGCTGCGCGACGGAGAGCGCCACCTCGTACTCGCCAGCTGCATGATCGCGATGTACCTCTCCAAGGACAGCGTCCGCAGCCCTCAGACGCGGGCGCTCACCCACAGCCTGACACACGCCGCCGGTCCCCTCACACGCCTGCTCCTGCCGGTGTTGCGGGTCTGGCGGCTCATCTACGGACAACGAGCGACATAGGAGGAACACATGCAAGATCAATCCCGTCAACAGCCGCCGAGCCCACCCCTGCCCTCGGCGATCCAGACGCTCGCGTTCTGGCGCCACCCACACGCCTACCTCGAATGGTGCCGGCGCCGGTACGGCAACCCGTTCACCGTCAACGCGGTCGGGATGCCACCAATGGTGTTCATGGCAGACCCGGCGGACATCAAGGCGATCGTCGCAGCCCCGGCGAACGTTCTTCACCCAGGCACGGGGGGGAGGGCGATCGTGCCATTGGTCGGTGAGGAGTCGTTCATGCTGGCAGAGGAAGAGGAGCATCTGAGTGGGCGGCGTACGATCCTGCCAGCGTTTCACCATCGACGCATCAGTGAGCATGCGGGGATGGTGCGGGAGATCACGACGCGCGAGGTTGCCAAATGGCCGCGCGGCACCGCTTTTGCGAGTCACCCATATCTACGGGCACTTACGTTGCGGGTTATTCTGCAAACGATATTTGGGGGTGAAGAAGCGCGACTCCGGGAGCTGCACAGGAGACTGCTCGCGATGTTTGCGGTGACGCGAAGTCTCGTCCTGCAGGAGCCCGCGCTCAGACGCCTGCCGGGATGGCGAGGCATCTGGAGGAGCTTCCTCGTCGAGCGCGCCGCGGTCGATGAGATCGTCGCGCAGTTGATCGAAGAGGAGGCGCACAGCGGCGCTCGGGACAGCGGACTGCTCTCCATGCTTCTTGGTGGCGAGCACCCGGACAACGATCAGTTGACCATTAGGCAGATTCGAGACACCATCGTGTCGGTGATCCTCGCAGGGCACGAGACGACGGCGTCCGAGGTTGCGTGGGCGTTTCAGCTGCTGGCTCACGATCCGCTCATCGCGGGACGGCTGGTCGACGACTTGGACGCTGGTGGCGAGGGGTATCTCACGGCCGCGATCCAGGAGGTGCTCCGCCACCGCCCCGTCTTCCTGTTCACGATCCCCCGGGTGGTCCGCCGGCCCTTCGAGATCGCGGGCACCACCTATCGCCCGCCCGTCCAGCTCGTCGGCGCCATCCACCTCATGCAGCACGACCCGAGCCTGTACCCCGAACCGCACAGGTTCCGGCC
>OCTA010001575.1_pt1 | contig 20971 bp, 16 predicted proteins | sample 1538991 | NCBI WGS metagenome assembly OCTA01 (sample SAMEA3539302, study PRJEB22396) | soil metagenome | biome: tundra; feature: field; material: soil | place: USA | collected 2010-05 | depth 0.15 m | reverse complement strand
TCCGACCAGCGCCGCCCCGGCATCTTGCGGCCGGTGAACTCGTCGACGATGATGATAGCCCCGTCGTCGATCAGGTAGTTGACGTCGCGCTTGTACAGCGTGTGCGCCTTGAGCGCCTGGGTCACGTGGTGCAGCCACTCGATGTTGGCCGGGTTGTAGAGGTTGCCGACGCCCAGGCGCTGCTCCACCCGCTCGATGCCGTTGTCGGTCAGGATCGCGGAGTGCGCCTTTTCGTCGACGGTGTAGTCGATGTCCTTGCGCAGGCCCGGGATGATGGCGTCGACCTTCTGGTAGAGATCGACCGACTGCTCGGCCGAGCCCGAGATGATGAGCGGCGTGCGCGCCTCGTCGATCAGGATCGAGTCCACCTCGTCGACGATCGCGTAGTTGTGCTCGCGCTGGACGTAGCGCTCGATCGAGTCCTTGGTGTTGTCGCGCAGGTAGTCGAACCCGAACTCGGAGTTGGTCCCGTAGGCGACGTCCGAGCGGTAGCTCACCTGCCGCTCGGCGTCGGAGAGGCCGTGGACCACGATCCCCACCGACATCCCGAGGAACTTGTAGATCCGCCCCATCCACTCGGAGTCGCGGCGGGCCAGGTAGTCGTTGACGGTGATCAGGTGGACGCCCTTGCCGGTCAGCGCGTTCAGATAGACCGGCAGCGTCGCGACCAGGGTCTTCCCCTCGCCGGTCTTCATCTCGGCGATGCTCCCCTGGTGCAGCACCATCCCGCCGATGAGCTGGACGTCGAAGTGGCGCATCCCCAGTACCCGGCGCCCGGCCTCGCGGCAGACCGCGAAGGACTCCGGCAGGAGATCGTCGAGCGGCTCGCCCTTTTCCAGGCGGCGCCGGAATTCACCGGTCTTGGCCAAAAGCTCAGCGTGCGACTTCTTCTGCAGGTCGGGCTCGAGCTGGTTGATCCGCTCGACCAGGGGACGCATCCCCTTGATGACGCGGGCGTTTTTGGTACCGAAGATCTTTTTGGCGAGACCGAACATGGGGGACCGGCGCAAAGCCGGGGCGGTAGACATTATTGCGCCGCCCGGCGCCGCGCAAGGCGAAGCCGTCAGGCGGCCGGGGCGGGGGCGGTGAAGAGCTGGATGACGCTGGCGACGAACCAGCACAGCGCGATGATCGCCGCCATCAGCAACACCAGGACCAACCCGCCACAAAGCGCGAAGATCAGCCACAGAAAGATGGCCGAATCGCGGCGGCCCAGCTGGAACAGGACGCTCCCGACGCTGGGTTTTCCCCCGCCGCCCGACAGCTCGGCCAGGCGCCGCCCCCCGGAGAACCACCACACCATGTCCATCAGATCGCCGCTGGCCCGCTGGCGACGCATGTCGCGCATGATGATGAGGTTCGAGAGGATCAGCATCGCGGCCCCCGCGATCCCGACCCCCACGGCCCAGCCGCCGGCGCCCGCGCGGTGCAGGCCGATCCCGGTGGCGGCCGTCATGAGCACGTTGAGGACATCGTCGACGAAGGTGTCCAGCCAGGCGCCCAGCTTCGACTGCTGAAACCGAACCCGCGCCAGCTCCCCGTCGCACCCGTCGAGGATCGACTGGAGCTGTTCGAGGGCGAATCCCAGGCAGAGGGCAGCGAACCGTCCCGACGCCACCAGGCCACAACCGGCGATCCCCAGGGCCGCCGCGAAGAGGGTGATCTGATTGGGAGTGATGGACGTGCGCACCAGAAAATACCGGGTGAGTCGCACCGAGATCGGCTTGTTGAGGCGGCGAGCCACGAAGCCGAGATCGGGTCGGTAGAGGACGGCGAACACGGCGTCCTCGGCCGCGCGGCGGCTCGGCTCATCGACCACGCGCAGACCGTCCCAGCGCGACCGATCGACCCGCACCAGGTCGGCGCCGATCACGGGCGCGTCGAGCGCCCGGGCGGTCTCGGCGACGGCGGCCGGCGCGTCGGCCTCGGCGACGGCGCGGACCTCGACGCTCGGGCCAAGCGCCGCCGGGAGCGCGATCGACCCGTCGCTGACGACGACCACGCGGATCTCGGGCGTCAGGCCGAGCTGCTTGAGCGCGCGATCCACCACCGACAGGCCGGCGATCGTCAACGACGCCCCGGGGAATTGAGCGCGCGTCGCTGCGATGACCACCGAGGACGGCATCGTCTCCGGCGCCACGTTACCCCGGCGGCAGCAGGCGAGCGAGGCCGGTGGCGACCGCCGGCGGAAACCGCCCGTCCGCGCGCCTCAGGACGCGGGGGTGGGTCCAGTCGTCGTTGTCGACGAGAACGTCGGCACGCGCGATCGGATCGAAGGCGGCGCGGTAGCGTGCCTGCGCCGGGAGATAGCGGCGTTCGATCCGCCGCGTGATCTCCTGGGGGGTGCGACCCTTGGCCGCATCGCGCGCCAGGATGCGCTGCCGGGCCACCGCCGGGCTGACCTCGAGCACGACGAGCGGGGTCTGGGGGGGCAGGGTCGCGCGCAACACCAGCACCCCTTCGACGATCGCGATCGCGCCGTCGGCCGCCCCGCGGAGGAACGTCGACAGGGCGCGATCGAGCGCCGCGAAGTCGTAGTAGCGGTCATAGTAGAGTGAGAGCTCACGATCGGCGCTGCCGCCTTCGAAGGCGACCGGGACCCGAAAATCGTCGACCCGCAGCAGCACCACCGTCCCGCCGGCGGCCTCGACCGCCGCGGCGAGCCCCGCGGCGAAGTGGGATTTGCCGCTGCCGTCTGGTCCGTCGATCGCGATGACCGACCGGGAAACGACCGATCGGGGCCCCGGCGCGTTCACGCGGGGGGGCGGACTCTCCAGTCGGGCGTGAACAGCTGACCCAGCGCGCCCGCCGCGCGCACGATGGCGACGATCAGCACGTAGAGCAGAACCACCGGAAGCTGATCGAAATAGGCCAGTCCCAGCGCCAGCAGGATCACGAAGTCCCGGCGGCCGAGGAGCATGACCCCCTTGATCGAATGGCTGCCCGCGCCGCTCACGTTCTTGAGCGCCTGCCCGTAGGCAAACCACCAGCGGAGCTTCATGACGTCGCCTTCACCCTGCCGCATCAGCTCGCGGTAGCAGACCGCCACGTAGAACAGCGTCATCCCCGCGGCGACGAGCGCCATCTTCATGTCGAGGATGGTGCCCCCGTGGTGCCACAGCGCGAGGCCGACCGCCAGGATCATGACCACGTTGACGAAATCGCCGACCACCGTGTCGAGCCACGCGCCCAGCGCCGTCTGGTGCAAGCGCACGCGTGAAAGGTCGTTCGCGCAGCCGTCGAGAATGACGTAGCCCTCGATCACGGCGAAGCCGGAGACGACGCCCTGCCAGGTCCCGCCCGCCACCAGCAGCGCGCCGTAGAGCCCGACAAACCCCGCCACCAGCGTCACCAAGGCGGGCGCGATCGGCAGGTGCACGAACAAGAGTCGGGTCAGCCGTGAGGAGATCTTCTGGTTCAAGAACCGGTCGACGAGGCCGACGGTTTCGCGCTGGATATCGTTGAAGATCGAATCGTTGGCGGCGTGACGAGAAGCGGCGTCGACGACGCGCGTCCCCCTGTCGAAGCGCGCCGGCTGCAGCCAAACGAGATCGGCGCCGACCATCGTCGTGTCGGGCCCGAGCTCCGCCTTGAGCTGCTCGATCGCGGCGGTGAGATCGCCACCGCCATCCATGCTCCGCCGCTCCATCCCGCGCGGGAGGCGCCGGGGCAGCGGAATACTGCCGTCGTCGACCACCACGACGTGCACGTCCCGGAGGCGTCCCAGCTGACGAATGGCGCGATCGACGACCCGAAGACCGCCGACGTGCATCCGCGCACCCACCGACTCCTGCTCGGTGGCGCGCAGAATGACCGGGACCGTCGTGCGCGGGGCCGCACCGAGCGTTCGCGGAAACATCGCCGGCGCTGCCCTGGCCGCCGGATTCAACTCTGTCGCTCCTTCAATCATTGCCACCTAGTTTGTCGCCACCGTAAGCCCGCCCCTCAGGGTTGCCTACAATGCCACCCATTCGGTCGCTACTCAAGGCGAAATTCCGAGGCTGGGCGTGGTAAGCGGCGTCACGTTTTTGGCTTGGCCATCGGGTCCCGATTCGGTTGTTAGGATGCCGTTCGGATGTCTTTCGTCAGATTGCTGACTCTCACCCTCGTCCTCGGGGGCCTGCCGTGGCTGGCGGCCTGCTGTCGGAAGACCGCGCCGCCGGTCGTCGCGCGGGCCGACTTTCACGGGTGGGAATCGATCGCCCTTCGAAATCCGGTGGCCGAAGCGGTGGTCGTTCCAGCGATCGGGCGGATCATGCGGTTCGGCCTCCGGGTCGGAGGCGGAGACGCACCGCCCGGTCCGTTTTGGAGCCATCCCAACCTGACCCCGACGCTCGGGGCCGACGAAAACGGGTGGATAAACTATGGCGGCGACAAGACCTGGCCCGCGCCGCAATCCGCCTGGCCCGCGATCGCCGGGCGCGGGTGGCCACCCCCCAAGACCTTCGACGCGGTCCCGTATGCGATGTCGATCGAAGGCAACCGCGTCCGGCTGGTCTCCCCCGTCGATCCGCTCTATGGAATCCGCGTCACCCGGGCCATCTCGATCGATCCCGCGAAACCGATCCTGACAGTCGAGACGACCTACGACAAAACGCAAGGCGCGCCGGTTCGGGTGGGGGTCTGGAGCATCACGCAGCTCGAGGCCCCCGATCGCCTGTTCGTGCGCCTGCCCGAACGCTCCTCGTTTCCGGGCGGCTACGCGCTTCTTTTGCCGGCGCCGCCCCGGGATCTCCGGACCGACGGCCGGCTGCTGTCGTTGGCCCGAGACCCCACGCAAAAGACCATGATCGGCAGCGACGGCGATGCCCTGCTGTGGATCGGCCGGGGGCTCGACCTGCTGATCGAAAACGTGACGGTCGAGCCGGCCGACGCCGCTGCGCGCTGGCCCGACGGCGTCCACGCGCAGGTCTACACGAGCCCCGGCGGGTCCGAAAGCTACGTCGAGCTCGAGCTGCTCGGTCGCCTGCGCGATCTCCGACCGGGAGAGCGCACCTCGATGACGGTCCGCTACACGCTGGCGGGCCGCGTGGAAACCGATCCGGACGCAGAGGCGCGCACGGTGTTCGGTCCCGGCGCCCGCCTCAAGGCGGCAGAATCTCCGGCAGGCACGGCGCCATGACCCGGAGCATGAAGCCGTGGCACAGACCGTTGCTGGCCACGCTGCCGCGGCGGCGATAGAGATCCGTCTGGTTGTAGCGAAACGGATGACCGTCGCCGTCGCTCACGGTGCAACCGGCCTCGGTCATGATCACCTGCGGCGCGCAGGTGTCCCATTCCTGCTCGGCGGGCGAGAGGTTCAAGACCGCGTCCAGATCCCCCCGGGCGAGCGCCATGTGCTTGACCGACGCGCCCATCGCGACGGCGCGCGGGGCCAGGCCCGAGGCGGCCAGGCATTTGCCGAGCCCCTCGTCGGGGTTGAGGCGCGAGATGCCGACCCGCAGCTCGCTGGGCTCGGGCCTCTTCGAGGTGGTGATCCGGGTGCGGGTGCCGCTGCTCTCGAGAAATGCCCCCGTGCCCTGGCAGGCGTGGTACAGCGCCTGCCGCACCGGCTGGTAGACCACGCCCAGCACCGGCTGTTCGTCGATGACGAGGCCTATGTGAACCGAAAAGTCGCCGGTCTGGGCTAAAAAGTCGCGCGTTCCGTCGAGCGGATCGATGATCCAGACCCGGCGCCGGCCGATCCGCGATCCGTCGTCGGGAGATTCTTCGGAGAGGATCGCGTCGTCGGGGAAGGCCGCGCGGAGGTGGTCGATCACGACCGCGTTGGCGGCCTTGTCGGCGATGGTCACCGGCGACGTGTCGGCCTTGGTCTCGACGACGATGTCGGGGTTGCCGTAGTGGCTGAGAATCACCCGACCCGCCTCTCGTGCCGCCAGGCAAGCGATCTCGAGCTCGCGGTCCAGGTTGATCACGGGCGCCAAGGCTAGCAGAATGCCAGCGTTTCGATGAGATTCTTGTAGCGGTCGGCCACCACATCGAGCGAGTAGGCCGCCTCGACGCGCGCGCGCGCGCGCAGGCCGATCTCTTGCCGCAGCGCGGGATCCTCGATGAGGCGGGTGAGCTGGGCGTCCCAGGCGTCGTCGCCGTCGGGCAGAAAGCCGTCGACGCCATCGGTGACGACGTCGGCGTTGGCACCGACCGGCGAGGCCACTCCCGGCCGACCCAGGGCCATGTACTGGAGCAGCTTGAAGGCGCACTTGCCGCGCTCGTAGGGACCGTCGGGCAGTGGCATGACGCCGATGTCGATCCGGGCGAGATCCTCTACCTCGGTCTCCGGTCGCCAGCGGACGAACTCGGCGTCTAGCGCGGCGAGCGACCGCGGGGGCGGGCGATCGGAGATGGCGAGAAATCTGGCGCCGGTTCGCCGGAGGGCGCGCGCGATGCCGACGGCCGCGTGGGCGAGCTGCCGGTAGTTGCCGGACAGGCCGGTCCACCCGACGACGACATCGGCCCCGCGGGCCGGACCCGGCGCCTGGGCGGTGAAGCGCCGCGTGTCGACGGCGGTCGGGATGACGACGGTCTTGTGGGGGGCGGCCGCCGCGGCCGCAAGGTGACGGTTGCCGGCGACCACCCGATCGCACAGCGCCACCAGGCGCTCGAACTTGGGGCGAACCCCCCGCCGTTCGAAGATGGCGTCGTCGAAATCGAAGATCGTCTTGCGGCCGCGCGCCGCCAGGCGCTCCAGCGCGACGGTGGGCAGCTCGACCATCGGCCGCTGGAAGATCACGACGTCGTCCGCCCGCAGATCGCGCAGCTGTGGCAGGCGTGCCAGCGCGGCGATCGGGACGTAGAGCGACCGCGGCAGATGGAGCGGCCAGGGCAGTCGGGTGTCTCCGTAGACGCTCGGACGCGGAACGCGCAGGCTGCAGGTCAACCCGCGCGCCTCGAGGGCACGGGCCACGGCGAATCCGCGCGCCCGCGCCGCCGGGACCTCGGCCCCCTGGAGAAAGAAAACCACCCTCACGCGCCACGCCCCCGCGGCCAGAGACGTCGCAGAAGGCCGATCACGAAGCGGCGCTCCTCTTCGCCGGGACGCAGCGCCAGCAGCACAGCCGCATAGGTTGTGGCGCCGGCGACGATCGTCAGCGCCAGGCCGACCGGGGCGGGCAGCGGCAGCGAGATGGCCACCCGCTCGACGACGAAGGCGGTGGCGGCGGCCAGGAAGGGTTTGGCGAGCGACCATTCGAACGGATGCACGCGCTCGAACCAGTAGGCCTGCGCGGCCAGCACGCCCTGCAGCGCCGACACCGACGTCAACGACGCGACCGCGGCCCCGGTCACGCCGTAGCGCGGAATGAGCAGCCACGACAGGCCGAGATTGAGACCCGCGGCGCCCAGATTGTCCCAGAAGAAGAGGCTCGACCGTCCGCTCATGACGATCACGTAGGGCGTGAGACCCATGACCCCGTTGACCAGATGTCCCAGGATGAGAAGCCCCATGGCGGTGGCACCGCTCGCGTAGCCCGGGCCGTAGAGCGACAGGAGCCGCGGCCGCAGCGCGAAGAGCGTGACCGCGATGGGCGCCGAGGCCGAGGCGACCCAGCGGGTCATGAGCGCGAGGTTGTAGCGCAGACGTTCGCGGTCGCGGACGAAGAAGGCCTCGGACATCATGGGCGTCACCACGCTGTCGAACGCGTAGCGCACCCCGATCACCGAGCGCCCCAGCTCCTCGGAGGCGGCGAAGACCGCCACCGCGGCGGCGCCCGAAAAACCGCTCAGCATGAAGACGTTGACCCGCTGCAGAAATCCATTCATGAGCCCTGCCGCGCCCAGCGGCAGCGCGAACCGGATCAGCTCGGGCGAGGTGCGCGCCACCAGGGCCTTGGCGATGCGTCCGCGCCCGTAGACGAGGTTGGTGCCCAGCCAGGCCAGACCGAAGAGCGCGATATACGAACACAGATGCGCGACGGCGAGGCCGCCGACGGTGGGACGAATCAGATAGGCCACCAGCGTCGCCGTCAGCAGCAGGAACGGATCCCCGATGCCGCGCACGAGCAGGTTGGTGCGCGTGACCTTCACGGCCAGCGTCGCGGCCATGAGCACCAGGACGCCACCGCCCGCGAAGATCGTAGGGGCCAGGACCGGCAGCACGAAGCGAAACTCCGGCTTGCCCCAGATCCGTGCAAAAAATGGCGCCGCCAGCGCCAGCGCGACGGCGAGCACCAGCAGCACGCCGCCGGAAAGGCGCAGGCCGGTGCCGAGGGCCCGCGTCTCTTCCTCGGTCTCGCCGGCCGCCCGATATCCGGCCACGAAACGCAGCAGTCCCTTGTCCGCCCCCGCCATACCGGCGTTGATAGAGACCTCGCAGAGATCCGCCGACGCGCGGTAGATGCCGTAGGCGGTCTGACCGAACAGACGCGAAACGAGCATGCGGTGGATCGGGAGCAGGCCCTGCCCCAGCATCGCGAGGACCTGCGAGAGGCCACTGCGCGCCGCGTGCGCCGCATCTTCGCGCCGGGTCGGCGCCGCCGGGGTCATGAGGCCTGGGCTGCGGCCACCGGCGCGGTCACGGGCGCGCTCGGGGTGGCGGCGATGACCTCGGCGCGCGCGGCGATCTCGCGCGCGAAGGCCGCCCGGCCGTCGACCATCTCGCGGAACCAGGTCTCGAGCACCATCAGGTTCCAGATCCGCTCGCCGTGATCCTCGCCGGCGCGGTGGCGATCGAGCAGCGTCTCGACGGCGGCCGGCACGAAGAGGTCGCGCCGCCGGGCCTGGGGCGAGAGCAGCAGATCGCGCGCGAACCCGTGCAGGCGCCCCGCCAGCCAGCGTCCGATCGGCAGCGCGAACCCCTTCTTGCGCCGCGAAACGATCTCGGGCGGGACCAGATCGGCGAAGGCCTGCTTGAGGATGTATTTTCCCTTCCCGCGGCGAAGCTTGAGGCGCCCCGGCAGCGCGGCGCCCAGCGCGACCACGTCGTGATCGCAAAACGGGGCGCGCGCCTCCAGACCGTGGCTCATGCTGGCGATGTCGACCTTGGCCAGGATGTCGTCGGGCAGGTAGGTGTCGCAGTCGAGGTCCTGCAGGCGCCCGACCACGTCGGTGGCGGCGCTTTGCTGCAGGCGCGACGCGAAGGCCTCCGCCGTCGCGTCGTGCGCGAACCGTTGCCGCAGCTCCGGCGTATAGATCTCCGACTTTTCCTGGGCCGAAAAGTGACAGACGAAGCGCAGGTAGCGGGTCGCCTCGTCGGTGGAGAGCCGCGCGCCATATTCGCGCAGCCAGCGCGCCGGGCCGCCGGGCACCGCGCCGAGCGCACCGGCCGCCAGACCCCGGAGCGGCCCCGGAAGGCGCACCAGGAGATCGGCGACGTGCGACCAGACGTAGCGCCGGTAGCCGCCGAACGCCTCGTCCCCCGCGTCGCCCGACAGCGCGACGGTCACGTGCTGCCGCGCCAGCCCGCAGAGATACCGGGTCGGCACCGCCGAGGTGTCTCCGAACGGCTCGCCGTGGTGGCGGACGATGTCGGGCAGAAGGCCGATCATGTCGGGCTCGACGACCAGCTCATGGTGGTCGGTCCGGTAGCGCTCGGCCACCAGGCGCGCAAAGGGCAGCTCGTTGTCGGCGCGCCCGCCCTCGGAAAAACCGACCGAGAACGTCTTGACCGGCGTGCCGAGCGCGCGCGCCATGCAGGCGACCACGATCGACGAATCGATCCCGCCCGAGAGGAACGCGCCCAGCGGCACGTCCGACATCAGCCGATCGTGAACCGCCTTCTCGACCGTCTGCCGCACCCGCGCCGCCGCCTCCCGTTCGTCGAGATGCGCCAGCGTCGGTTCGAAGCTGGGGCGATAGTAGCGGCGGACCACCGGCCGGCCCCCGCACCGGATCTCCAGCGTGTGCCCGGCCGGAAGCTTCTTGAGTCCCTGGTAGATCGTGTCGGGGCTGGGCACGTACTGCAGCGCCAGATAGGCGTCGAGCGCGGGCAGCGAGAGCTCGGCCGGGGTGCGCCCGTCCGCCAGCAGCGCGCCCAGCTCGGAGGCGAAGACGAACCCGTCGGGACGCTCGCCGTAGAAGAGCGGCTTTTCGCCGAATCGGTCGCGGGCCAGCAGCAAGGTGGACGTGCGCGCATCCCACAGCGCGAAGGCGAACATCCCGCGCAGCAGCTCCGGCACGCGCGCGCCCACCTCTTCGTACAGGTGTGCGACCACCTCGGAGTCGCTGCCGCTGCGAAACCGGTGCCCCTTGGCCACCAAATCGGCGCGCAGCTCGGCGTGGTTGTAGATCTCCCCGTTGACCACGATCGCGATCTGCCCGTCCTCGTTGGTCATCGGCTGACGGCCCGCCTCCGACAGGTCGATGATGGCCAGACGCCGGTGTGCCAGCGCGATGGGGCCGCGTTTCCAGAATCCGTAGCCGTCGGGGCCGCGGTGAACCATCGCGGCCGCGAAGAGCTCGGCGGCGCCCGCCGGCGCCAGCGCGTCCTGCCGCGGCGCCAGCGCGCCGGCGATCCCGCACACTACCAGCCGCCTTGGCGGAGCGTCTCTTCGGCGTGATCGCGCTCTTCGGGCAGGTCGACCTCCAGCCAGCCGTGGCCGCTGATGTCCCGGCAGACCGGCGGCCGCTCCGATTTCGCCAGCCGCGCCAGGACCTGCTCGACGTGGACCGCGCGTCCCTGTTCGGCGACAACGGCATCCGCCGCTTCCCAGTAGCGCGCGGCCGCGTGCGCCGGCACCCGCGTCATCCCCACGTAGCCGGCGTCGAATTCGGTCAAGGTCTTGGCGATGCGCGACACCCGCCCGCGCTCATCGCGCGCGACCTTCATGTCGTCGGCGCCCAGGGTCCGATCGGTGTCGATGAAGGCCGTCACCTCCTCGACGTCGCCGGCGACCAGCGTCGCGATCGCGGGCCGATAGATGTGGTCGATGTTCATGATCAGGAAGTCCTCGCTGACCCGCGAGCGGGCGCTCAAGAGCGAGACCAGATTTCCGTCGCGAAACGCGCCGTTCTCCAGCAAGACCACCGGTAGATCGCGCTCGGCCACCTCGGCCGCCACGCGATCGAACTGGTAGCCGCCCACCACGATGACGCTGCGGGCCCGGGCGGCCTGCGCGAACCGAACCGCGTGGGCCAGCAGCGGCTCACCGCCGACCGAGATCAGCGCCTTGGGCAGCTCCGCCGTCAGCCCACCCAGGCGGCTGCCCAGTCCCGCTGCCAGCAGCACGGCCTGCACGAATGCCCCCTACTGAAACAGCTCCGGAAGGGCCGCGAAGCGCCGAATCACGGGAGCGTGCGGAAAACGGAGCATGAAGCGCTCCGGGGAGAAGGTGGTGGCGACGGCCACGAACGGAACCCCTTCCCGTTCGGCGATCTCGCCGTCGTGGAGCGAATCGCCCACGAACAACATCTCCTGGCGATCGACCCCGAACATCCGCGAGGTGGCGTCGAAGTGCGGCTTGCCCTTGGCGAGCTGGCCTCCGAAACCGAGCACCAGATCGAAACCGAAGACCGAACCACGCGCGAACGCATCCACGTTCTCGGTGCCATTGTTGGAGGAGACCACCACGCGCACGCCGGCGCGCCGCAGGCTCTCCAGCGCCCGCCGCGTCTCGGCCGGCATCTGGATGTCTCCGCAGCGGGCTGGCTTGCGGCCCTCGAACAGATCGGAGGCCAGCTTGTTGCGGGGATCGCCGGGGTAGATCTCTTCGAGCTGACCCGCAAACGGCAGCCCGCAGGTCGCCAGGTAGAGCTCGCGCGCGAGGACGCCCGGCGTCTCGTAGATCTCTTCCATGACCTCGGCCGCGACCTCGGCCAGCGTCGGCATGCTGTCGATGAGCGTCCCGTCCAGATCGCAGAGCAGCACGCGCGGACGCGGCATCCGCGCCAGCGGAGCGCGCCGGACCACCCCGGCCGAGGTGCGCAGAGCGGCGCCCGAGATCGAATTGGCGGGCAGCGGAAGGGCGGCGGAAACGAGACCTGGCATGGTCTACCCCAACCGAGCAAGCCCGACGCCAGCCCCGAGCGGCAACCTAAGCTACTGAATTATAAGGAGTTTGTTGCCGATTGCCGCCCGATCTGTTCGATTTCTGACAGGTCGGCCGGTAGCTTTCCAACACCCGCCGCGGTGGCTCAGGCGCCCGCCCCCGCAAACTCGGGAAATCGCGACGAGATCGCGGCCGCCACCCGGAGCGCGTTGGCGGTGATCGTGAGGCTGGGATTCACGCCACCCGAGGTCGGCATGAAGCTGCCGTCGACCACGAACAGGTTCGGCAGCCGCCAGAATCGGCAGTCGATATCGAGCACGCTTTCGGTGGCCGACCGGCCGAAGCGCGCGGTGCCGACGGCGTGCGAGAAGCTATCGATCGGCCTCATCTTCCCGACGAGGCCGCCGGCCTTCCGCAGGACCTTCCGGGCGACGCGCACCAGACGGTCGCGGCGGCGCCAGTCGCCGGCCGTATATTCGTGACGCACCAGAGGAACGCCGTCCTCGAGCGACACCCGGTTTTCGGCCTGCGGCTCGTCTTCGGCGATGCAGAGCAGGGTCTGGATCCGGTTGGCGGAGGCGGCCGCGGCCCAGCGGAAGCCGGCCGGACCGAGCACCCGCACCACCTCGCGGGGCGGCATGCACATGTCCTGGATGACGCCCAGGGCGGTCCCGTCCTGCCCGCGCACCGACTCGTAGAGATCGCTGATGCAGATCTGCTTGTGGTTGACGAGCTCGGGGTTGGTGCGAAAGGGAAACACGTAGCCGATCATCGCGTTGCAGTGCCGCATCAGGTACCGGCCGAGCGCGCCCGAGGCATCCAGCCGATCGAGGCCGGAGCGCAGCATCAGGTCCGGCGTTCCGATCGCGCCGCCGCTCAGCACGGTGAGCCGGGCGCGCAGGACGAACCGGCGCTGGCTGTCGCGATCGACGGCTTCCACGCCGGCGATTCGCCCGTCTCGTTCGACGAGCTTGGTCACCGTCATGCGGGCCACCACGGCCAGATGTTCGGGGTCCGCCTTGGCGAGCGCGGTTTGCGTGACGTCATTCTTGGCGCCGATGCGGCAAGGGAAGCCATCGCAGGTGAAACAGCGGATGCACTTCGGCTCGCGCGCGCCGCGGTGGTTGAGCGCGATCGGAAGCTGGAAGGGGTGCAGGCCGAGCTGCCGGGCGGCCTCGGCAATGCGCCGGGCGGGCGCGGTCAAGTCCGGCGGCGCGTACGGATAGTCGGACGAGCGGGGCGGCTCGCAGGGATCGTCGCCGCCGCGCCCGTGCACCTCGAGCAGCGCCTCGGCGGCCCCGTAGTGCGGCTCTAGATCGGCGTAGCCGATCGGCCAGCGCCCAAAATCGGAGGCGCGCAGCCGGAGCGCGGCACCGCCGAAGAAGATCGAGTTTCCGCCCACCACCTGGTTGGGAAACGTGTCGACCGCCTCGCCGGCGCCCAGCTGGCGGACGCGAACCACCGAGTCGCCCCGATAGCGTCCTTCGAGCAAGATCGCGCGCCCGTTCCAGTCGGTCTCGTCCCGGAGGGGCCACCCGCCCCGCTCGACCAGCAGCACGTTCAGGCCGGCGCGCGAGAGCGCGTAGGCCGCCGTCCCGCCGCCGAAGCCCGAGCCCACCACGATCACGTCGAAGACCGTCCCTTCGAGATCGACGTTCGCAGTCGACTGGTTCATCGGGCTGCCGACTCGGCGAGGAGCTCGTCGTAGATCGCCACCATCTGGTCGAGGACGTAGTTCTCGCGCGGCGCGAAACGCGCGACGACGTGGGCTCGGCTGCGGCGCCCCATCTCCGCCAGGGCGTCCGGCGTCGTGCAGAGGGCGTCGTCGAGCGCCCGCGCGAGCGGGCCGATGCTCGCGGTTGGAACTTGCCATCCGGTCTGGCCGGTCTGGCCGGTCTTGCCGGTCTTGCCCGGCTCGATGATCCCATCGACGTTCGCGGCGTGAGACAGAATGGCGGGGAGGCCACAGGCGCCCCCCTCGAGCGCGGCGTTGGCGAGCCCTTCGAAGAGCGACGGCATGAGGAGCAGATCCGAGGCCCAGTAGAGTGACCGGATGTCTTTGACCGCGCCCAGGAATCGGGTCTGCGCCGCCAGGCGCGGATCGCGGGCCAGGCGACGAACCAGCGCGCTCGTCATTCGATCCCGCTGCCGCCCGGCGAAGAGCACGACGGCGTCCGCGGGCCACTTGCCGGCGCGCAAGAGGCGCCGCATCGCCCAGAGGATCCCGAGCTGATGTTTCTGCAGGCCGATCCGCCCCGGCACGATCCACGCGCGGCGCCCCGGCTCCAGATTCCACCGCGCCCGCGCCTCGGCGCGCTCGACCTCGGTCGGCGGCCGAAAGTGCTCGATATCGAGAATGTTGTAGACGACCCGGATCTTGTCCGGCGGCACGCGCGCGTAGCGCGTGAGCTCCCGCTTCACGCCGATCGAATTGACCAGGATGAGGCGGGTCCGCCGGGACATGAGCCTTTCGGTCAGGAGGTAACGCAGCTCCATCATCCGGTTGCGGCAGGCGGTGATCGTGATCGGCACCTTGGCCCGCGCGGCGGCCAGCCGGGCCCAGAAGTTGGACTTGTCTCGATAGGAATGCAGGATGTCGGGTTTCTCGCGCCGGAGAATCTCGGTCAACCGATCGAGCGCCGCCGGTCCCATTCGCCGGACGCCCAGCGTGTGCGCCGGCTGCCCCGGCGGACAACGCTCGTCGAAGAAGATCTCGTCGGCGTGGTACACGCAGAGGACCGGCTCGAACCGCTCGGGGAGATCCCGGATGAGTTGCAGGATCTGACCCTCGGGCCCGCCCTGCTGGAGGTTGGGGATGAAATAGAATATTTTCGTGCGTCGCATGCGCCGTCGCGGGAGTCGTGGGAGAGACCGACGGGGATTCTATCCTGCGCATGACTGACGTCTCGGTTTGCTTTCTGGGCTGCGGAAAAATCAACCAGCGTCACGTTCGGATCCTCCGGCGCCTCCAGCCGCGGGCCCGGATCGCGGTCGCCAGCCGCGATCCGGAGCGCGCCCGCGCCTTCGGCCGAAAGGTCGGAGCCGCGGACAGCTTCGGCGACTACCAGCGCGCCATCGCCTCGGACTACCAGGTGATCGTGATCGGGGTGCCGCCCCGCGCGCATCGGCCGCTGGTCGAGGCCGCGCTGGCCGCCGGGAAGCACCTGCTCATCGAGAAACCGGTGTTCGCCTCCTTCGCCGATCTGGAGGCGCTCTGGCCGGCGCTCAGCGGCCACCGGGGCACGGTGATGGTCGCCGAGAATCTTCATTTCGCCCCGTTCCACCGCAAGCTCAAGACCCTCCTGCGCGATGGCCGCCTGGGCCGGCCGCTCTTCTTGGACCTGACCCGCCTCGGACGGTCGCGCCCCGATGGCTGGCGGGCGGACCCGGCGGAGATGCCGCTGGGCGCGCTGCACGAGGGAGGCGTGCACTGGATCCGGCGCGTGATGGATCTGGCGTCGGTGTTCGAGGCCGACGAGCCGGAGCACGTGCTGGACGTGTCGGCCTTCGGCCCCCCCGAGCCGATCACCGCCACGCCCGGGGAAGACACGACCATGGTCGTCGCCCGCCACCGCTCGGGGCTGGTCTCGCGTCTGCTGCACACCTGGGCCATTCCCTGGCGGTTCCCGCCGTTCTTCGACGCGTCCAAGGTGTTGCTGGAAAAGGGCGCCCTTTATTTCGACGCCCGCGGAATCTTCGCCCGCTTCTACGGCCCCGGCGGTCGCAAGCTGGTCGTGCCCGCAATCCGAGATGCCTCCGGCTTCCAGGCGATGTGGCGCCACTTCCTGGCCTGCGTGCGCGAGGGGCGTTCCACCGACTTCACGCTGCGCCAGGTCTTCGCGGACTTCGCGTACATGGACGCCGCCTATCGGTCGCGAAAAAGTCTGCGGCCCGAAACGCCCCGGCCGGTTCCGGGTGAAGCGCCTAGGCCCCGATGATCAGGATGAACTGCCAGTTGTGGGCCTGGATGCCGTAGCCCGCATCGAAGCCGATGAGCGGGACCGCGACCGAGCGCAAGAAGAAGCGCAGGCCGCCGCCGACGTCCTGGTGGACGCTCTGACTGAAGCTGAAACCGGACTGGAGGCTGGTGGGGAACGTGCGCCCATCGGGGGTGTCGCGCTGGGTGTAGGTGACGCCGGTGATCGGATCGGTCACCATCGGCACGGTCGGCACCTCCCGGAACCAGATCGCGGAGATGTCGTAAAAGCCGAGGGCCCGAAAATCGAGCGAGCCTACCGAGAACAGCGGGAAGTGATACTCCGCCTTCCCCCAGAGCTGGGTGTCGCCACGAAACTGCTGGTTGAGAAAGCCCCGCAAGTTCGGACCCCCGGCGGTGTTCTCCGACCAGAACGGGAGGTTGTGGCCCGCGATGGCGCCCGCGCTGTAGATGAAGTTGTGGGACTTGAAGAACTTGATGCCCTGCTCCCAGCTCGCGCCGGCGCGCCAGTAGGTGAAGTCGCTACCGAAGGCGGGGCTGGCATAGTCGAGCGAGCCCGAGAGCGCCTGCCCGGTCATCACCGCGAACTCGCGCGCGCGAAAATCAAAAGACAGGCCGGCCCGGCCCACACCGATGGTGCCGGGCTGGGTCGACTGAATGAGCTGCTGGCCGGTCAGGGGATCGTCAGACCCCTCGGAGTTTCCGTTGTGGAAGTAGCCGAATTTCTCCAGGTGCCAGGCGACCTGCGTCTTGACCCGGCGAAGCCAGGCGACACCGAAGGCCGGCTCGAACCCGTACGAGAAGAGCCGCGTCTCCCGGATCTCGAGCGGCGCCGCCAGGGTGGCCCCCGGGCCGTAGCTGTCGTATTCGGGGATGACCTGCCGCTGGATGAGGCCCTGCAGCTGCCAGTACATCCAGGTCCCGAACAGCGAGGGGTCGCGGTAGGCGACCGTCGCGCCCGAATCGATGGTGGCCAGGCGGGCGCCCAGCACCAGCTGCTTGCCCCGTCCGAACAGGTTGCCGTGGACGAAGATGAGGCCGATGGCCTTGTTGTTCGACGACCACGACGCGGTGGGAAGGGGCGCCCAGGGGAACTTGTCCTTGACCGAGATGTTGATCCGCACGCCCGCGCCATTGGCCTCCCACCAGACGTTGACGTCGGCGAAGAGGCCGGTCGTGTTGAGCCGCTCCCGCACGACGTCCAGCGTGTCGGCCTGGAGCGTGTCGCCGATCGAGACGCCGGCGATCGACCGAACGGTCGAGTCCTCCGTGCGCTGGTTGTCGAGCACCCGAACGTCGGTGACCTCCTCACCGACGGCCTGGGCCGACCGGGGCGCGAGCGCGAGGGCCCCGCCGATCAGGGCCGCCAAGCAGGCTACCCGCGTAGCGAATCCAAGCGAAGTCATGTTCCAAGGATATCGGTGCGGGCGCGATTCGCAAACAGCAAGCGTGGCTGAGGTGACCGGCGCTACACATACATTTGTCCGTTTCATGTCTCCGTGGCTCTGCGTCGGTACCCGCGCGAGCCGGCCGGCGCGGCGGTGTGGGTAGAGAGCCAGAAATGCGGCTCCCGCCCGAGGCCAATCCTTGCTAACGTTCGGCGCCCATGGCGCCCCCAGCGCAGGTTCGGCACGATCGAAACCTTCTCATCGATCGTTATCACCGCTGGCTCACGAAGTATCCGGTGAGGGTCTTGATCGGCGCGGTGGTGATGTTCGTCGTGGCCTTCGCCCTGGCCGCGCGGCTCAAGCTCAAGACCGCCTTCGTCGAGCTGCTGCCCAGCAACGATCCGGGCGTGGTGGCGCTGTCGCGCACACAAAAGCGGATGGGCGATCTGTCGCTCTTGCTCATCGGCATCCGCTCGCCCGACCACGACGCGAACCTCCGCTACGCTGAGGCGCTGACCCAGAAGCTGCGCGCGCTGCCGCCGACGGTGGTGAACCTGGCGACCTACCACGTCCGTGACCTGCGCGATTTCTACCAGACGAACAAGTGGCTCTTCGTCGCCGAAGATGACCTGGAATCGATCCGCGATCGGCTGCGCAACGAGATCAGCAGACGCAAGAACCCGCTCTTCGTGTCGCTGGAAGACGAAGAGCCGATCGACCAGATGCAGAAGCGCCTCGAGCGCCACGACGGGCTCGACGAGCGCTTTCCCGGCGGCGTCTTCACCAGCAACGGCGGCGAGTACGTCTGGATCGCCGCGCTGCCGCCCGGCGGTCTCTTCGTCGAGCACGCCGGCGAGGCGCTTTTCCAGGCCGCCCACACCCTGATCGCGCAAAACCCGCCCGAGAGCTACCACCCCGAGATGCGGGCCGACGTGGCCGGCCCGATCGCGACCGCCATCGCGGCCCGCCAGGCCGTCGAACGGGACATCCTGTGGGTCACCGTCATCTGCGTGACCCTGGTGGTGCTCTCGATCGGCCTCTATTTCCGCCGCCTGCGCGCCATCCCGCTGACCGGAATCCCGGCCGCCATCGGGGCGATGATGGCCTTCGCGGTGGCCGACCTGGCGTTCGGCTACCTGAACTCGTCGACGGCGTTTCTGGGGTCGATCATCATCGGCAACGGAATCAACTACGCCATCGTGCTCATGTCCCGCTACGAAGAACACCGGGCGCGGGGCGCCGAGCCGCCGGAGGCGCTGCACTATGCGCTGGCTGGGGTCTGGCGCGGAACGGCCGTGGCGGCGATCTGTGCCTCGGCCGCCTACGCCTCGCTCATGGTCACCAGTTTCCGCGGCTTCTATCAGTTCGGCGTGATGGGCGCAGTCGGATCCATCTTCTGCTGGCTCGCCACCTTCACGGTTCTGCCCGCGCTGCTCGTGCTCCTCGACTGCCGCGGCCGGGCCGGGTCGGTGCGCGTGCACCGACCGCCCATCGAGCTTGGCCCGCTGGCCCGGGCTCTGGGGCGACACAGTGGCCTCATCACGGCCGCCTTCACGGTGTTCGCGATCACCGGCCTGTTCGGGCTGCGACATTTCTTGAAGGACCCCTTCGAGTACGATTTTCGCAAGCTGAACTCGAAGCTCAACACCAGCGAGGAGACCCAGCAGTTCAACCACAGCATCGATCACCTGTTCGGACGTTGGCCCTCACCGACGATCGTGCTGGCCGATTCCCTCGACGAGGTGGAGCCGATCAAGGCCACGATCCGCCAGCAGGATCGCGACCTGCCGGGACCCGACGTGATCGGCCAGGTGGTCACCATCTACGATCTACTTCCTGGCGCGCCCGCAGTTCAGCATCGCAAGCTCGAGCTCATCAAGCAGATCCGGAAGCTGACCCACGATCCGGCGCTCACGGTCCTGAACGACAAGGAGCGGGCCGACATCGCCAAGGTCGATCCGCCGGCCGGGTTGCGCGAGCTCGGGCCGATGGATCTCCCGGCGTTCGCGCGCCGGCCGTTCACGGAAGGCGACGGCACCGTCGGGCGGGTGGTGCTGGTCTACCCGCCCGAGGCGGGGATCTCGGTCTGGAGCGGACGCGATCTTCTGAGGATCGCCTCGGTCCTGCAGTACCTCCACCTGCCGAACGGCAAGGTCCTCGCGACCTCGGGATCGGCTGTCGTCTTCGGCGCCATGATTCGATCGGTGCTGCACGACGGTCCCATCGCGACGGCGGCCTCGCTGATCGCCGTTCTGTTCATCATCGCGATCGCGATTCGCCCCCTGTCGGCGGCCGGGTTGGCGCTGGGGACGCTGATCCTGGGGGTGCTACTCATGGTGGGCGGCGCCGGATGGGCGAAGGTCCACGTGACGTTCCTGAACTTCATCGCGCTCCCCATCACCTTCGGCATCGGCGCCGAATATGCCCTCAACGTGATCACCCGCTATCGCGAGGAGCGCGACGTGGCGCGCGCCGTGATCTCGACCGGCGCGGCCGTCGCGCTCTGTTCGTGGACCACGATCGTCGGTTACGGTTCACTGCTGGCGGCGCGCAACCAGGCACTGCAGGGCTTCGGCCTGATGGCAATCTTCGGCGAGGTCTCCTGCCTCTCGGCGGCCATCATCGCCCTGCCCGCCGTGCTGCTCTGGCTGCAGCATCGCTCGCGCACCCGAGCGCCGGGTCTCCACGTTCCAACCATCGATCCCCCGCCCGCGCTCGAACCCGACCCACCCTAATGCCGCAGGCGAAGCAGGCCGGCGGTCGAGAAGATGAGGAACAGGCCCATGGCGACCCAGACGAGGCCGAAGGTGAGGTGTCGGCGGCGGGCCTTGGCCCGCTCGGGCGTGTCGTCGACCAGCTCCCGATCGGGGTTGCGACGGCCGAGGGTCGCGGACCGCACGACGCCCGCCACGACGAGAATCGCGCCCATGACGTAGAAAAAGATCGGCGGGATGACGATGTTCATCTCAGCTGGCTACCTCGACGGCCTTGAGCTCGCGAATGACCGTAACCCGAATCTGTCCCGGGAAGCGCATCTCCTGCGAGATCTTGCCCGCGATCTCGCTCGACAGCGTGACCGCCCCGAGATCGTCGACCCGGTCCTCCTGCACGTAGATCCGGACCTCGCGGCCGCCCTGCACCGCGAACGCCTCCGACACCCCGCGAAAGCCCCGGGTGATCCGCTCCAGGTCGTCGATCCGGGTCAGGTAGTTCTCGTCGGTCTGACGGCGCGCGCCGGGCCGGCCACCCGACAAGGCGTCGCCCGCCGCCACCAGATAGGCGTAGGGGCTGTTGAACGGCTCGTCGGTGTGGTGGGCGCCGATGGCGTTGGCGACCAGCTCCGTTTCGCCCAACCGGCGGGCGTAGTCGGCGCCGATGACAGCGTGCGAGCCGTCGAGCTCGTGGGTGAGCGCCTTTCCAATGTCGTGCATGAGCGCCGCGCGGCGGGCCAGCTTTTCGTCCAGGCCCAGCTCGTCGGCCATCATCCCGCACAGGAAGGCCGCCTCGATGGCGTGCTTCCACTGATTCTGCGTGAAGCTGGTGCGGTAGTTGAGCCGCCCGACCAGGTTCACGATCTCGGCGTGGGCGGGCGGAATCTCGAGGATTGAAAACGCCCGGCGGCCCAACTCGGAAAGCTCGGCGGCGAGCGCGGCGGAAATCTCCTGGGCGACCCGGGTCACCGCGGCCGGATCGCGCGCCGAGCCGGGCTGGAGATCGGAAGAGCG
>OCTA010001574.1_pt1 | contig 20971 bp, 16 predicted proteins | sample 1538991 | NCBI WGS metagenome assembly OCTA01 (sample SAMEA3539302, study PRJEB22396) | soil metagenome | biome: tundra; feature: field; material: soil | place: USA | collected 2010-05 | depth 0.15 m | reverse complement strand
TCCATCGGCCAAAGCGCTTCCGACCCCGGAGACGAACTGAAGGCCGCCGTCGTCCTAAGCTTCCTCAGGTACACGGAATGGACTTCCGTGCCGGCGCAGGATCCCATAACCGTGGCCGTCGCGGGCCGATCCGATTTCGCTAAAGTTTTGCGCAAAGCGCTCGAAGCAAAGGCCGTCGGCGCCCACCGCCTCGCGGTCGTCGAGGTCCAGGACGGACCCTTTGCCAATTGCCAGATTCTCTACATCGCATTCGACCGCGGTTCGGACGTCCGTCGAATTTTGGCGGCGGCCAGTTCCTCGCACCTGCTCACGATTGGCGAGACGGATCGCTTCCTCGATTGGGGAGGTGCCATCAATCTCATGACCCTCGACGGGCATATGAGCTTCGAAGTAAACCTTGACGCCGTGACGCGAAGCGGCGATTCGGTCAGCTCGAAGCTGCTTCGTTTCGGCCAGATCAGAGGCGCGAAGTGACAGCTTGGCCAGTGCGACACGGCGCTTCGCTTCGACAGAAGTTGGCACTCATCGTGGTGGGCACGGCGATGATCGGCGGGGTCCTCGCCACCGCCGGCTACGCTTGGCGCGACATGAACCAGTTTTGGGAACGCACATCGGCCGAAGTGTCGGCGGTGGCCGCGATCGTGGCCGACCAGGCCGGCGCCGCCGTTATGCTCGAAGACAAAAAAGCGGCGAGTGAGATCCTCGGCTCGCTGCGCGCCGACAGCCGCATTCGAGACGCGTTCATCTATTCCAGCCAAGGGACCTGTTTCGGACAGTTTCACCGGACGTCCTCCTCCGGATGTCTCGCCCAGCCCGCCGACGGAACGCATCGAGAAACGGCGGCTCTCGTGCAGTCGCGCCCGATTCTGGCGCAAGGGGACCGCGTCGGCACACTCACCCTCAGGATCGACGTTCCTAGCGCGGCTACACTGCTTCGACGCACATCGGGAGTGGCGGCGGCCATCATGGGGCTCAACTTGATGATCGCCTTCGTTTTGGTCTGGGCTCTCGAGGTTAAAGTTTCCGCCCCCATTCTGGCCATCGCCACCGTCGCCCGCAGGATCGCCGAATCGCATCGCTTCGATCAGCGCGTGGGCGTGGCTTCGGACGACGAGGTTGGTGTTCTCGCCTGTTCCTTCAACCTCATGATCGACGAGATTGAGGGGCGCGATCTCGCTGTGGACAAACACCGGCGCGAACTCGAAGCGGAGGTCGCGGAGCGCAGCCGGGTAAATGCCGAACTGTCGGTAGCTAAAGACAAAGCGGAAGAGGCCGGCCGCCTGAAAAGCGAGTTCCTGGCGAACATGAGCCATGAGATCAGGACGCCCATGAATGGCGTGATCGGCATGATCAGCCTGGTTCTCGACACCTGTAAAGATCCGGAGCAGAGGGAGCAATTGGTTACGGCGCAAAGAGCGGCCGAGGGACTTACCGCGATCGTCAACGACATACTCGACTTGTCTAAGATCGAGGCCGGGAAAATGACCATCGAAGAGATCGCGTTCGATCTGCAGTCTAACGTGCGCGACGTGCTGCGGACCTTCGATATCGCGGTAAATTCAAAACACTTGGTATCGAGGATCGAGGTCGCGCCCGAATGTCCCGACTGGGTGCTTGGAGATCCGGTTCGATTGCGTCAAATCCTGATTAACCTGGTGGGCAACGCAGTGAAGTTCACGAGCGCGGGCGAGGTGGTGGTTCGACTCTCCCTCACCGCCGAGAAACGAGTGCAGTTCGAGGTGAGGGACAGCGGGATCGGCATTCCGAAAGAAAAGATGGGGCTGATCTTCGAAGCTTTCACCCAGGCGGACGGTTCGCATACCCGGAAATTCGGCGGCACCGGCTTGGGACTGGCCATTACGTTGCGCCTGGTAAACCTGATGCACGGACATTTGTGGGCCGATAGCGAGCCGGACTGCGGCAGCCGATTCGTCTTCGAGTTGCCATTTGGACTCTGCAGCGCCCCAGTTGGCAGCCTAGAGCCCGGTAGCCCTCCCACGGTTGGCGACTCTGTATACTCCCGGGTTTTGGTCGCCGAAGACAACGTCATCAATCAGAAGGTCGTCTGCTCCATGCTGCGGCGGGCGGGATGTATAGTCACTCTGGCCGCAAACGGGAAAGAGGCCGTCGATCTTTTTTTTGCGAATCAGTTCGACTTGGTCTTAATGGATGTCCAAATGCCCGTGATGGACGGACTGCAGGCCGTGAGCCAGGTACGGAAAGACGAGCAGCGGCGGGGCCTCACTAGGACACCAATAATCGCCCTGACTGCTCACGCCTCGCAGGCTCAGCACGATCAATGTATCGCTCACGGGATGGACGCGGTCATCACAAAACCGATCAAAAGGGCCGCCTTGTTGGCAGCCTTGGCGGTCCCCTCCCACGAACATTCCAAGGAGACAATGCCCGTCTGACGATCTGCTGCGACTGGCGCACAGCTTCCCTTGCCGCCAAGCGCGCCTCACGCTTGCTATGCTGGTCGGGTCGTTCGCTTCTCATGCCGTCGTTGCCCCGCTCTTTGCCTCGCATCTGCGTGGCTCTGGGTCTCAACTCCATCTCCGAACTCGCCCGCTGCGCCGAACGCGAATACAAAGACGGCAGCACGTTTCTGGAATTCCGTCTCGATGCGCTCTCGGACCCAGCCAAAGGCGTCGAGTTCGTCGCTTCCTTTCACCGGGCTCATCCCGAAATTCCGCTTCTCGCCACGTGCCGTCACAAGCAGCACGCCGGCGCTTTCAAGGGTTCCGTCGAGCGGCAGATCGCAATCCTGCGGGATTCGGCCCAAGCCGGCGCCGCTGCTATCGACCTTGAAATCGAATCCGCGGAATGCGCCAAGCCCGCCGCCGCCGCCCTCCGCGAATTCGCCTCCCTGATCGTTTCGTATCACAACTTTGAAAGCACGCCCGCTCTCGAACCGGTGCTGCGGAAGCTGCGGCGCATTCCGGCCGACGCCTACAAACTCGTAACTACCGCCCGCAAGCCTTCCGACAATCTGCGCCTTGTCCAATTTGCCCGCGAGCGCCGGGACTTTCCCCTCATCGCTTTCACCATGTCGGAACAGGGAACGCTTACCCGCATTCTCGCTCCCATGCTCGGCTGCCCATTCACCTACGCCGCCCCCTCGGATATGGAGGGTACCGCTCCCGGTCAAATTCCAGCCCCCGTTATGCGCTCCGTCTATCGCGCCGACAAACTGACCAAGCAGAGCCGCATTTACGGCGTCATCGCGGATCCAGTCGCCCACTCCAAGTCGCCGCTCATCCACAACCGCGCTTTCCACGCGAAGCGCATCGATGCAGTTTACATTCCCTTCCTGGTGCCGAACAACTGCCTGGCAGACTGGATGAAAGTAGCCACCGACCTCCCCGTGGCGGGCTTCAGCGTGACCATTCCTCACAAGCAGCGGATCGTTCGCTACCTCGACACCATCGAGCCTCTCGCCAAGCGCATTGGCGCGGTCAACACCGTGTGGCGCAAAGGCGGAAAATGGCGCGGAGCCAACACCGACGCCCAGGGCGTCCTCAAACCTCTCGCAAAGCACATCCAGCTTAACCGCGCGGCTATTCTGATCGCAGGCTACGGAGGCGCCGCCCGCGCTGCCGCCATCGCTCTCGCCGGCTCGGGCGCCCGTATCACCATCACCGGCCGCGACATGAAAAAGGCGCAAGCCCTGGCGCGCGTCGCGAAAGGGGACGCCGTATCGCTAGCCTCCGCCGAGGCCTCTCACTACGATGCCCTGGTACATGCAACGCCCGTCGGCATGTCGCCCCATCCCGATGGGTCGCTTTTCAAAAGGGTTCCCGCCGATATCGTGCTCGATATGGTCTACAACCCCCACCAAACGCTCCTTCTCACGAAGGCCAAACAGCAGGGCTGCATCATCGTCTACGGCTCCGAAATGCTGCTTGAGCAAGCCGCCTGTCAATTCGAGATCTGGACGGGCGAATCCGCTCCGCGATCCGTCATGCAAAGCGCTCTCGAAAATCACGGCTGACAAACGATGAATTCCTGGCAAAAAGTGACTCGACTAGCGCTGACTTGCGCGGCGGGATTTTCCATGGCGTTCGGTCAAACTGCCTCCACCAATCACGAACCAAAGCTCGCCTGGACATTTCATACCGCTGCCACTCCGCCCAACGAACACTCGGCGCACATCGCGGCGTTCGAAGCGACGCCCGTCCTTTCCGGCAATCTGCTCTACGTAATCACTCCGTTCGATCAGGTGATCGCCCTCGATCCAGAGACCGGCGCGGAGAAGTGGAGATTCGACCCCCACGTCGCGACCGACCGCCACTATTCCGAAGCCACCGCGCGCGGCGTAGCCATCTCGAACGGCACGGTTTTTTTCGGCACCCTAGACTCCCGCCTCATTGCCATCCGGGCTTCCGATGGCCAGCTCGTGTGGCAAACCGACATAGCGCCCGGCGTCCGCGACGAGAACTACCAGGTCACATCGCCCCCTGTAGTCGCCGGCTCCACCGTCATCGTCGGCTCCTCCATCGGAGATAACGGCAAAGCGGAGATGGAGCATGGCACCGTCCGCGGCTTCGACGCGTTGACTGGAAAACTCAAATGGAGCTGGGACCCCACTCCCGCGGGCAAAACCGGCGCTGCCAACGCCTGGGCGCCCATGTCGCTCGACGCGGACCGTGATATGGTTTTCATCCCCACCGGCAGCGCGTCTCCCGACTTCTACGGCGGCCTGCGTCCAGGAGCCGACCTTTACGCCAACTGCGTCGTCGCGCTGCGGGCCTCAACGGGCGAGTTGCTCTGGCACTTCCAGGTTGTGCATCACGACCTTTGGGACTACGATGTTGCGTCCCGTCCCCTGTTGGTGGATTTCCACGGCAAACCCGCCGTTGGGGTTCTCACCAAGATAGGCCACTATTTCGTCTTAGACCGTTTAACGGGAGCGCCGCTTATTCCGGTGAAGGAGCAATCCGTTCCAGCATCGGACATCCCAGGCGAGGCCGCTTCTCCCACCCAGCCCGTCCCACGGCAAGGCGTCTTCACTTTGCAGCGGTTCACTCCCCGCCCTGGCTGGTGCGAAGCCGAATTCAATAAACTGCGCTACGAAGGACTATTCACTCCACCAAGTCTCGGCGGCACGCTTGTGTTCCCTGGCAACGTCGGCGGCGCAAACTGGGGTGGAGGCGTTTACGATTCCGCGCGCGGCCTGATCTTCGTCGCAGCCAACCGCCTGGCCACTTCAGTCCGCCTGATCCCTCGCCAGATCTTCGATAGCGCGGGTCACGGCGATACGGGCGAACGCCTTGGCTTCGAATACGCGAAGCAGGCCGGCGCCCCGTTCGGCATGTCGCGCCGCACATTCATCGGACCGGATGGCAAGCCCTGCAACACCGAGCCTTGGGGCGCGCTTGCCGCAATCGATGTCGCCACCGGAAAGCTGCGCTGGGAAACACCGACCACCGTGAGTCTCGGAGGGCCGCTCGAAGTAGACGGTCTGGTCGTCTTTGGCGGCGATCTATGGGCTAATAAGTTGCGCGCCTACGCGAGCGAAGACGGTCACAAAGTTTGGGAAGTGCCCTTGCCCCATGCGGCGAACTCGGTTCCTGGCGCATACACGTGGAAGGGCAAACGCTACATCGTCGTAAGCGCCGGCGGCCATGGCAAGGTCAGCGATAAAGACCTCGGCGACCATGTCCTCGCCTTTACCCTGGAGTAACTCTCCACCGCTCGACGCTCTATAATGTCGGCATGAGATTCACCCGACGCAAGTGGGTTGGTATATTGGCGGCGTCCCCCGCGCTGGCGCAAGTCGCATCGAAAGTGCCGCCAGTAGGAGTGCCGGAAACCGGCTCTAAGAAGGCTGTCCAGGACGTCCACTCCGTTAGCGAGCGTCTCGCCCAGATCGAAGTTCCCATGAACATCGAGCCCGCTTTCGCCTTCAAGGCCTAGCGCGATGCACAAGCCGGCCAAGCTGGACGAATCGGCCATCCCGTTCGCGACGATCACCGAACTGAGCGCCGCCCTCCGTGCGCATGACATTTCCTCGTCCGAACTCACCAGGTTTTTCGCCAAGCGCCTGGAAAGCATAGGCCCCGAGTGCAACGCGCTCGCGTGTTCACTCGCCAAACGCGGCCACAAGACCGCCAAGGACGCTGATTTCGATCTCAAGCGTGAACGCTTTCGCAGCCCACTGCAAGGCATTCCATACGCCGCTAAAGACCTCCTCGCGGTCGCAAAATACCCGACCACCTGGGGCGCGAAGCCGTTTGCCGATCAGGTCTTCGACTACGATGCCGCCGTCATCCAACGGCTCGACTCGGCTCAGGCCGTGCTCATTGGCAAACTGGCCATGGTCGAACTCGCGGGCGGCGGAGGCTACAGTTCCGCCGCCGCGTCTCTGCAGGGTCCTGGCCTGAATCCCTGGAACAAATCATACTGGTCGGGCGGATCATCAAGCGGCCCGGGCATCGCGGTCGCCGCCGGCCTGGTGCCGTACGCGCTTGGTTGCGAGACCTCCGGCTCCATACTAACTCCGGCATGTTACTGCGGAGTAACTGGCCTCCGCCCCACTTACGGCTTGATTAGCAGGCACGGAGCCATGCCGCTCTCCTGGACGCTCGACAAACTAGGGGTGTTGGCCCGGACCGCCGAAGATTGCGCGCTGGTGCTTCACCAAATCGCCGGCAAGGATGACGACGATCCAGGCTCGGCCCACAAGAGCTTCTACTACGCGCCCCGCTATTATCGCAAATTCAGCGACCTCAGAGTCGGTTACGCCGAAATCGATTTCTCCGATTGGTGCGATGAACCCCTCCGCCCCGCCTTTGCGAATGCACTCTCGGTTGCAAAATCGATAGGCGGCCAGATGGTTGAAACAAAGTTGCCCGATTTCCCCTACGAGCCAGTTATCACGGCCATCATACACTCCGAAGGGGCATCAGTCTTCGAAGCTTTCATTAAAAGCGGCCAAGTGGATCAGTTAGCGGACCAGAGTCAAATCGATGGCCTCAAGGCGGCGTTGACTTACTCGGCTCTTGACTATTTGAAAGCCATGCGCGTCCGCAGTCAGATACAAACGGCGTTCCGCCAGTTATTCACCACCGTTGACCTGCTTATCGCTCCCACTCACTTCGAACCGCCGGATCGCGCCGACCGGCCCTTCGACGAAACTCCGCCCAAGCGTCCCGATCAAAAGGGGGTCGCCGCAGGCTTGGTGCAAGCGAGCAACCTTTGCGGCTTTCCCGCCATCACCATTCCTTGCGGCCTTGTAAACGGCCTGCCGATTGGACTGCAGATTGTCGGACCAGCCTTCGAAGAAAACAGAATCGTCGGCTTTGCCCGCGAATTCCAGGACCGGACGAACTTCCATAAACAGCATCCGCCGCTTCCCGGGTAAGCGACCACGGTTTCACCTCTTGAACCAAGCCGTTGCTCCGGCCGTTGCAAACCCAACCAGGAACACCGGAACGACTCCGGGCTTCTTGCGATCCGCCGCCACCGTGTGCAAGCCAAGGAACAGAAAACTCCCTGCCACCACTGCCAGAACGACCGCCGTCCACCAGGGTCCGAACGCCGCCTCTCCGGAAAGGTCCGCCCTTCGCTCGATGGCCGCGCCGGCAAGGGTCATCAACTCGACCGCGCCGCTTGCCGCGATGGCCTTGCCGGTGGACCCCATCGCTCGCCGCGTAATCCAGCCAAGCGCCAGGCCTTCGGGAACTTTATGCAGCGCCAGTCCGATCGGCACCGCAATACTCGCCAAAGGCTGAATCGCTACCGCTCGCACGCTCCAGCCATCCAGAAAACTATGCATCGCCGTTGCAATTAACAGAGGGCCCACTACTCCATGGCGCGGAGAAAGTCCAGTATGCAAGAGGTAACGGTCCAAGCCCGCTAACCCTGCGCACGCTGCCAACGCCACCCCAATCCCAACCAACCACCCGGAAGTCTCTGCAATTTCCGGCATCAACCAAAACAGACAAATACCGGACAATAGTCCGCCGCCCGCCGCCGCTAAGTGAACCGACAACATCCTCGACTGCCCCAGCACGGAACCGGCAATGATGCCAAGCAGCGCCAGGATAGTAAGTAGCCAGGCCGACGCCATCTACTTTTCGATAACTTTCACGACAAAGTAAGTAAACGGCTGCCCTTTCTCGATTAAAAGCTGGTGCGGCGTGCCGGCCGGTATGTGGATGATAGAACCTTGCGGCAATGCGTGACGTTCTCCGCCCTCAATGGATGTCCCGCGCAACTCGCCCGGCTTCTCGGTATGCGGGCTCACCAGTTTGCCGCCCGTCAGAATACTTGCCGACCCTTCCACCGCGACAAAGACATCCGCTTCCTTCTCGTGCACTTCCGCCGATCCGGTAGCCTCGCGATACGCCAGCATCGTATAGTGGCCTTCGTACTTCTGCAGCGGCTCACTGGCGAAGGGCGCTCCCTTTTGCGCCAGCTTATGCCCGGCAGCCTGCAGGTCCTGAGGCGTGTATATGTCAACATCCGCAGCCATAGCCAGCAAAGCCGCCGTCATTCCCAGTCCAATTATCTTGCCAAGTCCAATTATCTTCACGATCCATCCTCTCTCATGCGCGTTCAAACACTTACTCACGCGGTCCACTTACTAGACACTGCCGCGATGCGCCGGGCCGCCTCTAACAAATTGCCGACTGAATTGGCATAGCTGAAACGAATATAGCCGTTCCCGTACTCGCCGAAAGAACCGCCATTCAAGCAAGCGACACCACCCTCTTCCAAAAGGTAATCTGCCAGAACCTTGGAATCCATCCTGGTCTCGTGAACATTCGCGAACGCATAGAACGCGCCGCCCGGCAGCGCGCACCGAAACCCCGGAATCTCATTGAGCGCCGCGCAGAAGATGTCCCGCCGTCGCCGAAATTCGCCAACCATTTCCCGCACTTCCGTTTGCGGACCTTCCAGAGCGGCAATGGCGGCGCGTTGGGTGAATGTCGCGCTGCAGGAGTTCGAATTCACCATCAGCTTGCTCACCGCGTCCACCAGCCACTCGGGCATAACACCGTACCCGAGCCGCCAGCCGGTCATCGCGTAGGTCTTCGAAAATCCGTCCAGGAGGATCGTCTTCTCCTGCATATCAGGAATGCTCGCGATCGAGAAAGGCGGATCGTTGCCGTAATAAATTCGCGAGTAGATCTCGTCCGAGAGCACCATCGCATCGCGGTTCGAAAGCATGGCCGCAATCGCCCGAACATCTTCTTCCGGAATAATGCCGCCGGTCGGATTTTGCGGAGAATTCAGAATCAGCAACTTCGTTCGATCCGAAATGCGGTCTCTCAGATAGTCCAGGTCAAGCGAGAATCCGCGCCCTTCAACCAGCGGTATCGGAACCGGCGTCGCGCCCAGGAAGCGGATCATCGAGCGATAGATTGGGAAACCGGGGTCTGGATAGATCACCTCGTCTCCCGCTTCGACTAGCGCCAGCATCGCGAAGAAAATGATCGGCTTGCCGCCCGGCACTACGCAGACGTGTTGCGGACCGGCCTCAATTCCCCGGGTTCGTGAGATGTAGGCCGCAATCGGTTCGCGCAGTTCTAAAAGCCCTTGGGTGGGACCGTAGTGAGTCCATCCCTGGTCAAGAGCCGTCTTGGCCGCCTGGATCACGGCTCCCGGCGTGGCGAAGTCCGGCTCGCCAATCTCCAAATGGACGATGTTTCGCCCAATAGCCTCCAGCGCTCGCGCCCGAACCAGGACATCGAACGCCGATTCGATCTCAATCTGCTGCATTCTTGCCGCCAGCTGCATGACCTATCTTCCAACGGTGGCAATAACCGCTCCGTATCGTCGCGGCTCTGTAAGCGCGCGTAGCCGCTAAATGCGAAAAGGGAACCATGCGGTTCCCTTTTGTCGCGTCGATCATGATCGACCCTAGAGTTGTGACTAGTTGGTCCCCTTCTAATCGGGGTAGTCCGATTATAACCTCAACTCACTTTCTCCGCTATTGATTTTGCCTGTACGAACTGCAGCAGGTAGTCGGGCCCTCCGGCTTTCGAGTCCGTCCCGGACATATTAAACCCGCCAAACGGATGCGCCCCCACCATAGCCCCAGTGCACTTCCGGTTGATGTACAGGTTGCCTACGAAAAACTGACGCTTGGCCTTAGCGGCTTTCTCCGGATTCTTCGTGAAGACCGCGCCGGTAAGTCCATACTCCGAATCGTTTGCTTTTGCTAACGCGTCGTCGAAGTCTTTCGCCTTTGCCACTGCCAGCACGGGCCCGAAGATCTCCTCCTGAAAAATACGGGCGCTGGGTTCGATATCGGCGATCACGGTCGGCTTGATAAAGTAGCCATCGCCGGGCGCGGATTCGCCGCCTGTGACCAGACGCCCTTCCGCTTTGCCCACCTCGATGTACTTGAGAATACTTTCCTTGGCCCGGGCATTGATCACCGGCCCCATGTAGTTTTCGATATCGTCCGGCGCGCCGATGGACAGCTTTTCCGTCTCTTGCTTCAGCTTGTCCAGAAATTGATCGTAAATAGCCTCGTCTACGATGGCCCGCGAGCACGCCGAACACTTCTGCCCCTGGTACCCGAAGGCGGAGTAGAGCACCCCGAGAACCGCCTGGTCCAGATCCGCTTCGCGATCGACAATGATCGCATCCTTGCCGCCCATCTCCGCCACCACGCGCTTGATCCAAAGCTGGCCTTTGGGCGTCTTGGCAGCGAGCTCGTTCACATGCAGCCCCACTTCGCGTGACCCGGTGAAAGAAATGAAGCGCGTCTTGGGATGCGAAACCAAAACGTCTCCAATGCTGCCGCCAGCCCCTGTCAAGAGGGAAAAACTTCGCGGTGGAAATCCCGCTTCCAGCAACACCTCGGCGAACTTCGCGGCGATCGTCGGAGTGTCGCTAGAAGGTTTGATAACCACTGTGTTGCCGGTCACCAGCGCTGCCGTCGCCATGCCCACCAGAATGGCAAGCGGGAAGTTCCAAGGCGGGATGATGACGCCAACACCCAGCGCAAGGTAGACCATCTCGTCCCGTTCGCCCGGCATCTGGACAATCGGGTCCGGTCGCGCCAGTTTCAAAGCCTGGAGCGCGTAGTATTCGCAAAAATCAACCGCCTCCGAAACGTCCGCTTCGGCCTCGGCCCAGGTCTTGCCTGCTTCGTACACCAGCCAGGCATCGAATTCATATTTGCGTTCGCGAATGATAGCCGCCGCTCGAAACAACAGATTGGCGCGGTCCTCGCTTCGCCCCGACCACTCGGGGAAGTAGGCGAAAGCCGCATCGACGGCGTCGCGCGCGTCCTGTTCCGATCCCTTTTGATGAATCCCCACGATTTCGGAGGGGCGCGCAGGGTTCAAGGATTCCAACTTCGAAGAGCTCCGGCGGCGCTCCCCAGCGATCAGCAGGTCGTATTCCCGGCCAAATTCCGAACGAACCTTCGCCTTCGCGGCCCGCATTTTCTCCGCGTTAGCCGCTTGCCTAAAGTCGGCGGAAGGCTCGTTCGTAAACGCCCCAAGCTGTTTGGGCTCAGTCTCGGCTAACGGCATCGTTCCTTCCGCTAACCCGCTTAAACTGCGTCGTTGACCGTCTTCTCGGCAACGCGGCGTCCGCGCTCGAAAAGTTCAGCCGCTTCCTCCGCAATATCCCGGCCCCGTTCGTAAAGTTCCCGGCCCCGGTCAATGATGTCCTGACTCGATTCCGAGACCGCTCTGCCGCCGCGTTTCGCCTGCTTTACCAACTTGCGTCGAGTGCGCTCACCGGATTCCGGCGCTATCAGGAGCGCCACGGTCGCCCCCAGCAGAACACCACCCGCGAACCATATCATCGCGCTGCTCGTATCGTTTTCTTCTGCCATTTTCGTCTCCTTCGTTCCCATTCTAGTCTTGTCCAGGAACGGAGGCCGCCGGAAACCTTGCGAGATCGCTAATGGAATGTCGCTATCTCGACCTTATCGCCATCCGTCCAGAACGTGATCAGGCCGCGCTGATCCGTTCGCAGAATGTCGGCATGACGCTCCGTGAGCCTGTCGAGCACAATCTGGTGCGGATGGTGGAACTGGTTCATGTAGCCGTCGGAGATGATGGCAAACTGCGGACTGAGCTGGTCAAGAAACGCTTCCGAAGAAGACGTCCGGCTCCCATGGTGTCCCACCTTCAGCAGGGTCACGGGGTGAAGCAGGCCGCTCGCGACCATGTCATCCTCAACCGGGCGCTCGGCATCGCCGGTCAACAAAACGCTGCGTTTGCCATAGGTCATTCCGAGCACCAGCGAGTCGTCGTTCGCGGGGTGGTCGCCCGATTGGTAGTCGGGTGAGGGCGCCAGAACCCGGATGCGGACGCCGCCAATCGTGATGTCCGGTGAACCCCGATGCAGCGGAACAATGCCCACGTGATCGGCAGCCGCGTGCCGCCGGACCGTTTCCCATTCGGCGGTCTCCGGCTCCGCGCCCACCCAAAGCGTGCCGGGCCTGAAGTTATCTAGAATTGCTGGCAGGCCCGCCATGTGATCCGAATGCCCGTGACTCAACACCGCGTAATCGATGCGATGGATGCGGCGGCTCCAAAGATAAGGCGACACCACGTCTTCGCCCATATCGATTTGCGGCTTATGTGCCATTCGTTCCATCCCCGGGAAGCCGCCCGCGTCTAGCAGCATCGTCTTGCCATTAGGAAAAACAAGCAGCAGACTATCGCCCTGGCCGACGTCAATCGCGGTCACCTCCAGGGTTCCCGGCCGGATCACCGGCTGCCATGGCTGCAGGCACAGAATACCGAACAGAACGAAGGAGGCCGCGAAAGCGGGAATGATAAAGCGCCGTCCACGCCGGATGGTGAAGCCCAGCAAAATCAAAGACACGGAGAACGCAAGTGCCACCCAAAGTGGAATTGCCGCAATTCGCCAGGCGGGTTCGAAGCGCGCGTGCCAGGTGGCGCTTGCCTCCGCCCAGTGCAGCAGCAGCGCCGTCAAAAACGCCAGCGGATGCCAACCCGTGACGATGGTGGCAAATCCGAGCGGCACCACCAGCAGCAGCAGCGGCACCACAATCAGATTGGCCGACAGGCCCGTGACGGAGAGACGGTGGAAGTAGCTGACCATCGGCAATGCCAGCGCGAACTGCATACAAGCCGAAACAATGAGCATGTTTGCGATAAACACCCCTGCCACCACCGCCGCGCACACGGCCCGTTGCGCGTTTCGAAGGGACAGCCCCGTCCAAGCGCGCAGCGTTTCGGCCAACAGCCGCAATTCCACCCGCCACCCCGCCGCGCGCTCTTCCACCTGTGGATCGTAAGGGACTTGATCGAACCGCTTGATGGCAGCGCCCGCCGGCTGTGTGTAGCGCTCGATCATCGGAACCGCAAAGGCGGCAATGGCGGCGCAGGATAGAAAAGAGAGCTGGAAAGCGGCATCGAATAGCTCGCTGGGAATGGCGATCAAATAGACCATCCCGATTGCGGCCAACATGTTCAAAGGACGGCACCTGCGGAAGAAGCAGCTTCCCAGCACAAAGAGTGTGAAGCCAGCGGCGCATCGAACCGCTGGGGAGTTCAAGCCGGAAATGAACGCGTACATCCAGGTGGCTGAACACGCAATCCAGAGCCTTGAGAATCGCCCTATCGGGAGCAAGCGCAGAATAAGCAGCACGGAGGCCGCCAGAACGGACACATGGAGACCCGAAATCACGATGGCGTGGTAAGTCCCCGTAACCCGAAAATCGCCGGTCCAGCGCCGCTCAATACCGTTCGTCTCGCCCAGCAGCGTGGCCTGCAACAATCCCGCCGTGTGCTGGTCCCCCGGATACAGGCTGGCGAGCCGCCCTAGAGCCCACGTCCGGATGTCAAAGAGCCATCCCAATGCGCGAAAACCGCACGCTCCTGGAAGCGTATGAATATCGCCGGGACTCGAAACCGACCCGTTCCAGTAAATGTGTTGGCTCGCAAGGTAGCCGACATAGTCGAAAGCATCCGGATTCTGGAAGTTGCGGGGCGACCGGATCTTGGCGGCCACTTCCACCAACTGGCCGTAAGCGAGCGGCAGCGTTTGCGCATTTTTGAGCGCTACATTCAGGCGGATAGATGCCTTGGGAGCGAGCGCCAGCGTGAACTGTTCGCGATCCGGCGAGAAGACTGGCGGGTTCACAACGCATCCGGACAGCAATACCGTATCGGCGTCCTGGGCGTTGAGCGTGGGCGTGCGGCCGGGCCGGTGCAGGATCTGGGTGGCCATGCCAGTCAAGCCGATAACAAAAAAAATGGCGGCCGGACGTATGCGCCTGGCCGCTGGAAGGAACCTTGAAAGACAAATAGCCCCAGCCGCAAGCGCAGCCGGAACAATCAAACTGGTGAGTTCAACATTGACGAACCGTGCCGACAGAATCCCCGTCGCCAGGACGACAGCGGGCAACAAGAGAGGCTCACGACGCACCGCTTACGTAGTTGTCGTTCCTGCCTATTCCTCTCTGGGGAACCCGACAGACGTCAGGCAGGCCGGCTTTCTTGCCGATCCACCATGCTTTGGAGATAAGTCAGATTGTCCTCGACAGCGCTTCTTTGTTCAATGATCAGCGAGCGCAGATCCCGGTTCATTTCCCGAGCAAGCGCATGATCATAGTGGCTCAAAGATCCCGAATCGCCGGCAATGCACTCTCTGACTATTTCCTTATCGTCTTTCGAGCGCAGGTGCGGTTCAGTGGAGCGGAGGCGCTGTTCCAAATCCACCCAGCCTTTGTGGAGAATTCCGCCTTCATGCAGATCGACACCCGGTTGCTCCCCCAGCTCTTTGATGGCGTGGCTCAGGTCGGCGGCAAAGCGCTCCCGATCGGAGGAAGCCTGTGCCAGCCAGTTGCTTAGATCGGTACCATGCACGCCTTTCGCCGCTTTCGCGAACCCTTCGGCGGCATCGTTGCAGGTTGCCACCAAATCGTGGACAGCTTTCAAAGTTTTCTTATTTTCGATCATGTCAGTCACGTTTTACTGGGAGACGCGGCGCGAAGGATGTATTTGTCAAAACAAGCGCTGCCCTAGTGGTTTTGACAGGCTGATGGGCCGGCGGAGTGATCCGTACAGAACAAGCTTCCAAGTACGCGCACACAAAAAAGATCAGTTCCTGCCGCAAAGTGTCGAACTGCTCCGCGGGAGCGCCGGATTCGAGTAATCGCCGGCTGATTCCAGCCATTGCACCGTACACCTTCGAAGCTATCAGCTGCGGGTCCTTGGAAAGCGCTTGGCAGCCGGTCGCCAACATTCCGACGATCGCCTTGTTCGACCGAATTCCCATCTGCTGCGCGATCTTCGCTCCATCGACATCGGAGCTTACGGAATACAGGGCGACACTCGCTTTCGCGTCCCTCATTTTGGCTTCAAGGAAGGTGTTGATGAGAGCCGTCGCCATCTCCTGAAGAGTGTTGGCCTTCTGCTCCAGACAGACTCGTTCAACTGCCTCCGTAACCTCCTCGAGGTGACGTTTCAAGACAGCCTGCAACAGCGCACTCTTGTTTGGAAAATACTGATACAGAGTTCCGACGGACACACCGGCTCGCAGCGCCACCCTTGTCGTGGTTAGCCGTTCCTTCCCCACTCTGAGCAAAACCTGAATGGTAGCTTCGAGAATGGCGTCCACGCTGGCAGTCGATCGCGCTTGAACCGGCGATTTACGGGGCTCTAAGAGGGCTTGTGAACGGCGATGCAAATGCGAACTCCTAATCTGAGGCTTTCTTCATCTAACCAAAGGTGAACACGATTACGCAAAGTACGAACAAAGTAGAGAGAACGGAATGACGAAAACGACGACTAATCTTGGCGGCAGCTTCACGCTTCCCAACACATCCATTACCTTGAACCGCGTGGGCTATGGCGCGATGCAACTTGCCGGTCCGCAGGTGTGGGGACCGCCGCGCGATCTTGCCGCCGCGATTGCCGTTCTACGAGAGGCCGTCGCGGTTGGCGTGAACCATATCGACACCAGCGACTTCTACGGTCCGCACGTGACCAATCAGATTATCCGGCAGGCGCTCCATCCCTACCCGGACACCCTCGTGATCGTAACCAAAGTGGGCGCTCGCCGGGAAGCGGACAAGTCTTGGGTGCACGCGCTGTCGCGTCAAGAATTGATCGCTGCCGTTCATGACAATCTCCGAAATCTCGGGCTCGACATTCTTGACGTCGTCAATCTTCGGGTCGGAGGAGTAATGGGGCCAGCGCAGGGATCCATCGAAGGACCGCTGACTGTGCTCGCCGGGCTCAAGCATCAGGGGCTGATTCGCCATCTGGGCCTAAGCAATGTCAGCCCTGAACAGGTGGCTGAGGGTCAGAAGATTTCGGAGATCGTCTGCGTGCAGAACCTCTACAACGTGGCCAACCGGAACGATGATGGCTTCATCGACAACCTCGCGAAGCAGGGGATAGCTTATGTGCCGTTCTTCCCGCTCGGAGGGTTCACTCCGTTACAGTCGTCGAAACTCGACGCAGCTGCGGCGTCACTGGGGGCGACGCCAATGCAGGTCGCGCTCGCATGGCTTCTGCAGCGTTCGCCAAACATACTGCTGATCCCCGGGACGTCTTCCCTTGAACATCTTCGTGAGAATCTTGCGGCTGTAACGCTGCAACTTCCGCCCGAAATAATTGCCGATCTCGACTCAATCGGCGGCGATCCCGCGCAGCAATAGCCGGTCAATGTTTCCATTTGTGACATAAATACACCGCCAGTCAACGGGCAACTGCCGGCGATAGCGTCGCGCCGGTTGCTGGTTCGTGGACTGGCGCAGCCGATAAAGTTCGAAAGCCGCTGCGCTTGCGGCTAGATCAATAGTCGAGCTGTGTTGACCAAGGTTACGCCTCGACACAAAGCGCCGAAGCGCAAGCGAGGCATTGAACCGCGCGCATCTCAGGACAAGCGGAGGCGGACAGTTACACGCCGGACAAAGCGCGCGCGTTAACAACCTCTGGCAAAAACCTTTCCGTGACCCTCGCGTGGCAAGCGTTCGTTCAGACTCTTACCGCAGGCGCCGTCAACTTGGCACGTGTGCCGGTTGACGAGCCGTCGTTTGTGCGACTGATTTCGGTTGGCTTAGCTGTACAAGCCGGCAACCTCGTTCCAGGTTGCCAACCGGATTGCCCTCATCGCTCGGTTGCGGGCAGCGGAAATTCGGTGTCGCTGAGTGCGAAAGTGAGTGGCTATGGGATCAAAGACGGAGAGGAAACGCTGTGCTTGCTCCGGTGATTTGAACCGCCTCATCCGCCTTTCGTGTTGCCGGGTCGGTTGATGGGAATTCTCAGCACGGTTGTTCAAATATCGGCTCTGCCCGACGAATCACATGCGGGACCGCAGTCCGTTTGGCGGCGCCGTAGCTTCGGAGTTGTCGGTAACAATGACTCGGGGCTCGCGCCCCCCACGGCGAAGGAGTTTCCGAAAGAAGCGCTCCGCCGCGATCCGGTCGCGTTTCGGTTGAACCGGAGTATCGATTACAGTCCCGTTCTGATCGACCGCACGCCAAAGATAATGCCCGCCTTTGATCTTCAGGAAAACCTCATCGAGATGCCACTTCAATCCCGAATATCGACCGGGGCAGTCACCCTCTCAGCATCCCATCCGCGGCTCCTCAGCCGACCCGTCCACGCCAAGTTGACAGTGCCATTCGGACGCATGCGCCGCTCCAGACAACACGTCAAACCCCGCCTCTTCAAGTGGCCTCTTGCCGGCATATTTTTCGTCCTCTGCGCCGCTTGCTCCGCCGAGTGGCTGACGTACGGCCACGACCCGCAGCGTACCGGTTACAACCCATCCGAGACTGAGCTGTCACCGGCGAACGTCGCCAGTTTGAGCCTGGTTTGGCAGACCCAACTGGATAACGCGCCCTTGGCGCTCAGCGCTTTGACGGCTCCCCTGGTTGCGGACAACCTTGCAACCAGCGCCGGTCCGAAATCGCTGGTGGTCGTGGGCGGCAGTTCCAATACCTTCTTCGCGGTCGATGCGGAGGACGGCGCAGTGGTCTGGAATCGAACGTTCACAAGTCTCGCAGCGCCCAAGGAAGAGTCGTTCTATTTGTGTCCGAATACTCCAAACGCCACGCCCGTCATCGACAAAGAGCACAGCCTCGTTTACACCCTGGCGGCGGATGGCCGGCTATTCGGGCTTGACCTTGCCACCGGCACGGTCAAGTTCGGGCCCTTCGCCTTCATACCGGCGTTCGCAAAAGCATGGAGCCTCAATCTTCGGAATGGAGTGGTCTATACAACGACTTCTCAGGCCTGCGGGGGCGACCGGTCGGGCGTCTACTCGATGCGGGTTTCAGACCCCGTGCATGTCGAATCGCACGAACTGTTCGTGCGCCGCGGCTTCGGCGGCGGCATGTGGCTGCGCGGCGGCACTGTACTTGGCCAGGACGGAACCGTGTATGTCTCAACCGGCGACGGCGCCTTTGACCCGGCGCTTGGCGATTACAGTAATACCTATTTGGCCGCCGCTCCCGATCTAGCCAGTGTTCGCGACTACTACTCGCCGCCAAACTGGAACGACCTTAGCAAGCTCGATCTCGATTTGCCGTCGGGCGGTTTCCTGGCATTCACATTTCACGGGAAAGAGGTTCTGGCTGGCGGAGGCAAGGAATCGGTCGTCTATCTGCTCGACCCCGAAAACCTCGGCGGCGGCACACATCAACGGGCGCTTTACACGTCCCCCGTTTTAGCGAACGAAGGCCGTGCGCTCGAAGAGAAAGGGTTTTGGGGCTCCCCCGCGGCATGGACTGGGCCGCATCGCCAGACGTGGCTCTACTTCCCGTTTGGGGAGGCTTGGCAGCCACCGCCCCCCCGGTTTCCCGTCACCAATGGGGACACGCCACACGGAAGCATTCTGGCCTTCAAAGTCAGCACGTCGGAGACCACCGCGCCAACTCTCGAAACCGCCTGGGTTTCTCCCGATATGAATCTGCCCGATGCGCCGGTCATTGCCAACGGCGTTCTGTATGCCTTGGCTACCGGCGAAAACCCGGGGCAAGACCATCTGCTCGGTGTGACGCACTTCAGGAGCACGGAGGAATGGAAGCGCAATCTGCTGACCAGCGCCGAGCGTTCGGCCGGAACCCACCCCGCCGTTTTGGTGGCGCTGGACGCAACCAGCGGCAAGCTGCTCTATCAAAGCGGAGATGCGATGAAGAGTTGGGTGCACTTCACCGGCCTGGCGGTTACTGGCGGCCGGGTATTTGCCGTTGACCACGAATCGCGCCTTTACTGCTTCGGCTTGAGAACCGCCGCGCTCCCAGTGCACTAAGGCGCCCGGAAAATGCCTTCCAAGTCCTCGTGCGAGGCGTAATCGAGGCATAATAAGGGTGTGGCAACCGCAACCGATCGCAAGTTAACTCCGGAACAACTTCTCGCGCAAGTGGAATCCGACGACGAGTTTCAGTCTCGTGGCCGCTTAAAAATTTTCCTAGGGTACGCCTCAGGCGTGGGCAAGAGCTTTCGCATGATCGATGAAGGCCGCCGCCGCCACAAGCGCGGTCAGGATGTCGTCGTCGGAGCGATACAGCCGAATATCGCGGCCGACGTGCAACATGCGATTTCGATGATCGAGGTGATTCCCATCGAGACCATCGACGGCATGCCGCGCATGAATGTCCCCCTCATCCTCCATCGCGACCCGAAAGTCTGCCTTGTCGATGGCTTGGCGTACGACAACCCGCCTGGGTCGAAGCATGAGAAGCGATGGCAGGACGTGGAAGAGCTATTGTGCGCCGGCATCTCCGTCATAACCTCCGTCAACTTGCAGCACATCGAGGAGAAGCAGCCTGAGGTGGCGACGATCACCGGCAAGTATGTTGCCCAGACGGTTCCTTTAAGCTTCCTGCAGACCGCCGACGAGATTGTTGTGGTCGACGCTCCAGCCCAGTCATGCATGCGTGTGGACGAGGCGAAGCGGGACGGCGTGCAGCGGCTTACCCAGTTGCAGCTCTCCGAACTGCGAGAAATAGCCCTGCTGCTGGTCGCCGACGTCATCGACAAGCAGTTGGAGCGGTATCTCGCGCGGCACGGCATCCAGCAGCTTTGGGGAACCCAGGAGCGTATTCTCGTCTGCCTCACTCCCAACGCCGATGCGAAACGTATGGTGGACAGCGCGGCGCGTAACCGCGATCGCTTTCACGGGGAACTGATTGCCGTCGGCATCGACCGGCCGGAGTGGTCCGCCGAACAGCGGCGGAAAGTGCAAGAGAAACTGCAACTTGCCAAGGAGAAGAAGGCCGAAATCGTGGATGTCGCCGGCATAGATAACGTCGATAAGCTGCTGAACTTTGCCCGGCAGCGCGGCATCACCCAGATCTACGTTGGCCACAAGGGACGGGAAAGCTGGCGCGAGCGCGCTTTTGGCAGCGAACTGGACAAGCTGATCAGTTCCGCCGAGGGCATCGACGTGCGAGTCTTTCCGCATCCTTAACAGCCTGGGGCAAAGCCATTCCGCGGAACGTCACGGCCTTGTAGAATTCTACGGAGCCGCGACCGTCTGCGTTCTGTCTCGCCATATCCATCGCGGCGAGGCCGAGGCCATAGCAGTCGCAGCCGACATTGGGGCAGTTATCGTGCTCATTGACGAAAAGGAAGGCAGACAGTTGGCGGATCGGGCAGGTTTAACGGTTACTGGAGTCCTTGGCGTCTTACTGCGTGCTTAAGAAGAATAGTATTTGTTTACCGGGTGGGGTCGCCGCATAGGTGTCGTCTGGCATTGCGGACCAGCGGGTAAAGGTAGATGTCTTTGATGGCTTGACGGTGGCTTTTGTGCTCCCGGTCCATGCGACCGCGTCCGGTGGTCTGCCCAACGTAGATCCAGTTGGCGGCCCGGTAGCAGGTTCCCCGAAACCGGGCGGCATCCACCAAGGTTTCCAACAGCAGCGGACGATGCCCATATCGGGTTTGCCAATCGTGCGGCAGTTGCCGGGCGCTCAGCGCCAGGATCTTACTCGCCAGCCCTTTGACGCGCACCCAGGGCAGAATCAAAAACCGCCCATTATTGACGATCCGTTGCAAGTTGCGTT
>OCTA010001573.1_pt1 | contig 20972 bp, 21 predicted proteins | sample 1538991 | NCBI WGS metagenome assembly OCTA01 (sample SAMEA3539302, study PRJEB22396) | soil metagenome | biome: tundra; feature: field; material: soil | place: USA | collected 2010-05 | depth 0.15 m | reverse complement strand
GTGGTGTGGCGCGCCAGTGGACGGTTCATACCCAGCCTCGGCCTGTTCCGGTGTCTGTCCCGCCGACATCCCGGGATGCCCCGGCCGACCGGTGATTCGGTGCCGGCCTTCCGCCGGACTCCTGGTAATAGTCTTCACCGCGCTGTTATGATTATTGCAGATTAGTGTTTCGCTGGTTTCGGTTGCTGACGCCGCAGGGGGATCTGATGTCGAACGCTCGCCGTTTCCTCGAGAAGCTTGTTTCGGCAGAGGAAGCTAGCCGCCCGATCCCCGAAATGACACCGCAATGCGAACACCATCGCCTGTGTGTGGGCATGGCGACCTTCGATGACTTTGATGGCGTTTGGTTCACGATCCAGGCTATCCGGTTGTTTCATCCTGAGGTAGCCGATAAGCTTTCGTTCCTGATTATTGATAACCACCCGGAGGGCACGGCTGCGGCCAGCCTGAAGGGCTTGGAAGATTGGGTTCAATTTCTCAGGTATATACCATTCCGGGGCTATCGCGGCACGAGCGTGCGTGATCTCGTCTTCCGCGAGGCGAACGCGGACATCGTGTGCTGCGTTGACAGCCACGTGCTTATCCAGCCCGGCGCGCTGGCCGCACTGGTCCGCTGGTTTGACGAACACCCCGCCAGCATGGACCTGATCCAGGGCCCGCTGCTTGGGGACAGGCTCGATGGGCCGACCGCGAGTCACTTCGATCCGGCCTGGGGCGCGGCCATGTACGGGCAGTGGGCGCTTGATGACCGCGTCGCCGATCCCGGCGGGGAGCCGTTTGAGATCGGGATGCAGGGTCTCGGACTGTTCGCGTGCCACCGCGGGGCATGGCCGGGCATCAACCCACGTTTCCGCGGATTCGGCGGCGAGGAGGGCTATCTCCACGAGAAGGTGCGCAGGGCAGGCGGACGAGTTCTGTGTCATCCAGCCGTGGGGTGGGCGCACCGATTTGGCCGCCCTGGCGGGGCTCCGTACCACCCGTCATGGGAGGACCGCCTCCGCAATTACCTCATCGGCTGGAGCGAGATCGGATGGGACACCGCTAGCGTGGAGGCTCATTTCCGGGAGGAGTTCGAGAGGATGGGAGCCGCCTCGAACTTCGAAGCCGTGCTTGAGAAGACGGCGCGCGAAGCGGCCAGCCCGCTCAGCTTCTTCGACGGGATTTTCTGCCTGAACCTGGACAGCGACACGGCACGCTGGGCGCAGGCGAGGCGCCGGCATGAGCAACTCGGCATCGGGTGGCAGGTTGAGCGATTTCCGGCGGTCGCGACTCCTGAAAATCACCACCGCGGAAATGCCATGTCATTCCGTCAGATGGTGGCCGAGGCGCAACGACGCGGCTACGAGCACGTGCTCATACTCGAAGATGACGCGGTATTCATCGACAACACCGAAGCCGTGATGCAGGCGGCCCAAACCGAGCTTGCGAACCTCACATGGGATGTGTGTTTCCTCGGGGCATGTGTCTGGGCGCAGAAGTTCCCCTACCTGGACGGCAGTGAGGTGCTGCAGGAGTGCGGACCGGTCACGTGCACCCACGCGGTCGCGGTGCACCGGCACGCGTACGACCGTATCCTCGCTGACATCCCGGCTGCCGGTGAGGAGTTCGACCAGTGGCTCGGCGAGTGGCTCGCATGTGACCAGTACCTCAGCCGCCGCATCGCGGACGGGACTTTCCGGGCTATCATCACCTCACCGCGGGTAGCGACACAGCCATTCCTGCTCGGGAACGACGACGCCGACCGTGAACTCGCGGACCGCTATGTAATCTGAAACCTGGGGCCCTACTCGGCTGTGCGGCACCCCAGGGCCCAGCAGTCCCACCTAGTCAGGGGGCGGCCGTGGTTGTCGGGCCGGCCGTGGTTGTCGGGCCGGGCGTCGTCGTCGGGCCGGGCGTGGTTGTCGGGCCGGGCGTCGTCGTCGGGCCGGGCGTCGTCGTCGGGGGGTGCGTAGTTCTCGGCCGGTGCGTGGTTGTCGGGTGACAACGGGCATCAGCGGCAGTCGCGTCCGCCACCGTCACGATCGCGGGAAGTGCGAACCCCGCCACTGCCATTCTCTGGATGAAGGCCCGACGGCCTAGGCCAGGTCCACCTTCCGAGTCGCCGATCCGCTCATCGCTCATCTGCGGGATTCCCTTCAACTGGTCTGCCTGCAGGCGCCTCCGGAGTCAGGGAGGTCCGCAGGGCCGTCACGCGCACGGCCCCCGCTCTCCTGAAGTCCTGGCCGAACTTCCTGCGTGTCTCCGCCACCGGAAAGCCCTCCCCGATAAAAAGGATCTCCGCACCGGGAAGGGAAACCCCTAATGTAGCGACTCAAAATTAGCAAGCAAAGATACTTCCGCGCAACATGCTGGCTGCTCTAAAACTAGGCCACCTGGTCGGACATATCCGCCTACTTCACAAGACGACGCCCTTTGACCACAGGTCAGCGACACATTTCTCAGCCGCGCTTGCATGCACGCCGGTAAGTCCGAAAACCGCTGCTAGCTGCTCACTGATTTCAGGCACCGTGTTCTTACCGTCGCATAGTTCAAACACGATAGCCGCCGTGTTGTTCAGGTGATGAACGCACTCCGGCTCAGCTTGGTAAACCATGAGCCCGTCGGCAACCTCCTGAACCTCGATGTCTTCCGCCCGGGCTGGGCGTTCAGGTAGCCCGCCTTCGGCGGATGACAATACGCGAGTCTCCGCGCCGATCCCGGCCGGCGAACCAGACGCCTTGACACCAGGCTCCTGGCGGGCACCGGTAGCCTGCGCGTCCTTACCGGTAGCCGGGTCTAGCGGCTGCAGCATCACCTTGATCCGCTGCGTGGTCGCTCGCGCTGGGCCGCTCTGGGCGCCCAGCGTCAGCACCGATAGATGCACGCCCGCCTGTCCGCTGCCGGTGCAGGTCACGGCGATCTCGAACTCCAGCTCCACCGGGCCGGCCCGGAACTGGGCTGGCTGTCCGGGCCCGGCCGCCAGCGCCGAGCTCAGCTCGCGGCGCACCGCCGCGATCGTGTCCGCCAGGCTTGGCAGCCCGGCCGCTCCGTCAACCACGTCAGCACACCCTATCCACCTAGCCCGGGCCCTGGTACCGCACTGTAATGCCACCAGCTGCCTGGCCAACCGCAAATCGCAACGGCTGCGGATCGGGGCGGTCCTCAGTTTCCCGCATCGGCTGGCAATCGTCCCGTCGCCTCGGCTAGTACGACCATGGCGACCGGCCCCCGATCCCGCAGCGCTCGCCGGCTGAAGACAATAGGCCATCGCCCGGTGCACGTGTCGCGGGCACGGCCAGCGGTTTTGGCGCAGCGAAGCCGAACGGCGCCGCTTTAGCAAAGACGAAGCCAAGGAAATCTTGCGGGCCGAGTCTGCCAAGCGTCCAGCCGTAGCGCAGGATTATCAGCAAAGAGGGGCGCTCTGAAAATTCTGATCGGATTTGCCGGCAGGCGGCTACCCAACTCACGAGTATGACTCACCCGGCCCCGCACGAAATGTAGCATAAGTGCCCATTTCCGCCGCGCCGGGAAAAGGTTTTGGGGGCCAGGCCGCGCTAGCCGAGGGCGAGCAGGGCCTGACGGAGCCGGTCCAGGTCCGCGGCGGTGCAGTCGACGTGCGGGCTGATCCGGAGCAGCGGCTCGGTCATCTCGCGGGGCGCGCGGGTCACCGCGCCCGCGGTGGTGACGATGCCGTGCTCATCGAGCAGCCGGTTCCTGGTGGCCGGGACGTCCTGGCCGTTCCTGGCCCGCAGCGCGGTGATCGCCGAGCCCGCGGTCACCGGGCCGGCCACGGCCCACCCGGGCAGGCCGGCCAGGGTTTCGCGGGTCTGCCTGCCGACCTGCCCGAGCCGTTGCCACACGCGCGCCGGGCCGGCCTGCACATACTCCCGGACGGCCGTGCACAGCCCGACCCAGGCGGCCACGTTCGCCTCGCCCGCCTCCACCAGCCACAACGGGCTGCTGCCCGCGGGCTGCTGGACCGCCACCATGTCCGCCACGCTGACCTGCAGCCGGTCCCACCAGCGCTCGGCCACCCCGGCCAGGCCCACGCCGCGAGGGCCAGTGAGCCACTTCCGGCTGGTCGCGTAGATCGCGTCAGCGCCACAGGCTGTGTCGACGTGGCCGAGGGCCTGCGCGGCGTCCACCCACAGCGGCACCTCCGCCGCGCGGCACAGCGCCGCGGCCTCGGCCACCGGCTGCACCAGCGCCCGATGCGAGGTCACCTGGGTCAGGTGCACCAGGGCTGGCCGCCGGGCCGGCGCCCGGGCCAGCATCCGTTCCAGCGCGGCCAGGTCGACGGCGCCGTCGCCGCTGCTCGCCAGCTCGGTGACGCGCAGGCCGCGGTGACCGAACGCGTGCAGGTTGGGCCCCCACTCACAGGGCACGACGGCCACCGTGTCGCCGTCGCGGAACGGCCAGCTGGCGAGCAGGGCCCGCAGCCCCGCCTCCGCGCTCGGCACGAACGCCAGCCCGGCGGGCGGGACGCCGAGCAGCCGGGCGAGTTCGGCCCGGCCCTGGGCGAGCACCGGGGCGGCCTGCGCCGCGGCGACGTAGGCGCCGGTCGCGGCCTCACGTTCGGCGTGCGCGGCGGTCGCCGCCAGGGTGGCCGCCGACGAGCGGCCCGCGGCGGCGCTGTCCAGGTGCACCCGCTCCGGCGGCACCCGCCGCTCCCGCCACCAGCGCCACTCGGGATCGATCGCCTCACTCACCGGACCGACCCCTCATCTCACCCAGCGAACCGCCGGTTAGGAGGTGGCCTGCTCGGAATCACGCGACTCCCGCGTGCTGCGATCCTCCGATGAGGCCTCCACGGTGGAATCATCTGGCCCAGGCGATTCATCCGGCGCTCGGCCGCCGGAAGTCGACGAGCCCGCATCGCCGGCCGGCTCGACCGCCGCGGCCGCGCCCACGGTGGCGTCGGCCAAGCCTGCCGCGGTGAAGGCACCTTCGGGCAGTTCCCGGCGCTGGCTGCGGTAGAACCAGACCGCGCCGATCACCGCCAGCACCGACGCGATGTACAGGTTCAGCCGCAGGCCGAAGATGTACACCGACGAATCGACCCGGAGCGACTCCTCGAAGATCCGGTAAGCCGAATAGCCGAAGACGTACAGGGCGAACAGGCCAGGAGGCTTGATCCTGCGGTGATGGCCGAGCCAGATGAGCACGCCCGCCCAGGCCAGGTCGAAGATCAGCTCGTACAGGAAGGTCGGCTGGAAGGTGCTGAAGTTCAGGTACCTGGCCGGGATCCCGCCGGACACCCGGTACTGATACGGGATCTCCAGCCCCCAGGGCAGCGTGGTGGGGGCGCCGAAGAGTTCCTTGTTGAAATAGTTCCCGATCCGCCCGATGCCCTGCGCCACCAGCAGCGCGGGCGCCACCGCGTCCATGAACACGCCCACGTTGACGTGGTGCCTGCGCAACCGCCAGATGCCGACCAGGGCGGCGACGAAGATCCCGCCCCAGATGCCGAGCCCGCCGTCCCACACCGCGAACACCCCGTACCACACGTGCGGGATGTCCATCGGCGTGGTGATGTCGAAGTAGATCCGGCCGCCGACGATCCCGGCCGGGACACCCCACAGCGCGATCTCGCCGACCAGCTCCGGGTCGCCGCCGGCCGCGCTCCAGCGCCGCCGGGTGATGATGATCGCGACGGCGATGCCGACCAGGTACATCAGGGCGTAGAAGTGGATCACCAGCGGGCCGATGCTGAAGCTGTTTACCGACGGGCTGGGGAGGTACGCCGACATCGCCATCGCCATAGCGCCGAGCGTACCCGCCGGGTGCCCTGAGCCACGCACCCGGGCTCAGGCCCGGCCGGGCACGCGGCTAGGCGCCGCGGATACCGGGGATCGTTCGGCCGGAAAATTAGTCCCTGGCCGGCTCCGAGCGTTCAGCGGCGTGCGGCGCGGATCCGGCGTCGGCGGCCGCCACCGCGCGGGGCGCCACGGTGGCCGGGACGGCCCCCGGAGCGGCAATGGACGAGCGGTCCGGGCGGCCGGCCAGCCGGTACACGTCGGATCCGTCCACCGTTTCCCGATCGAGCAGCTCGGCCACCAGCGCGTCCAGTTCGGACCTGTGGCCCTTGAGGGTGGCGACCGCCCGTTGCTCGGCCTGCCGCAGCAGCCGGGAGACCTCACGGTCGATTTCCGCCTGGGTCGCTTCGGCGAACGGTCGGCTGGACATGCCGGGACCGCCGCCGCCCAGGAACACAGACCCGCCATCCGGGTACCCGATCGGGCCGAGCGTCTCGGACAGGCCGAACTCCCTGACCATCTTGATGGCCAGCTCGGTCGCCCCGGCCAGGTCGTTAGCGGCCCCGGTGGACCCCTGGCCGATCACCACCAGCTCGGCGGCCCGGCCGCCAAGGCGGACCGCGAGCGAGTCGTACAGGTAGTCCTCCCCGTACATGTGCCGCTCGACCAGCGGCAGCTGCTCGGTCACGCCGAGGGTCTGGCCGGCCGGCAGGATCGTCACCTTGGCCACCGGATCGGCGTGCTCGGCCAGCGCCGCCACCAGGGCGTGCCCGGACTCGTGCACCGCCACCGCGTGCTTCTCCTCGGGCAGCAGCACGTTGGAGCCTTCCCGGCGGCCCAGGATGATCCGGTCCCTGGCCTCGTCGAAGTCGGCGGCGGTCAGCGTGTCACGGCCGGCCCGGACGGCGAAGATGGCGGCCTCGTTGACCAGGTTGGCCAGGTCGGCACCGGAGAAGCCGGGCGTGCCGCGGGCGATGGCGTTCAGGTCCACATTCGGCGCGAGCTTCTTGCCGCGGCAATGCACGACCAGGATCGCGGACCGCTCGTGCACGTTCGGCAGCGGGATCGTGACCTGCCGGTCGAACCGGCCCGGCCGCAGCAGGGCCGGGTCGAGGATCTCCGGCCGGTTCGTCGCCGCGAGCACCACGATGCCAGTCGTCGGCTCAAAGCCGTCCAGCTCGGCGAGCAGCTGGTTGAGCGTCTGCTCCCGCTCGTCGTTGGCCACGTACCCGCCCGCGCCCCCCGAGCGGCGCTGGCCGATGGCGTCGATCTCGTCGATGAAGATGATGGCGGGCGCGCGCTTGCGCGCCTCGGCGAACAGGTCGCGGACCCGGGCCGCGCCGACCCCGACGAACATCTCCACGAAACTGGAACCCGTAACCGAGAAGAACGGCACCTCCGCCTCGCCCGCCACCGCGCGGGCCAGCAGCGTCTTGCCGGTACCGGGCGGCCCGACCATCAGCACGCCGCGGGGCACCATCGCGCCGGCCCGGGTGTAGCGTTCCGGCTTCCGCAGGAAGTCCACCACCTCGGCGATCTCGGACTTGGCGCCCTCGTAGCCGGCCACGTCGGAGAACTTGGTCTTCGGCCGTTCCTCGTCGAACACCTTGGCCCGGGACCGGCCCACGCCCATGATGCCCTGCAGCCCGCCCGCACCGCCCTTGGAGATCCGGCGGAACAGCCAGATGGACACCCCGATCGGCAGCCCGAAGATGATCAGGTAGAGGAGCACCTCGGTGCCGAAGCCATTGCCCGCCGGGGTCGCGGTGATCTGCACCTTGTCGCTCTGCAGCTGGTCCAGGAAGGACTGCTGCGCCTGCGGCGGGATGACCACCGTGTAGTTTTTGGCGTTGGTCAGCGTGCCGGTGCTGGTGCCGCCGGGCGTCGAGGCGATGGCGATCGTCTTCACCTGATGCGCCGACGCGTCGGCCAGGAACTGGGTGTAGGTGAGGCTGGTCGAGGCCGTGCGGGTGGGCAGGAACAGGTAAAGGAAGAACATGATCGCGATCGCGATCGGCCAGAGCCAGTGCCGCCAGCCGGGCGGCGGAGGGGGCGCCTTGGACGTCGGCTTGTCCCCGGGCGGTGGCGGTGTGACTTGCTTACTCATGTCAGCTCCTTGTGCAGCCCAGTATGCCCGGTGTTCGAAGCACCCCCATCCCCAGACAGGTCTATTCGGCTATTGGTCAGCACACTGACGGCGAACGGTCATGGAACGCTAAGGAATCAGCACGGCGGCACCGTCGAAGGCGCCGGCCTTCAGGTCCCGCAGGGCCCGGTCGGCGGCGTCGAGCGGATACGGGTGGACGGTGACGGCCAGCTTGTGCTCCGCCGCGAAGCCGAGGAACTCCCGGGCGTCCGCCCTGGTGTTGGAGGTGACGCTGCGCAGCTGGCGCTCCTGAAACAGGTGCTTGCCGTAGTTGAGCGGCGGGATGTCGGACAGGTGAATGCCCGCGATGGCCAGGGTGCCGCCCCGGTCGAGCGCGGCCAGGGCGGGGAGCACGAGCTCGCCCGCCGGCGCGAACAAGATCGCGGCGTCGAGCGGTTCCGGCGGCATGTCGGCCGCGTCCCCGGCCGAGGCGGCGCCGAGCTCGAGCGCCAGCCGCCGCGCCTGCTCGCCGCGAGTCAGCACGTGCACGGTGGCCCCGCGGGCCAGCGCGACCTGGGCGGCCAGATGCGCGCTGCCGCCGAAGCCGTACAGGCCCAGCCGGCCGCCCGGCGGAAGTTCGGCCCGTTTCAGGGCCCGGTAGCCGATGATGCCCGCGCACAGCAGCGGGGCGAGCTCGGCGTCGGAATAGCCGTCCGGCAGGCGGTGCGCGTACGCGGCGGGCACCGTCAGGTACTCGGCGTACCCGCCGTCGGCGTCCCAGCCGGTGTAGAGCGAGCGGGGGCACAGGTTCTCCGCGCCGCGACGGCAGTAGACGCACTCCCCGTCGGTCCAGCGGAGCCAGGCCGCGCCGGCCCGGTCGCCCTGGGCGAACTCACCGCTGGTTTCTTCGCCGACGGCGGCCACCTCGCCGACCACCTCGTGGCCGGGGGTCACGCCGGGCCGGTGCGGCGGCAGGTCCCCCTCGGTCACGTGCAGGTCGGTGCGGCAGACCCCGCAGGCCAGGACCCGCAGCAGCAGCTCGCCTGGGGCCGGCCGCGGTATGTCGTCGTCGGGGTGCAGGCGCAGCGGGTGACCGCTGACCGGTCCTGGCGCTTCGACATGCCACGCACGCATACCGGCACGTTACCCCGTGGCCGCTGGGGTGGCCCCGGCGGCTCCGGCCTTGCGCGGCTCGGCCGGAGGCCGGCGGCAGTGTTCGTCAACGGTCGTTCGGCCGTCGGGAGGCGCCATGGTCCTCATCGGGCCTGAGGATCCGCTGACGGGCGTTGAACCTAGGCCACCCCTCATACGTACTACTCAGCAGAATCCCGGTATCGGCCCAGTGTCCGGGTTTTTATTATTTGCACTGGTCGTGGGCCTGGTGCCAGAATCAGGACCATACCTCCAGTGTACGGGGCCCTGGGGGGCTGTCCCAGTTTCGGCGGCACCAGGAAGGTATGCCGGGCCGCCGGCGTTAAAGGGACAACGGGTTGGAGAGGCACGTGATCATTCGTCCGCTGAACCGCGTGAGTGCCGGCGCGGCAGTGCCAGACGGGGGAAGTGATGCAATGGTGATTACCGCGCAGCGCAGGGAGCCTGTTCCGCTTCAGCCTGCCAAGGGCGAGCCGGTCAAGGGCGAGCCGGCCAAAGGCGGGCCGGTGACGCTCGAGCCAGTGCCGTTCGAGCCGGTGCAGTTCGAGCCGGTGCAGTTCGAGCCGGTGCAGCTGGAGCTTTCCAGCCGGATGGGGCCGGACGGATACCAGGTCATCAGCGTGACCGGCGAGCTTGACATCGCCACCGCGGACAAGGCCTACGCCTACATCAGCGAAGTGATCGACTCCTGGCAGGTCCCGGTCACCGTGGACCTGTCCGGACTGACCTTCTGCGATGCCTCGGGACTCGGGGTCCTGGCCAAGGTCGCCCGGCACGCGCGGCAGGCCGGACGCCAGCTCAAGCTCACCTCGGCCCGGCCGTCGCTGCTGAAGATCATGCGGATGACCGGCCTGGACGGTGTCTTCCCCGAGCTGCTTCCGTCAGCACCCGTGTACTCGGCGTTACCTGCCCGCTTTATCCCGGTCAGATAGGTCGGCCGTGACCGTAGAGGATACTGCCCGCTGGCGTTAAATTTGGAGTGCTTCCGGTGTTAACTCTGAAAGTAACCGCATGCGGAGGGACTCCTAATGGCCGAAGAAGTTCAAGGGCAGACCGCCGAAGAAGAAACGGACTCATCCGGATCTTCCGAGGCAACCATCGCCGTGCACTGGCGCGAGGAGGGTTACTATCCCCCGCCGCCCAAGTTCATCGGCCAGGCGAACGCTTCCGACCCGGCCATCGTCGCCAGGTTCGCGGAAGAAAACTTCCCCGAATGCTTCCGGGAATACGCGGACCTGCTGTCCTGGGACGAGTACTGGCACACCACCCTGGACACCAGCAACGCGCCGTTCTGGAAATGGTTCGTCGGCGGCAAGCTGAACGCCAGCTACAACTGCGTCGACCGGCACCTGGCCGAGCACAAGAACAAGGCGGCGCTGATCTGGGTCCCCGAACCCGAGGACGCTCCCCATGTGGTGATCACGTACCAGGAGCTTTACCGCCAGGTCAACGAGTTCGCGGCCCTGCTGCGGGACTTCTGCGGCGTCAAGGCCGGCGACCGGGTCACGCTGCACATGCCGATGGTGCCCGAACTGCCGGTCGTGATGCTGGCCTGCGCCCGGCTCGGCGTGATCCACTCCCAGGTGTTCGGCGGGTTCAGCGGGGGTGCCTGCGGGCACCGCATCGCCGACTCCGACAGCAAGATCCTGATCACCATGGACAGCTACTATCGCAGCGGCGACCTGACCGACCACAAGGTCAAGGCCGACGAGGCCGTCGAGGCGGCCCGCAAGGAGGGCGCCGAGGTCTCCAAGGTGCTGGTCTGGCGGCGGTTCCCCGGCCAGTACGGGTCCAAGACCCCGATGGTCGAAGGCCGCGACTTCTTCGTTGACGAGCTCCTCGCCGACTACCGCGGTGCGGTCGTCGCGCCCGTCCCCATGCCGGCCGAGGCGCCGCTGTTCCTGATGTACACCAGCGGCACCACCGGCCACCCGAAGGGCTGCGTGCACAGCACCGGCGGCTACCTGGCCTACGTGACCGGGACGTCCAAGTACTACCAGGACATCCACCCGGACGACACGTACTGGTGCATGGCCGACATCGGCTGGATCACCGGTCACTCCTACATCGTCTACGGCCCGCTCTCGCTCGGCACCACCAGCGTGATCTACGAGGGCACACCGAACTACCCGGACGCCGGCCGCCCCTGGCGGATCGCGGAGCGGCTCGGGGTGAACATCTTCCACACCTCCCCCACCGCGATCCGGATGCTGCGCAAGGTCGGCCCGGACGAGCCCGCCAAGTACGACTACCACTTCAAGCACATGACCACGGTCGGCGAGGCGATCGAGCCCGAGGTCTGGCGCTGGTACTACGAGACGGTCGGCAAGGGCGAGGCGGTCATCGTCGACACCTGGTGGCAGACCGAGACCGGCGGCTTCCTCGGCACCGGGCTGCCCGCCCTGTACGCGATGAAGCCGGGCAGCTGCGGCCCGGCCGCCCTCGGCATCTACGCCGAGATCCTGGACGAGAGCGGCGAGCCGGTGCCGCAGGGCAGCGGCAAGGCCGGCAACATCTGCATCCGCAACCCTTGGCCGGGCATCTTCGAGACGATCTGGGGCCAGCCCGACCGGTTCGTGTCGACGTACTTCGCCAAGTACAACAAGGACCCGGACAGCAAGGACTGGCGCGACTGGCCCTACTTCGCCGGGGACGGCGCGGTCCAGACCGAAGACGGCTACTACCGCATCCTGGGCCGCGTCGACGACGTGATCAACGTGGCCGGGCACCGGCTCGGCACCAAGGAACTCGAGTCGTCCGCGCTGGCGGTCGAGGAGATCGCCGAGGCGGCCGCGGTCCCGGTCATCGACGACGTGCGCGGCCGGATGGTCGAGATGTACGTCTCGCTCAAGCCCGGCATCGAGCCGAGCCCGGAGATCGAAGCCAAGGTCAAGCGGGCGATCGAGACCGACATCGGCAAGATCGCGCGGCCGAAGAACATCTGGATCGTGCCCGACATGCCGAAGACCAGGTCGGGCAAGATCATGCGCCGGGTGATCGCCGCGACGTCCAACTTCGCCGACGTCGGCGACATCACGACGCTGGCCAACCCGGAGATCGTGGACCAGATCCGGCACCAGGTGCAGAACGCCAAGCACGCTCGCGGAGAAGTGCCGCGCAAGCTCACCGAGGCCGAAGAGGCGGAGATCAACTCCTTCGGCGCCGAATAGCCCGGTAGGTCTTCGTCCGCGTGCGGCGGGCCGCCTGACCCTAGGTGGCCCGCCGCACGCGTTCTGTCTTTATGCGGCCGAACGAGCCGTGGTGTCACGGCTCGTGTCGTCCCCGCTCGTGTCGTCCCCGCTCGTGTCGTCCCCGCTCGTGTCGTCCCAGCCCGTGGCGGAAGTCATCTCGGGACGGGACCTTGGCCCCTGTGCCCCCTGGGCTAAATGCGGTGTGCTGATAGCTGACGGGAAGGATCCCGGTCCGGCGCGGCGGAACGGTGACTGTCCGAGGCGGACGCTCAGACCGCTCACCCGCGCAAATCGGAATCCGCGCGAAGCGGATGCGGGATCCTTCTCGCTCTCATGAGCCGCGGAAGGGGCGATGGTGACATGAACGCCGCAGTCAAGGATGTGATGACCACCCACGTGGTGGCGGTCACGAAGGAGGCCTCGTTCAAAGACGTGGCCGCCCTGCTCCGCCAGCACCGGGTCAGCCTCTTCCCCGTCGTCGACGCGGAAGGCAAGGTCATCGGCGTGGTCTCCGAGACGGACATGCTGCCCAAGGAAGCGCTGATCGCGGGCCTGCCGGAGCAGGGACCCGGCCCGGACGCCTCCGTGCACGACCATAACGACTTCGTCAAGGCGATCGGTGTCACGGCCGCCAGCATCATGACCACGGCGCCGATCACCATCACGCCCGACGAGCCCGTCACCAGCGCCGCCCGGCTCATGTACTCCTGCAAGGTCAGGAGCCTGCCGGTCGTTACCGAGAACGGCTACCTGACCGGGATCATCAGCCGGGCCGACGTGCTGAGCGTCTACGGGCGGCCCGACGGTCAGATCGGGCAGGAGATCACGCAGGACCTGATCGCGACCGAGTTCGGCGCCGATCCGGGTCGCTTCATCGTCACGGTCAAGGACGGCATCGTGACCCTCGCAGGCCACCCGGACACGGCGCAGCAGGGCCGGAACATCCTGGCCGAGGCCTGGCACATCGAGGGGGTCATCTCGGTGCGGGACCGCCTCACCTACCCGGAGGGAACATCATCCGATGTCTAACATGAACTCGGCCCTGTCCACCTGGCAGCTGGTCATCATGGCCGTGGTCCCGGTCACGGCGCTGGTCGGCTGGATCGTCACCATCTTCATCGTCGCCCGGGAGCCACGCCGGCCTTACGTAGCGGCGGCGGCACCCGCCGCACCTACTGCACCCGCTGCATCAGCCGGAGCGGCGGCCAGCGAAACGGCCGTACCCGCGATGGCCAGGGCGAGCGAAACGGAACCGAAGGCCAAAGAGCCGGTGGCCGCATAGCCCCGCAGGCCGTCATAGCCCCGCAGACCGCATAGCCCCGGAGGCCGGATGTCACGGCCGACATCCGGTTTCCGGTCCGTCAGCCGGGTTCGCCCGGCTCGCCGACCTCGGTGACCAGGTCGTCGTGCAGGAAGCACAGGTAGCCGCTGACGGCGGCCGAATCCCCCTCAGCCTGCGGGTAGGACCAGACCGCGTCGGCGAGCTTGTGACCGGCCGCGTTGACCGACCAGTACGAGGCCGTGCCCTTGTAGGCGCACACGGTGTGCGTGTCGCTGGACTCGAGCAGGTCCTGCCGCACGTCGGCCGCGGGCAAGTAGTAGCGGTTCGGCAGGCCGGTCTCGGACAGCAGCAGGGGGCGCCGGGTCTCGGCGAGCACGGCGTCGCCGAGCCGGACGCGGACCGGCCGTGACGAGCGGCGTACGTCGACGCGGTGGTACGGGTCCCGGAGGTGGCCTTCGACGCGTTCGTCCTCGTCGTACCACTCATCCATGGCGTTCCAGTAGAAACCGGCGTACCCCTGCAGCCAGTGCGACTCCGGGTTCGGCTCCGGGTACGCCCAGACCGCGTTCTCCGCGACCTGGTCGCCGACGGCCACCGACCAGTAGGACGCGGTGCCCTTGAACGGGCAGTAGGTGTGATGATCGGTGGGCCGGAGCAGGTCGGCCCGGATGTCGGCCTGCGGCACGTACACCTGGGGCAGTATCCCGGTCTCGTGCAGGAGCATCCCGCGGGTCGTGTCAAACACGGCCTGGCCGGCGAAGGCCGCCCGCACCCGGCGCGGGAATTCCTGCATCAGCAGCCGGTGCGCGGGACCGTCAATCCGGTAGTTGACGGTCTCCGGCGCGCGGCCGGAAAGCGGGCCAGGTGGAAAGGTCAGGGACATCTCGACTCTCCTTACAGGTTGGCGACGGCTGTACTAACCGGCGCGGGCAGCCCCGCCATTCCACCCGCAAGCCCACCCGCCCGACGCCGATTCCGGGTCCACGCAAAAAGTTCCAGGCTGAGCAATTATCGTGGATACTTACCTTCTTCTCGCGAAGCTAAGTATCCACGATCACGAAAAATGCCTTTTAGAGGTCGGCGGGGGCGGTGAAGCCGACTAGGCGGGCTTGCCCGGGGGTTAGGGCGGGCCAGTCGCCGGTGAACTCCAGGACGGCCACGGCGGCGGTGGGGAACCTGATGGCCGGCGGCGGGGGCGCGCCGTCCTCGGCGGCCCGTCCGGCCGAACTGCCGGCCAGGCTGCTGGCGAGATCCGAGATGGCCGGGTTGTGCCCGATGAGCAGCGCGGCGCGGTACCGGCTGGGTAGTTCCCGGGCCAGGTAGAGCAGGGTCAGCGCGCTGGCCTCGTACGCCCGCGGCTCGAACGTCACCGACGGCGATCCGCCGAGCTCCGGCGCCACCAGCTCCCAGGTCTGCCGCGTCCGGCGCGCGGTCGAGCACACCACGACGTCCGGCAGGTAACCGTGCTCACGCAGCCAGCGGCCGACCGCCGGGGCGTCGTGCCGCCCGCGCTTGGCCAGCGGCCGGGCATGGTCAGAGACGTCCGGCCAGTCCGATTTGGCGTGCCGCAGCAGCATCAGCCGCCGCGTCGTATCACTGACCACCAGCCCAGCCTGCCATGACCTGGACCACCCGGCCTACGCCCGGCCGGCAAAATCCGTTCGGGGCTATAGCCAGCCGGCCCGGATGCTGATCGGCTCGCCCCCGGCCGCGCCGGCGCCGGCTAGGGCCACGTCGCGAGGTGGGTTGCCGAGCTCGCCGGCCCGCACCTTCTCGAGCAGCCTGCGGGTCGCGTCCACGATCTCAGGCGCGACAGCGCGCAGGCTGTCCGCGTCGTCCGGGCCAAGCACATCCGCCGGGAATCCGGCCGACGCCACCAGGCCGTCGGGGTCCGCGAGCTTGCCGCCCAGCCAGCCCAGCGGGTCCGCGGACAGTTCCCGGTCGAAGACCCGGCTGTTGGGCTCCCAGCCGCTGAACACCGGGTGGTGATGGGTGCGGTCGAAGCTGCCCGGCCGGCCCGCGGCCGACTCCAGGAAGTCGGCGCGCCAGAGCGGCTGGCCGACCTCGATCGGCTGCGCCGAGTAAATCGATCCCTTGAGCGCGCTACGTTCGAGGATCCGCAGCTCGAGCCGGACGCCGCGCTCGGCGCCCTCCTGGCCCGGGTGCGGCTCAGGGTCGACGAAGTACAGGTCGCTCACCAGCACGCCGACTCGCTCGAATCCGAAGGCGTAGAGCATGGGACAGTCCCTTTCCTCGCTGACGTCGGTCTCGTCCTACTATCTCCCGGCCGGGCAGCAGGAGGCCAGGGGCCGGCGCAGGCTAGGCTCGTCCCGTGACGGTGACGGCGAGGGTGCTGCTGGTAGGGCTGGGTGCCCTGATCGCGATCGCCGGAATCGTCTTTACCCTGCAAGGCCTGGGCTACGTCACGGGGAGCTTCATGACCGGCGCCTCCCTGTGGACCATCATCGGCCCGGTCATCGCCCTGGCCGGACTCATCCTGATCGGGTTCGGCCTGCTTAGCCGCCGGCCGCCGGGCGGACGCGCAGGAAGTTGATCACGGTGCACCGCATCACCGTCCGGCCGGCCTGATTCGCCGTCTCAGCCAGCGTCTTGATGATGCCCCGGTCCGGCCGGCTCAGCGATCTCCTGGACTCGACGACCGTGGCCCGGACACGGAGCGTGTCCCCCGGGCGGACCGGGTAAGGCCAGCGGATTTCGTCGGCACCCGCGCCGCCGAGGCTGGCCTGCGCCGAGAGGTAGTTCCCCACCAGCAGCCGCATCGTGACAGCGGCGGTGTGCCAGCCACTGGCGATCAGCCCGCCGAACGGCCCTCGGGCCGCGGCGGCCGGATCGACATGGAAGGGCTGCGGATCAAACTCTTTACCGAAACTTATGATGCTAGCTTCGTCGATGCTGACGGTGCCGCACTCGTACATGCTGCCGAGCGCGTAATCATCGAAGTATCTCAGGCCATGATCGTTCACATCCGCAGTATTTCAGGGCCGGTGACCTGCCAACTTAAAGATCACAGATGAGTTACAGAAATACCTCGATTTGCCTGCGAGCCTCCGGCAGTTGCTGCCATGCTTCCGCAGATGGCACAGACCACCGAAAGTGTAGAAGAGCCTCATCGGTTGCGGAAAGTGACCTGACCAGGCTCGCCGATAGGACCTAGCAGTGGGTCTCCGGGTAGGCGGGCGCGGAAACAAGTTGGGGAGTTCTGTGGATTCAACGAACGTGGACCGCCGGACGCGGAAGATCCGGCGAACCGGCCGGCACACCACGCCGTCGCAGGTCGAGAAGGTCGCGGAGAAGGCAGGCAAGGCCGCCCCCGTGGTGGTGATCGCGGGCGCGATGGTCGCCGCGCCGCAGGCACACGCCGCCGTCACGACTTCCGCCAAGGCTGCGACCGTGACCGAGCAGGTGCGCACCGAAGCCCGCACCGACGCTCTGGTCCGGCGTGCTCAGACGGCCACTCGCACGTACACCGTCCGTTCCGGAGATTCGCTGTCCCAGATCTCGGAACGCTATTACGGCAACTCGGCGCAGTGGCAGTGGATCTATGAGGCGAACAAGTCCAAGATCTACAACCCGAACGACATCTACGTGGGTGAGTCGCTGACGATCCCCTACTCGGCCCCCCGTTCGGCACCGAGCACGTCGTCCTATACCCCGAAGCACGCCAAGCCCAAGAGCACCGTGCTGACCTCCTCCACCAGCCTGAGCGGCACGCTCAGCTGCTCCGGCCTGGAGAAGCTCTGGGAACAGGCCGGCGGATCTTCCGGCGAGGCCTTCATGGCGGCCGAGATCGCGATGGCCGAATCCGGTGGCCGTCAGTACGCCCTCAGCCCGACCAATGACTACGGTTACTGGCAGATCAACGGCTCGCACGGCCCCGCGCAGGCCACGTTCAACCCGCTCGGCAACGCCGAGGCCGCGATCGCCATCTCCGACAACGGGCGTGACTGGTACCCCTGGACCACGTACACCAGCGGGGCCTATCAAGGACGCTGCTAAACCGGCTTGGGGGCGCGCTGCCCGTAACCCGCGAGCTTGCTGGCCACCAGCGCGATCTCCTCGGCCGGCAGCAGCCGCGGGTTCCGGGGTCTGGCTCCGGGCTGGCACACCGCCAGCGCACGCAGGTACACCTCACACAGCCACTCCAGGTAGCGGCTGCCCACCAGGGCCGATCTCAGGTCCGGGCCGGTCGTTACCGCTCCGTGGCTGGCCATGATGCAGGCGGTCCGGTCGCGCAGCGCCGTCACCACGGTGCGGGCTAGCTCATCGCTCCCGTACGTGGCGTAAGGTGCCACCGCCAGCGGACCGCCGAACATCGCTATCTGATAGTGGATCGCAGGCAGTTCATCCGCCACCGTCGACAGCGTCGTCGCGGCGACGGAGTGGGTATGCACGATCGCCGCCGCCCCGGTGGCGGCGTAGACCCCCAGGTGCAGCGGCAACTCGCTGGTCGGCCGCAGCACCGCCTCGACCGGGGTGCCGTCCAGCCGGTGCACGCCGACCAGGTCGGCGGTCAGCTCCGCGTAATCCACGCCGCTCGGGGACACGGCCACGAGGTCGCCGTCCCGGCCGCTCACGTTGCCTGAGGTCCCCACTACCAGCCCCGATGAGGCCAGTTCCCGGCAGACCCTGACCACATCGTCCCGCACCTGTTCGAGCAGCATAGGTTCAACGGTATGAACCCACCTGAGGTGCTGGCGTGGCGGGACGGGCACATCGAGGCCCTGGATCAGACGGCCTTGCCGCACCAGGTCGCCGTGCTGCGCATCACCACGGTCGACGAGCTGGTCGAGGCGATCACCCGGCTGGCGATCCGGGGCGCGCCGCTCCTCGGCGCGGCGGGCGCGCTCGGCGTGGCGCTGGCGGTTCACCAGGGCGGCCGCGAGGGCTGGGACGGGGCCAGGCTAGAGGCGCAGCTCAACCGGATCGCCGACGCGCGGCCGACCGCGGTCAACCTCAGACGCGAGGTATCGGCGGTCGCGGCGCACATCCCGCATGGCCGCCAGGCCGTCGAGGCCGCTGCGCTGGCCGTGGTCGAGTTCGCCACCGCGGCCAGCCACCAGATCAGCCGCCGCGGCGCCGCGTACCTCCGGGAGGCCTGCGGGCCGGGCCGGCGGCTCCGCGTGCACACCCACTGCAACACCGGCGCCCTGGCCTGCCTCGGCTGGGGTACCGGGCTCGGGGTCATCCGCGCGCTGCACGAGCAGGGCGTGCTCGAGGAGGTGATCGTGGACGAGACCCGGCCGCTGCTTCAGGGCGCCCGGCTGACCTGCTGGGAACTCGGCCAGCTCGGCATCGAGCACCGGCTGGCCGGTGATGGCGCCGGGCCGTTCCTGATCAGCCAGGGGCTGTCCGACGCGGTGGTGGTGGGCGCCGACCGGGTGGCCGCGAACGGCGACGTGGCCAACAAGATCGGCACCTACGGCCTGGCGCTCGCCGCGCACCGGGCCGGTATCCCGTTCCTGGTCGCGGTGCCCGAGTCGACCATCGACGAGGCGACGCCGACCGGCGCGGCGATCCCGATCGAGCTGCGAGCCGACTCCGAGATCACCGTCCCGGCCGCCCCGGCCGGCACCAAGGCGCTCAACTACGCGTTCGACGTCACCCCGGCCGAGCTTGTCTCCGCGGTGGTCACAGAAAAAAGACTGATCCCGAACGGACAGTGGCTCAACGTCCCCGTCCGCTGAACGCTCCCCGCGGGCCGGCGTCAGCCGGCTGGCGGCCGTTCGAAGGTGAGCTGGCTCTGCAGGTCGGTGAAGCCGCAGGCGCGGTAGATCCGGATGGCCAGGTCCGCGGGATCGGCCACGATGACCAGGGTGCTCGCGCCGAGGATCTCGCGGCCGTAGCGGCCCGCGTGCCAGACGAGCGTCCCGGCCAGGCCCTGGCGGCGGGCCGCCGGGTCGGTCTCGACGTCCTGGTAGCGAGCGAAGCCGCCGCCTGCGTCACACACCCCGAGCTGCGCCAGCAGGCGGCCGCCCGAGAAGGCGCCGAACCAGGCGCCACTCCCGGCCCGGGCCAGCCGCCGCCGCGCGGCGGCCCGGCGTTTCAGGTAATCCTGCGCCATGTCGTCGCCGAAGCAACGGACGCCGAGCTCGTAGGATTGCTGCCAGTCGGCGTCGGAATCCAGCGGCCGGATCTCGGCGGCGGCGTTCTGATGCGGCGGCGGGCGGACGTCGGCACAGGTCAGCACGGTGGCACGCTGTGGCTCAAGCCCGGCGGCCAGGAACTCACCGGGTATCACCGGCTGGTCGTCCGTGGTGTCGACGCCCAGCGCGATGTGCCGGGCGGCGGGGAACTCCGCGGCGAACCTGGCCAGCCAGGTGCCGGCCGTGCCGACCTCGGGCACCGCGTCAAGCAGGAGGAAGTTTCCCCACCAGAAACCCGGGTTGTCCAGGCTGCGGATGACGAGGTGATCGCCGCGGTCGACGACCTCGGCGCCTTCGAGCACCCGCAGCGCCACGTCGGTCCGGAGTCCGAGCGATGTGATCCGCATCGGCCCGAGCTTAGAGGATGAGCGGAGCGAGCAGGATTAGCGAGGCGCCGCGGCGCCGCGGTCCTCCGCTTCGTCCGCGTAGGCCGTCCGCAGCGCCTGCAGGAACGTCTCGGCGGGCTGCGCGCCCGAGATGCCGTACTTGCGGTCGATGACGAAGAACGGCACGCCGGTCGCGCCGAAGGCTTGAGCCAGCTCGATGTCGGCGCGGACGGCATCGGCGTATTCGGTGCCGGCCAGCACCTCGCCCGCCCGGCCGGTGCCGACGCCGGCCTCGCCGGCCAGCCGGACCAGCGTCCGCGGGTCGGACAGGTCGGCGCCCTCGGTGAAGTGCGCGCGCAGCAGCCGTTCCTTGGCCGCGTCGCCGACGCCGAGGTCGGCGGCCAGGTGCAGCAGGCGGTGCGCGTCCAGGGTGTTCACGGTGAGCGCGGCGCCGAAGTCGAAGTCCAGGCCCTCGCCGCGGGCCAGCTCGGCCACCCGGCCGGTCATCTGGCTGGCCTGCGGGCCGAACCGCTGGGCCAGGTACGCCGCGGTCGGCACCGCGGTGCCCGGCGGGGTGTCCGGGTTCAGCTGGAAACTGCGCCAGGCGATCGTGACCTCCTCGGCGTGCTCGAACTCGCCCAGCGCGTGCTCGAGGCGGCGCTTGCCGATGTAGCACCAGGGGCAGACCACATCGGACCAGATCTCGATCTTCATTCGTCCGCTCCCGTCGTCGCCGTTGGTCCCGGTGTCGTCTGCGGCCCCGGCGGCACCTCGCAGAAGCCGTCGGTACACACGGCCGCGTCCGCGTCCCCCAGGGTCCGCAGCAGCGGGGTGGCGTCGTGAGCGGGAATGGCCTGGTCCGGTTGGCTCATGGGATCCTCCGATCGCTGATCCTTAACCGGCTGGCCGCCGGGCTTGTTCCACCGAGGCGATAGGTTCCAGTCGTGGCTAAGTGGGTGACGACGTTTTGCCGCTGAGCTAGATCCTGGTGGTTAATTCGCGACACGCCGCGGGCATGCTCGATCTGGGTCGTCTC
>OCTA010001572.1_pt1 | contig 20973 bp, 14 predicted proteins | sample 1538991 | NCBI WGS metagenome assembly OCTA01 (sample SAMEA3539302, study PRJEB22396) | soil metagenome | biome: tundra; feature: field; material: soil | place: USA | collected 2010-05 | depth 0.15 m | reverse complement strand
TAGCTAGGCTTGACAGCCTGCGCCGCGCGGCTAAACTTCCAGCTTCCACGGCGCGCGGTAGCGGGCCTCAAGATAAGGCAGGGCTTCGGGTTGCTGGACCGTCATCGCCCGGTCGTCCCAGGTGAGCATAAGGCCATGGCGCATGGAAATGTTGGCCAGCACGCAGGTGAGCGTGGAGCGGACGCAGTTCTCGATATCGCTGGTGGGGTGCTGGCGAGAGCGGATGCACTCCATGAAGTTGCGCCAGTGGGGAAGGTTCATGTCCGCCAGCGTAGGGTTGTTCTCGACGACCGGCGTCGCGCCACGGCCATGCTTGAAGATCGTATAACCGGCGCGGTTGACCATTAGCGTGGCTTTGGTTCCGTGGAAGGCCGTCCCGTAGCCTGAGTTGTACATGGGGAACGCATTCGCGGTGCGGCTTTCGTACGCGCCGATGAAGCCAGGATAGCGGTACGTGACCTGCATGGTGTCCGGCGTTTCGGTGTTGTCGGAAACGTAAAACTTCCCACCCTGGGCGGAAATCCCAATCGGCATGGCTTCGTCGAAAGCGAACTGCACGATGTCGAGCAGATGCACGCCCCAATCGGTCATGTTGCCGCCGGCATAATCCCAGAAATAGCGGAAGGTGGAGTAGTGGTCACTGGCCACGCCCCAGCGGTTGGCGTTGAAGGGGCGCGCCGGCGCCGGCCCCAGCCACAGGTCCCAATCGAGGGTGCGTGGCGGATCGCTGTCCGGCGGGTTGCCCCAGCCTTCCTTTTTGGTGGCGTCAGCCTGAAAAGTACGGCAGAAGGTGATGTCGCCCAGTTCGCCGCTCTTGACGATTTCGCGCGCCTTGCGGAAAAACCCGCCGGAACGCTGCATGGTGCCGCCCTGCACCACGCGCTCGAACTTGCGCGCCGCCTGGATCATCTTCAGGCCTTCTTCGACGTACACGCAGGCCGGCTTCTCCACCCACACATCCTTGCCGGCTTTGCAGGCTTCGACGGCCATGTAGGCGTGCCAGTGATCGGGCGCGGCAATGCACACCGCGTCCACCGACTTGTCGGCCAGAATCTCACGAAAGTCGCGAACGGCTTTGACGCCGGCGAAACCGCCCTCGCGCGCCCGTTCCACCGCGGCATCGAGCGCCGGCTGGTAGACATCGCAAACCGCGACAATTTCAAAGCCGGGCACGTTCGCGCAGTAACCGATATTTCCGGAGCCCATGCGGCCCACGCCGATGAAGGCGATGTTGACCTTGTCGTTGGCGCCTTTCAGGTTCCCGGTGAACAGCGACGAAGTGAGGGCCGCGCCGCCGGCCAGCTTGAGAAACGCACGGCGATCCGCGGATTCGGTTGCCATGCCCTCTGTTGTAGCAGGATTACGGTCACTCGACAGCGCCCTGGGGATGAACCGATACCCTGCCGCGGTCCACCAGAATGTCGTCCACCGGCCCGACCACGCCATAGGAGAGCCCGTTGACCACCAACCCGGAGGGTTCGATGCGGATATCGGCGTCGGCGCAGGGCGTGAAGCGGTAGCCGCCATCGCGGGTCCGCTCGGGAGGCGGAACGCTAAAGCGATAGCAGTCGGTCACCACCGCGCGATGCGGTCCCACTTTCGCCTCGACGCGTCCCAGCAGCAGGTTGTTGGACCGGCCGCAGGCGGCCGAGAACAACGCAGCCAGCAGACAGGCAATGGTACAGGCTGTTTTCGTCATGCTTGCAACCAGATAGTACTTTGCATTATAAAGCACAGGCAGAGAATAGAGGCGGCCCGCATGAGGCGTCGCCGCGGCTTTCCCCTGTGCAGGCCCATCGCGAAATCGTGAAGAAACTCACTGCGGCCCAAGAAGAACGCTACATCGGCTAAGATAGCTGTTATCCGAGCATGCAATCCAACCATTTTTCGGGTCGGACGTGTAACCGGATTCGCCGTGCATGCATTCTTGACTAGAGAGGGACGTGGATGGAAACGCAAACCGGGAAGACGACTGCGCACCAGAGTTTTCGCGTAGACGTGCAACTGCACGACCTGCTGGTCAACAAGAGTGGCCGCGGTCCCCAGAACCTGCTGCCCGCGCCTGCCGAACCGCAGACGCTGCCCGAGCCGGTGTTCCCGGCGCATCCGGAACTGCAATCCCTTGCCGATCCCGAGGTGTTTCCGGACAAACGCGCCTGGCCGGCGCCGCTGGTCTACCGGGCGATGCGCGGCTGGCTGTTTCCCTATTTGCGGTCACGCGTGATGCCCGGGATTTTTCACCCCATCATTGCGTACCTGTTCACGGAGTGGAAGTGCAACCTGGACTGCCACTACTGCTGGGCGTTCGATAACAACGTGAAAGGCATGACCGAGGACGTGGCGCGCCGCTCCATCGACTGGCTGCACGACAACGGCTGCCGCGTGCTGGCGCTGATGGGCGGCGAGCCGCTGCTGCGCCCGCAGTTCGTCCACAAGGTGGTGTATTACGCCGCCAAGAAGGGTTTCTGGATTTACGTGCCCACCAACGGGCGGCTATTGCGGCCGGACGTGATCGACCGGCTGGGCGACGCGGGCGTGGCCACTTTCAACCTGGCGGTGGACACGGTGGACGAAAAGCCGGGCCTGCCCAAGGCGCTCAATCCGATCCGCAAACATTTCGATCACCTGGTGCGGCGGCAGTACCGTTACGGATACACGGTGTTCTTCAACATGAACATCTGCCGCAATAACATGGACGATATCCGCGAGCTGACCGAGATCGCGCGCGAGCACCGCATCGCCACCGACTATCACATCAACGAAACGCCCATGATTCAGCCGGAGCATTTCGCCCATCTGGACGATAACGTAACTTACATCCACCAGGAGGACTGGCCGGCGGTGGACGAGCTGGTGGACTGGCTGATCGAGAAAAACCGGTCCGGATACAAGATGGTGAATTCCGTGCAGCGCCTGAATGAGATGCGCGAGTTCATGCGGGGGAAGCTGCAGGAATGGAACTGCCGGGCGGGGCACAACAACGTGATCATCCGCGTGGATGGCACGCTAGCGCCCTGTTTCCCGATGTATTCGGCCACTTACGATTGGGGCGTGGTGGGCCGGCACAGGTTCGAGACGAAACAACTCGAAGAGATGAAGGACGGCTGCCAGCCGCACTGCTTCTCGACCCTCAACCACAACCTGGCGTACTGTTATGACGCCATGCGCGTGGTGCGCTGGATGGGCAAGCAGGCGATGCGCGGCTTTCAGGGCGCCAGCGGCAGCTTCAGCTAAGAACGCGCCAGGCGGGCCGGGCATGCCCGGCCCCTACGAGTGGGTTGTGGTGGCTATCGTAATCGCGAAGTGGCGTAACTGGATCTTCGACCGGCAGATTCGGTTCTAACGAAAGGACCGCTCCCTGTGGTCGCGGCTCCGTTCGGAGGCGCGACGATTAGGGGGGGGCGAGCCTCTCAGATAAAGCCCGCCCCACACTGCGGCGATCAGAACGACAAGTGCAGATCCATCTGCAGGAAGCGCGGGCTGCCGATGGTGTGCTGGATCATCCCCAGGCTGCCGGCCGGCGGAATCGTCGGCGGTCCCTCGTAGCCTGGAAAGAAATCAACGTCGTTGTTGGGCGCGTCGAAATTCGGGTGATTGAAGAGATTGAACGCGTCGAAGTTAAAGCGCAGGCGGAAGCGCTCGCGGATCTGGAATTCCTTGGCGAGCGTGGTATCGATGCGAAACTGAAAAGGCGCGCGGAAGAGGTTGCGTCCAGTAGTCGAATACAGCGATTCGTACAGGTCGCATCCCGTTGCGTCGCACGGAGGAACGCCGCCTTGTCCGGGAGCCAGGAACTGCGGTCCAAAATCGGCTGCGTTCAGGACCGGCTGACCGGCGTTGACGCCGGTGGTTCCCTGCAACTCGGCTTGCTTGGCGCTGACGCCAGCTACCATCGGCACAATGGGGTTCGTGATGTAATCGCTGGATCCGTAGTATTGGCTCGCGACCGATCCCGAAAAGTCGTAGACGCTATAAGGCTGGCCGCTCTGCGCCACGATCTGGGAGCCGATCGTCCAGCCGTTCAGGAAATAGCCGAGAGACGGATTGGTGGTCAGTTTAGGAATCGTATAGCTGATGTTGATCAGAAAAACGTGCGTCTGATCGAAATCCGACGAGGCGTAGTTCGACCTCGGGTCGAGCGGATTGTTGCCGGTAAAGAACAAACCCAAGCCGCTTTGTTCGTCGAGCGAGTGCGACCAGGTGTAAGAAGCGGTGAACTGCAGGCCACTGGATAGCCGTTTGCGGGCTTGAAGCTGCAGAGCATTATAGTTGGAAATACCATCGGCGGTGTATAACACGGAATTCATGTCATAGCCGATATAGGGCACGCGAACCGGCGCATTCCCGGAGTACTCGGGCCCCGGGCATATCTGCTCGAGATCCAGTACCCCGTCGTTGCACCCGCTGAGCGGACTCACTCCGCCATAGGAATAGATCTGGCCGTTTATGGGGTTTTGCGGGGTCGCAATCCCCGGCTGGTTGAACGGAATCGGCAGTATCTCATGCACTCCATGGTTGCCGACATAGCCGGCACTAAAGAGCCAGCTATTGGACAATTGGTATTGAAGATCGAACGTCCAATTGACCGTGTAAGGCAGTTTGTTGCCGATGTTATATCCGCCCATAAGGAAAGGTCCAAAGGCATTGCCCGTCGGATAGCTGCCGCTCGTGGTCTGTGCGAGGTTAGGCAGCAGGGCCTGGAACGCGGCGGCATCGGCCGGCGGCGCCGCCAGCGCGGTGGTGCCGAATGGCGCAGCCAGCGTCGCGCCTTTGGTGGCGAAACCGGCCGACACGAACGGCTCCTGGAGTGTCACACCCAACGGACCATTGAACCCGAAACCGGCACTGGGCGAAAAATCGCTGAACAATTCGCCGCGGTCGTAGTAGATGCCGAAGCCGGCACGCACCGTGAGTTTGGGCTTCGGACTCCACGCCAGCCCGATGCGCGGCGCAAATCCCCACTGGTGTTTCTGCAGGAGTGAGTCGCTGGCGCCCGCCGTTGCAAACGTCGCATTGTTTCCGGCTATCTCGAGTCCGGAATTCGTAATCGTGTTGCTCGACGTATCATAAGAATACAGGCTCGGGTCAAAGGCTGTTAGTCTGCCGTACTTCTCCGTGAGCGGACCATCGAAGTCCCAGCGCACTCCCGCTGTCACCGTGAGATTGCTCAGTACTTTGTAGTTGTCATTGACATACGCGCCCGCAGTGTCCGACCGGTAATAGCGGTTGGAGTTGCCCGCAAACGCGTCCGAGTACCGGCCGGTTCGCACGTTGCCTTCCACGAAGTTCAAGAAGCTGCTGAACCCGAGATTATCCGTTCCGGTGGTCGTAGAGTTATTGAGGACGTTGAGCTGCGTGTGATCCCAATTACCTCCGATGGCGATCGTGTGACGACCCTTCACCCAGTTGAGAGAGGATCCCACTTCCCATTGGTTCTGGTACATGCCCGCATTGCCAAAACTTACGCTGGGACCAAATTCCAGTTCGTTGCTACCTAGGGCGCCGGAAATCTGCATCTGGGGAAACGAGGTAGACCCGAGAAGGCCCATCCCGAAGTCGCCGGGTGTGAAATCCTGACTGGTTTGGGAGTAAGCCCGCATCCGGGTGAATCCCGCGTGCTGCTGCCAGGTCAACGCCGGCGACAGGATCAGCGTGTTATTGATGGCGGCCACCTGGCTGCCGGCGGAAAGCTGCTGTGCAAAGCCAAGCAAGGATCCGACCGCGCCGAAGGGATTGGTGGTGGGGTTGTTTTGCACGTAATACTTCGCGGTGAGCCGGTCCATTTCGCTGAGCACGTAGTCTACGTTCGCCATGCCCTGATCGACGTTGGATTTCGCGTTCGGCCCCTGCACTACGGCGTCATAGCCAAGCGCGTTCGCCGTGGTTGAATTCGTGATCTGCGCGCTGGGGAACAAATACTGCCCGTTGGGCAGCGTCGCCTGCAACATGGCCGCCGCCACGGGACTGACTTGCGAGGTGGTAATCGTCTTACCGTAGCTCGTCTGCATCGCATTCACGATGCCCTGCAAGCTGCGGTCGTTGGTAAGCCCGATAGGAACGTCGACATCCTTGGTGGCATCCGCCGCATCGGCGATGCGAGCGCCCTGGTAAGCCAGAAAATAGAACACCTTGTCCTTCTTTATCGGCCCGCCGAAGGTGGCCCCAAACTGATTGCGGCTGAGAAACGGGTCCTTGTCGGTGATGGCCGGCGAAGCGTTATAGAAAAACGGCGCCGCATTCCAGAAGCTGTTCTGGAATTCCTCGTAAAGCTGGCCATGAATCTCATTAGTCCCCGACTTGGTGATCACGCTGACATGAGCTCCGCTATGGGCGCCTTGGGTAGCGTCATACATGGCGGCGTTCACGGAAATCTCCTGGATCGTTTCCGCCGGCGGTGTGGGCAGGGCCTGGCCAATGGCTCCGTAGACGGATGTGCTGGTCTGAATCGCGCCGCCCGCGCCGAAGTTCTCTCCGATGTTCAATACGAAGCGGTTCTCGCCCACCTGGCTGGTCGAGTTCCCGTTGAACAGATTGTTGGTATCGACGCCGTTCATCGAGAAGCTGTTGCTGGTGTCGCGATTCCCATTGGCGAAAATCGCCTGGTTGCCCAGCCCCGCGTTGCTGCCTGCGCCGCCCAGCATGTCGGCGTGCACGCCGGGCGTGAGGAGCGCCAGTTGCGTGAAGCTCCCGGTTCCCAGCGGCGTTTCCTGGATGGTCAACTGATCGACCACGTAGCCGTTGGTGGTGTCCACCTGGTTCATCAGCGGAGTCGCCGTCACTTCCACCGTCGTGCTGACCGCGCCGACGCGCAGGTTGCCATCGACAGTGGTGGTGCGATCCGCGTTCACCAGAACCTCGGTGTGCGTTTCGGTTTCAAATCCTTCCTTGGTGATCGTTAACTTGTAGGCCCCGGCCGGCAGGTTCGAGGTCTGGTACGAACCGTTGCCTTGCGTTTTGGCAGTGACCGTAAAGTTGGTCGCGATATTCAGCGCCTTCACGGTCGCGCCGGGCACGGCGGCGCCGCTCGCGTCCTTGACCGTGCCGGTGATCGCGCCCTGAATCTGCTGTGCGCGCAGCGTGGGATAGGCACCGGCGCAGATCAAGATCGTCCAGCAGATAGCTTTTCTGAGAAAATCCGTCGGTAAACTTTTCATGATTTTTCTCCCCGAGAAACAGAAGCATTCATCGTAAACAGAACCCCTGGTTATGTTGCCCTCCGGCCAAAGCCGGTTCGTGCGCCGGCGGTAGCCAGACGCAACCCCAATACAGCGAGACCGTGCCCATCAACCTCGGAGAATCAGAACGACGAGGGTACCTGATCCTCAATTACAACTTGGTGAAACCTCAGGCTTGGGGGAAACCTCAAATTCCCATTTGTGCGAGTATAGCAGGCTCGAAGCGGTTTCGCGCAAGATGCCCGGATGCCCGGAATGTCCGGACTGCCCCCGGCGAAACTTGCAGCCGATCAGTGTATCGACACAGGGCGCGCGGTCGAGCCGGGAGGCGAGCTTGGCTTGAAATCGGCGTAGTCCAGATTCCTCGAATCCGCGGCCTCCAGAGCGCCTGAGAAGTACGCGGGCAAGTTATCGCCCCAGCTCAAATCGAAGTCGCGAATGCGAAGCCCATCCGCATAGCGCACATAAAGCGCCGGGATGTCGTGCTTGAAAATCGCCTCACTCAAGCTGGTGGCGGTCCAGCGAAGATCGAAGTTGCCGCCGACCGATTGCGCGATTCGCTGTTGCGGCGCCCGCACGTGCATGCGGACTTGCTCCAGGTAAATATCCCGCACAATGCTGTCGGGCGCCCCGTAGATCATCATTCCGCCTTCTGCCTCGATCGTGATATTCGTGAAGTGAATGTCCCGGACGTCCGCTTTTCCGTTGCCCTTGCGCGCTGCGATGTAGATCGGTTCCGCTTTGCCCCACCAGTGCCCGGTGATCAGGCTGGTCTCCATCGTAATGTTGGAAAAAAGTACATGAGCCGTGTGCTCCTCACCGAGACTGAAGACGGCGAGACCTCGATTGGCGTGGATCGACAGGTTGCTGAACGTGCTGTAACGCGTATCCTCGAGCCGGACCGCGGCCGAAAAAGAGAACAACGAGCAGTTACTGACATGGACGTCTTCGCTCGAAACGATCGCGAAATCGTCGTCACCCGCCCGGATATCGCAATCCGAGATATGTACGTGTTTCGAGCGCATACAGTCGATTCCGTCGTTATTGGGAATCAGCACGTCGTTGTCGATGTGGACCCCGGCGATGGTGGCCCCTTCCGAGCCTTGCAGGTGCAGCGTCCAATTCGGCGCGTTGCTGAGTGTCACGTCGCGGATGAGGATATTGCGGCAATCGGAAAGAATGATCATGGTCCCGGGCCGCCCGGCGGGACCGGCCTCGACGGGACCGGACTCCAGGCCGTACGTGGGAGCATCGAAATCCGCGCCTTGCCTTGTGTAAGTGGCGTCGAAATCGGCGCCGGTGTGGAGCGATTTCAGGTCGAAGAAGGAATCGCCATTGCCATCGATGGTGCCGCGGCCCGTGATGGCGATGTTATGCGCCTTCCGTGCCACGATGAGTCCGACACGAAACCCTTCGCCCGAACTATCGACGCCGTAGTTCCGGCCGAAGCCGTATTCGGAGATGCTGCCGTAGTCTCGAACATTCGGGCTTGCCTGGAGCACGGCTCCCGCCTGGAGTTCGAGAGTAACATTGCTCAACAGTTCCACGGTTCCGCTGAGATAAGTGCCTGGGGGGAAGACGACCGTCCCGCCGCCGGCGGCATTGGCCGATCGAATGGCCTTTGAGATCGCAGCCGTGTCGAGCGTAGTGCCATCGCCGCGCGCGCCGAGCGCACGCACGTTGAAGGACGAACCCTCGGGCTCTGTTTTCTGGGCAAAAACGGCACCAACCAACACGGACGCTATCAGCGTGAACAGACCAAGCGCTCTCACAGGTTCACCTCACGACAGTTACATATAACACGGCGTTTGCGTAGCGCCAGGAACGATTGCGACCGCTTCCGCAAGTTGTGTTAGCAGCGGACGGCGGGCTGAAGGGCGCACCTGGACGGCTAGTGTTCGAGCGGGCGGGCCTGGTTGCTTAGGCGGCGGAGTTGCTGTTCGCGCAGTTGGGCGCGAGCGGTCGCCAGCTCCTTTTCGATCTTCCGGGTGTGCTCGCGTTCAGCGTCCAGTTGCGCTCGCAGGCCGGCTACGACCCGCGCCATTTCTTCGCTATCTTTGTTTGGCTGAGGAGGGTTCGCCATAACAGGCGCGGGCGGCTCTTGACCCAGAAAGCTGGTGACCTGCCGCACCTTGGTTCCACTGGGCTGATCGAGCACCAGCGTGACATCCACGCGCTGGTTGCGGCGGCCATAGGTGAACACGCCGGAGGCCAGATGCCGGACATCGAGCGGGACGATGTTGGGCGGGGGATCGCCATCCGCGATTTCCAGCGAGGCGCCGGTGGCGGTGCGCACGAGGGTCGAACTCGGGTCCCAGCGAATCTGCAATTGCCCGGCTTCATCCACCGTGTTCAGGGCAATCGAGGCGGCATTGATTGGGGGGGGCGCCTGCTGCAACAGCGAAGCGGCGGCCGGATACCAAACGTCGCGCTCAACATATGCCGCGACACCCGCGGCCAGGACCAATCCAACCGGCAGCACCACCTTCAGCCACCCCCACGAGCGCTCTTGGCTTTGCTCGAACATACTCGGGATGGGTAGCTGGGCGGGGGCGGCGGGCTGAGCTTCCGGCGCGGTTTCGGGCATGTGGGCTTGGGGCGCTGCGGTTGCCGCGCGCTCGGTGCGGATGTTGACGATGGGAGGAGCCGGCGCTGGCGGCGGGCTCTCGGGTTCAGCCCGGAGGTTAACGATAGGAGCGGGGGGCGGCGGAGGAGCTTCGGGCTCGGCGTGGACATCGACGATGGGACGGGCGGACGCGGGCCGGTGCGGCGATTGCGCCGGCGGCTCCGCGGGAACGGCTCTGGGCACTTGCCGCATCGGCACAGTTTCGATCGGGAATTCGCGGTAGCTTGCACTGCAATGAATAATGCCGCCGGAGCCGCGGAAGAAGAATCCGGCTCGCATCGGTTCGAAGGTGTGGGGCTTCACCACCAGCGCCACCTGCCACGGGTCGGGGAAAAAGCGGTTGTGGATGGTGAGATCCGTGTCGGAGAGAAGGACGCCGGTCCGCGTGTGCGAATGGTACCAGCCCACAACCCGGCCGGCGCCCGAAGCGCTCGCGGCGCGGATCAATTCCTGCAGCCGGGTTTCGTCGCCCAACGAAAGCGTGAAAGAGGGGCCCAAGGCGTGTTCGCAATCGAGCGCCGCATAATCGGAGATGGTCAGCCTGCCCTCCTGCCAGGCTCCCAGGAGAATGCCGCCGATTTCGGCGCCGCCGCGCGGCAGCGAAAAGAAAGCGTCGGTCACCGCCAGGCGAATGTCGTCCAGCACGCGGCTGCTGCACTCGATCGAAAAGGGGCACTCCGGCGTCGACCAGGTTACGGTTGCGCGATCCGGCTGGGCTGCCATCCTTTTAACAATTGTAGGCGATTTTGTTTCCGATACACGGTAAACTTCGGAGCTTGTCGCTGTGCACGTAGAACCGACGATCGGTTTCTGTGGTCGGTCAATGTGTCGTGCCTTAGCGAGGCTTCAAGCCCGCGCCTCGGCGTCGCGCACGGTACAATGCGGTTTCATGCCGCATCGCTCTCGCCTTCGGAACTGGGTCGAATATGCGTTTGCATTGGTGGTTTTGAAGTCGCTCCAATGGACGCCGATTGCCGCGGCCGATGCGTTGGGGCGCTACTACGCGCGGCTGCTGGACCGCTGGGTCCCGCGCTTGCGGCGGGTGGCGGAGCGGAATCTTGTGCTGGCGTTGCCGGAGCTCGATGCGGCCGGGCGTAGCGCGATCATCGATGGTGTGTTCCGCTCGATCGCACGATTGCTGGTCGGCCTTGCCAGGTTTCCCTCCATCGGGCCACACAACCTGGACCAGTGGATACGCATCGAGGGAGCCGAGCATGTGGATGCCGCCCTCCGCCAGGGCCGCGGCGTGTTGTTCGCCACGGCGCACTTGGGGAATTGGGAGCTGAGTGCGTTCGCGCACGGGCTGGCCTCCGGGCCCATGAGCATATTGGTGCGGCCGCTCGACAATCCGATGATCGATCGGCTGGTGGAGCGCCGCCGCGGCCTTCGCGGCAATCGCGTGATTTTCAAAAAGGATTTCGCGCGGTCGATCCTGAAAGCGCTCGCCGGCAATGACAAAGTCGGCATCCTGATCGACCAGAACGCGTCGCTCGAGTCCGGCGTGTTCGTCGATTTCTTCGGCGTGCCCGCCTGCGCCGGCGTGGGCTTTGCCAAAATCGCCGCGCACAGCGGCGCGGCGGTAATTCCGGCCTACGCGCTGTGGGTGGAAGACGAGGGCCGCTACGTGCTGCGGTTCAATCCGCCGGTGGAAATTACGGGCGATGCCGCGCGCGATACGGCGACTTTGCACGCCGGACTCGAAGCCGCGATCCGCGCCTATCCCGATCAATGGTTGTGGATCCACCGCCGCTGGAAGACCCGCCCGCCGGGAGAGCCGTCGCTCTACGAAGAGTAGACCGCCCGGCAGCTATCGACGCGCGCCGTTACGCCGGGGCGGATGCGAGGCATCGTCGCGCGAGACTCCCATAATGGCGTATAGCAAATCGCATCAGGTTTGCCGGGTGCGGGCCTGTTAAAATAGAGGAAGATGTTCAAGCGCTTCATCCTCTGGGATTACGCGCGCGCCAGTTGGCAGTATGACGTGATGGTGGGGATTATCCTTGCGTTCATCTTCCTCACTCCACGCGACTGGTTCCGCGACCAGCCGCGGATTCCGCGCGCCGCCAGCATCGTACGGCCGGCGGAAAACGGCGGCAATGTGCTGTTCGTGGATTCCGAGGTGCTTGCCGGCGTGCCGGAGCCACAGCGTCTCGGCCGCCTGCGAGCGTTCCTCAAAACACAGCCCGCCACGGCCAAAGTTAACGTCACGCGCGTCGAACCAATTCTGGATTCGGAAGGGGAACTGCAGGGCTATATGGCTTTCGTGCGTCCCTGACGCTAACCTCCCATGTATTCCCGCAAACCAATTCCGTCGCGCCATGCCGCGCTTGCCTTGTGGGTGGCCGGAATCTGCGTGGCCGCGCCGGCGGGTGGCGCGGATCAACTGCAAGCTACTTTTGACCGAATGGATCGGGCAGCCGCCAGCTTCAAGGGCCTGTCAGCCGAGGTGACCAAGATCTCGCACAATGCACTGCTCAATGAGGACGATTCGTTCACCGGCAGCATAGCGGTGCGGCGCGGCCCCAAACAGCGTGATCTCCGCGCTGTGGTGGACATCTTGCATCCCGACCCCAAGAAGGTTCTGCTGACCGGCCACAAGGTGGAAATGTACTATCCGAAGACCAACACGAAGCAAATCATTGACCTGGATAAAAAGGGCAGTAAGATGGTGGACCAGTTTCTGTTGCTGGGCTTCGGCAGCGCTTCGGTCGAGATTCGAAACGCCTACACGGTGGAACTCGGCGGGCCGGAAACCGTGGCCGGGCAGAAGACCGTGCGCCTGGTGCTCACTCCCAAGTCCCCCGACGTACTGGCCAAATTGACCAAGGTGGAATTGTGGATCTCCGACACATTGGGCATCGCCGTGCAACAGAAGTTCTGGGAGCCGGGCGGCGACTATGAGCTGACCACTTACACCAACGTCAAGCTAAACCCCGTGCCGCAGGAATTGAAGTGGGATATTCCCAAGAACGCCGTTCCGGAGAAGTTGAACTAGCGGGCATTAGCAGTGAGCATCAAGACCAGAACCAGCACAAACCGGCTTGAGTATCTCGATTGGCTGCGCGGGCTCGGCGCCATTATTATGCTGCAAGGGCACGTGTTCGATTCGTTCCTGAAGCCGGAGCTGCGTCCTGGCGGCGCGTGGGTGCTTTCGCAATTCGCGGGCGGCATGCCGCCGGCCATCTTTCTGTTTCTCACCGGCGTGACGCTGGCGTTTCTGATGGATTCGAGCGAGCGCCGGGGCCTGACGCGCGGCCAGCGCGTGTTCGCCGCGTTCCGCCGTTCCGGTTACCTGTTTTTCCTGGCGTTCGCCTTCCGCGCGCAAATGTTCGTTTCGGGCTTCCCGGCCGCGTGGACCGATCTGCTCAAGGTGGACATCCTCAACTGCATGGGCTTTTCCATCGCCGTGCTTTCGGTGATGGCCGTGTTCCGTACGCGACAGCGTGTGGCGGCCGCGGCGGCGGTGGGACTGGCCATCGCGCTGGCCGGTCCGCTGGTGAGCGCAGCCAATTGGACACGCGTGCCGGCGGCGTTGGCGAACTACATCGCGCCCAGCCGCGTGGCGTTCGGGTTCTTTCCCTGGGCGGCGCACCTGGCGTTCGGCATCAGCGCCGGCAGCCTGATCCGCTCGCTCACGCCGGAAGCAACCGACGGCGCCATGCGCTGGATCGCGGCGGGCGGCGGTGTGACGATCATCATCGCGCAATGGTGCGCGGCCTCTTCCCACTCGATTTATGCGGCATCGAGTTTCTGGCTCAACAGCCCGGCGCAGGTGTTGACCAAGGCAAGTGTGACGCTGGTGATGCTCTCGGGCGCGTATTTGTGGACGCGTTACGGCGCGCGGCACGGCGCGTGGAGCTGGGTGCGGCAGTTCGGCGTCACTTCGCTGCTGGTGTATTGGGTGCACATCGAACTGGTCTACGGCCGCTGGCTTTGGTTCCTGAAGAACAGCTTGACCGTGGGCGAAACAGCCGCCACTGCGGTTGGCGTGATTCTGTTCATGCTGGCGCTCTCCGCCCTGCGCACCAACTGGGCCCGCGCTCGGTCTGCACTGGCCGGCATGGGCTGGTGGTACGCCCCCACGCCCGAGCGCGTTCCCGGCGATTAACGCGGGTGCCGCGGCAGGCACGACTATTCACGCACTAAGTGGAATCCGTCAGAACTCATCCTAAGGAAGATGTAAAAATGCGGGTCCGTGCAGACTAATCGGGAACCGGGCGTTTGGGAAACTCGTACTCGGTTGTAATGTCGATGAGCCTTTTCGCTGACGTACGCTATGCCGGCCGGACGCTCGGGAAGTCTCCGGTCTTCTGTTCTATCGCGATCCTTTCCCTGGCGCTGGGCATCGGCGCCAATGCCGGGATATTCACTCTCCTCGATCAGGTGATGCTGCACCTGCTTCCGGTGGAACAGCCGCAGCGGCTGGCACAACTGGTGGAGCACGGCGATTGGTACGGCTCCAACAACGGCATGAACGCGATCTCCTATCCGACGTATGCGGATCTGCGCAAGCAGAACGAAGTCTTCAGTGGGATGTTCTGCGTTTACGCCACGGACTTCAGCGCCAGCTTCGAGGGGCGCAACGAGCGTGTGGCGGGAGAGCTGGTCTCGGGCACGTATTTTCCAGTACTGGGCGTGCGGCCCGCGCTGGGACGGCTGTTCACGCCCGAAGACGACCGGACTCCGAGCGGCGCGCCACTGGCGGTGCTCGCGTACAGCTATTGGCAGAACCGGTTCGGCGGCGATCCGTCGGTGGTCGGCAAGCAGATTCTGGTGCGAGACCATCGGCTGACAATCGTGGGCGTGGCGGAGCGGAAATTCGAGGGAGTGCAGGCGCTGTTTCAGGTGCAGATGTTCGTGCCGGTGGCGATGGCCGGAGAGATGACGGACAAGGACAAGCCGCTCGAAGACCGCCGGCAGCGATGGGTGCAGGTCTTCGGCCGGATGAAGCCGGGCGTCAATCTCCGGGAAGTGAAAGCGTCGCTCGCCCCACTCTTCCATCGCACTCTGGAGATGGAGGTGCAGCAAAAGGAATTCGCGCACGCGACGCCGTATACGCGGCAGCAGTTTCTGAAAATTACGATGGATGCGATACCGGGCGGGCGCGGGCAAGACGTGGTGCGGCAGTTTCTGGAAGCGCCGCTGTGGGTGATGATGGCGATGGTCGCGCTGGTGCTGCTGATCGCCTGCGCCAATGTGGCGAACCTGATGATTGCGCGGGCGGCGTCGCGGCAGAAGGAGATCGCGGTGCGGCTGGCGCTCGGTGCGGGACGGGCGCGCATCGTCCGCCAGCTTTTGGTGGAGGGGCTGCTGCTGGCATTGGCCGGCGGCCTGGCGGGGCTGATCATTTCGCCCTGGGCCATACGGCTGCTGATCGGCATCATGCCGGAGACCGACCCGCCTCTTCGGTTCTCCACGGATCCAAACCTGCGCCTGGTGTTCTTCACGATGGCGATCTCGGTGGTGACGGCCGTGATTTTCGGGCTCTTGCCGGCGCTGCAGGCGGCGCGGCCGGCTATCGCGCGGGTACTGAAAGATCAGGCGGGAGCGGTGGTGGGAGGCGGGCAGGCGCGCTGGCGCAAGATGCTGGTGGTGGCGCAGGTGAGTCTTTCGCTGCTGCTGCTGATTGGAGCCGGACTTTTCGGGCGCAGCCTGCACAATCTGAGAAGCCTCAACCCCGGATTCGAGGTGAGCAACCTGCTCAGTTTTCAGGTGGACCCCACCTTGAATGGCTACAATCCGGAGCGCGCCAAGCTCTTCTACCGGCAACTGACGGACTCGCTGGCAGCGCTTCCCAGCACCAGTTCCGCCGCAATGTGCGTGGTCCCGCCGCTCACTTTCGACGAATGGGACAGCTCGATCGCCGTGGAAGGCTACGTCGCCAAACAGGGCGAGGACATGAATCCGCGAGTGAATCACATCTCACCCGGGTATTTCGGCACGCTGAAGATTCCGCTTTACCAAGGCAGGGATTTTACGGAACAGGACGCGCTGGGTGCTCCGAAGGTGGCCATCGTCAACGAAAAGTTCGCCCAGCGCTACTTCGGCGGGCGCGGCGCACTGGGGCGGCGTATCGGTATGGGCGGCGACCCAGGTACCAAGACCGATATCGAGATCGTCGGCGTGGTGCGCGACACCAAGTACAGCCGCATGAACGAGGAGATGCAGCGCCAGGTTTACTTCCCGTACCTGCAACACGAATGGGCCGCACAGATGACCGGTTACGTCCGCACGCCGATGGGCCCCGAGCAGATGTTCCCGATGATCCGCGCGGCGGTGCGCAAACTGGATAGGAATCTGCCGGTATACCAGATGAAAACGGAGGAGAAACAGCGGGACGATTCGCTGGCCGTGGAGCGCCTGTCGGCTACGCTCTCGAGCGCATTTGGCGTGCTGGCCACCGTGCTGGCCGCCATCGGGATCTACGGCGTGATGGCGTTCCTGGTGGGGCGGCGGACGCGCGAGATCGGGATCCGCATGGCCCTGGGTGCGTCCGCGGGAGACGTGGTGTGGCTGGTGATGCGGGAGGTGCTGCTGCTAGCCGGGGCAGGCGTGCTGATCGGGCTGCCGGTCGCGCTGCTGGTGACGCGGTTGCTCGAAAGCCAGCTTTATGGGATTGCGCCGCACGACCCCGCGATTGCCATCGCCGCCACGCTCGGCCTGGTGGCCGTTGCGGCACTCTCGGGTTACATCCCGGCCCGCCGCGCCACGCGCGTGGATCCGCTGACCGCACTCCGCTACGAGTGAGGGCGCTGTTCACTCAAATAGTGGCGAGGAAAAGCCGAGACGCCTCTCGGCCCAGCAGGCTTGGCGGCCCGCGCCACACGCTTGGCGCTATGCGCCGAGATCGGTAGCCGGTCCCAGCACGGCGCGGACTTTTATGGCCAACTGCTCCGGACTGAACGGCTTCTCGATGAATTGGACACCTTCGTCCAACGCGCCATTGATCGCGATAACCTTGTCGGTATAGCCGGACATGAGCAGCACCTTGGTCCCAGGCCGGAGTTTCTTGAGGCGGCTGGCCAGTTCCGGACCGCCTAAGTTCGGCATCACCACGTCTGTCAGAACCAGGTGGATACGGTCGCGCTCCCGCTCGCAGATCAGCAGCGCTTCGCCGGCGTTTCCCGCCTGGAGCACGCGGTAACCGTATGCCTGCAGTGCCGCGACCGCATAGTCGCGGACCTCGGCCAGGTCTTCCACTACCAGGACGGTCTCGCTCCCTCCGGGTGCCTCGACGGCTGCCGGGCTGGCCGCGTCCGCCGCCAGATCGGCCACCGCTGGCAGGTAGATCTTGAACGTGGTCCCCTGGCCCGGTTCGCTATAGACGTTGATATGGCCGCCGCTTTGCGCCACGATGCCCTGGACCGTCGACAGCCCGAGCCCGGTCCCCTTGCCGACCGGCTTGGTCGTGAAAAACGGCTCGAAGATTCGCCGCCGCGTCGCTTCGTCCATTCCCATGCCGTTGTCGCTCAACGCCAGCATGACATAGCGGCCCGCGTTCACCTCGGGATGCAGCCGGGCATAAGTTGCGTCCAGTTCCACGCCGGCCGTCTCAATCAGCAGTCTGCCGCCGCCCGGCATGGCGTCCCGGGCGTTCACCGCAAGGTTCATGATGACCTGCTCCAGGTGATGCGGATCGGCGCGCACCGTCTCGCTCACCGCTTCGAGCGCGACGCGCACTTCCACGTCCTCGCCCATCAAGCGTTCCAGCATCGGCCGCAGATCCAACACCACGCGGTTGAGATCCAGCACGCGGGGTTTCAGAATCTGTTTGCGGCTGAAGGCCAGCAGTTGCCGGGTCAATCCTACGGCGCGTTCCCCGGCCTTGCGGATCTCTTCAATCGAGCTCCAGAGCGGATCGGAAGGAGTCAACTCGGATAGCGCGAGGTGGCTGTAGCCATTGATCACCGTCAGCAGGTTATTGAAGTCATGCGCCACGCCCCCAGCCAGGCGGCCGATGGACTCCATTTTCTGCGCTTGAAAAAGTTGCTCCTCCAGCTTCGCCTTTTCCGCCTCCGCCCGCTTCCTCTCCGCGATGTCGCGTGCAAATGCAGCGATATAGAGCGGGGCGCCGTTGTCGTCGCGGATCTGAAACAGGGTGCCTTCGATGTCGATCGGCTGGCCCGTTCGCAAGTGCCGTATACGCGCTTCACCGGACCAGTATCCGCGGTTCAGGGCTGCGCCTAGGTCAGCACGGGCTTGCTCCCGATCGCTCTCTGCAACCAGGTCGAAAAGGGTCCTCAGGCAAGCCTCCTCGATGGAAGCCAGGCCAAACAAAGTCATGGCGGCTTGGTTCAGGTAGACCAGGCGGCCTTCCATGGTCATGATACCGATGGCATCGCGGTTCATGGCCACCAGTGTTGCCAGTTTCCGCTGCTCTTCCTCGGCCTGCCTTTGGCCGGTAATATCCCTGATGGCGCCGACGGTTCGCACCGGCCTCCGCGCAGCACCCTCCCCGTCGAAAAACGTCTGAGACCGGATGCTGGTCCAGCGGATAGATCCGTCGGGGAGCACAATCCGATGCTCCACGTCGAACAAACCGTCCCCCGCCGGGTGGTGCGCGCGCTTGACGCCTGCGGCGATTCTCTCGCCGTCGCCGGGGTAGACGCATTTGAGGTACGCCGGCAACGTTACGGGTTCCTCGGGGCCCCAGCCGTAGATCATCCGCATTTCCGGCGACCAGTAAAGGGTGTTGGCGACGTGGTCGTGGTCGAAAATACCGATATGGGAAACGCGGACCGCCTGCCGCAACCTCTCTTCGCTTTCGCGCAAGGCTGCTTCCACGCGCTTCCGCTCGGTGATATCCGCCACCGCGCCGTACATCCGATATGGCTGGCCAGACTCGCTGTAGAGGAACCCGCCCCGGCCAAAGATCCAATGCTCGCTTCCGTCCGGCCAGACGATGCGGAACTCGTGAGAAAAGATGCTACGAGAGTCGCGCGCCGCGTCCACATCACGATTTACCTTGGGCAAATCGTCCGGACGGACGTGTTTTGCAAAGGTCTCATATGTCCCAGCGAAACCGCCGGGCTGATAACCGAACATGCGTTCGGTTTGTCCGTCACAGATGACCTTTCCCGTCCGGAGATCCCAATCGAACGAACCCAGTGCCGCGGCCTCCATTGCCAATTGCAGGCGGCGTTCACTGGCGGAGAGCGCCGCCTCCGCCTGGCACCGCCGCTCGACACCATCAAGGTGCTCCAGGCCAAATGCCACGTCGAGCGTGACCTGCTCCAGCAACTCCACTTGATCGGGACCGAACGTGCCAGGCTCGAAAGCGTAAACGCAGAGCAATCCGCGCGGCGATCCACCGATGAGGATGGGGAAGGCTGCTGAAGCGCGCCAACCGGATTCTCGGGCGGCTTCTCGCCACCCGAGCGTCCGGGGATCGCTCAGAAAATCGTCGCAGACATAGGGCGTCGCAGCGCGGAAAGCTGTTCCCCAGGGGCCTTGGCCCTCGGGCCTTTCGTCGGCGAACCCACGGATGCGGTCCGCGTAGCCCTGAGTATCCCCGAACCGGGCTACTGGGACCAGCTCTTGGGTCGCCGGGTCATGCCAGGAAACCAGCGCCATGGCAAACTTTCCGACGTCCACCAGCACGCGCACCACTTCATCGAGCAGTTCCTGCCGCGACCGGCTGCGCACCACGGCGTGGCTGACATGGCTGGACGCAACGTAGAGCCTGCCGAATCGTTGGATCTCAGCCTGGAGTTCCGTCTCACTCATGGGTGGCTTATGGCGCGGCACCGGCTTTCCTGCCGGCCCGTTTTCATTGACCCCCTTTCAACGAGGACAACGCCGGAATCGAGGGGTATCGAAATCTCTCCTCATTGCGAAGTATCGACCGCGGGACCCCTTGCGCAAATCCCCAGATTGGATTCTACCGGACTCTCAGGTACTTTCACACCCGAAACGCCAAAAAACTTCACTCCCAGGGTACCGGACATGCTCCGACGCTGCATCCGGGCCGTGAGTTATCGAAAGCTAACCGGACCAACCGGGTTGGCCGGGTTGGCGGGTCGGGTACCTGCCTCACAGGGGCGAGCCAGCTATACTGGCGCTGTGGCGCTCACTCCGCGCAATTTCGCCAGGCTGCTGCGGCGCAGCCTGATGACCGCGTTCGACGACAACTGCTTAGGCATCGCGAAGGGAGCGGCCTATTCCGCGTTGCTTTCTTTTTTCCCGGTGCTCGCATCGGCTGCCACGATCCTGGTGCAGAGCGGCGCCCCATTTATGTCCAGCACGATGGAAAACGTGCTTTCGCAAATCGTGCCGCCGGGTTCGGAAAGCCTGGTGGTGCAGCAGTTCCGCGTTACGGGCGCGCGCCCGATTTCGCTGCTGATTATAGCCGGGCTGATCTCGCTGTGGGCCGCTTCGGGCGTCATCAACAGTCTGATCGAGGGCTTCCAGGCAGCTTACCGCGTGCCCCGCGACCGTAGCTTCCCGCGCGGCAACCTGGTGGGGATCGCACTGGTGCTGTTGGCGGCGGCGCCACTGGTGGCGGCCACGCTGCTGATCGTGTTCGGCGGCCAGGTGGAGAAGATGGTGCTGAACTGGCTGAAAGTGGATCCGCTGCTTAACCCGCTGGCATGGGGGTGGAAGCTGGTGAGCCGGCTGGCGCGCTGGGCGCTGGCGTTCCTGACGACGATTCTGGTGACCACGCTGCTCTATTACTTCGGCCCTAACCGCAAGCAGCGCTGGAGCCTGGTGTGGCCGGGCGCGGTGCTGGCCACCGTATTGTGGATGCTGGCCACCTCGGGATTCGCCTGGTACGTCCGCAATATCGGCCATTACAACCTGATGTACGGCTCCGTCGGCGCCGGCATCGCGCTGCTGGTCTGGATGTACATGATGGCCCTGATTGCGCTGATCGGCTGTGAATTCAACGCCGAATACGAACGCAGCTCGCGCCCCGTGGGGAAATAGCGGCGGGAGCGATTCCGATGGCTGGGTCGATCGGCTATGCTGAAATCACGCGGTATGGAATATGGCCAACCAGCGCCGGCACCTGAGTACAGCGAGGACGGAGTCGACCTTTCGCTGATCCGCTGGATGCTGTCGCTGACACCCGCCGAGCGCCTCGAATTCCTCGAAGAACGCATTAACGACATCCTGGCGGTTCGCGAGCTCAATGGACGAACGTAGATTGTTCCCCTTGGTGCGGGCGCTGGC
>OCTA010001571.1_pt1 | contig 20979 bp, 16 predicted proteins | sample 1538991 | NCBI WGS metagenome assembly OCTA01 (sample SAMEA3539302, study PRJEB22396) | soil metagenome | biome: tundra; feature: field; material: soil | place: USA | collected 2010-05 | depth 0.15 m | reverse complement strand
CGTTGGCAAATGGGAAGGTGCTCGAAGCGGATACCGCGAAGCGGTTTAGTTCACTGGCACTTGGACCGCCGACCCGCCCGGACGTAGTTGGGACCGCTGTTGGAAACCGTTGCCGCCGCCAACCAGAGCAACCAGAAATACAACCAGAAATAGCCAAACCACAAATACGTCTTGCAGCCGGCCTAAATCGGGTGTACACTACCAACCGCCGGTGCCTATATCAGAATTCGGGACCTGAAGACCTTATAATCTCGATTAGATCGGGTAAAGCAAGGCTCTGGAGGAAACTTATGACGAAGACGAAACAAGACGACTGCTGGTTTTGCAACCGCCGGCAATGCGGGAGTCGCTCCAAGCGTTCTCCACAGCGTACCGGCCTGCTATGGCTCGTGTGCGCATTAGCCGCCATGGGGATAGCACCGGCCCAGGCGCAGGCAGCGACTGAAATCGTGCTGCACAATTTCGCAACCGCGCCGAAGGGGGCGGGCCCCTTTGCCGGTCTGATCCGCGACTCGGCAGGTAACCTCTACGGGACTACTCCGTCCGGCGGCACAGGGGGCTGGGGCGTCGTGTTCAAGGTGGATACGGCCGGCCATCAGACCGTGCTGTACAACTTCGCGGGCGGCGCCGACGGGGGCGCCCCCTACGCAGGTGTGATCCGCGACTCGTCAGGCAACTTCTACGGGACCACTTACCAGGGCGGCACACCGAACGCGGGCGTGGTATACAAGCTGGATGCGGCCGGTCATGAGACGGTGCTGTACAGCTTCACGGGCGGGGCCGATGGGTTCCAACCCTGGGCAGGTGTGATCCGCGACGCGGCGGGCAACCTCTACGGGAGCACTGTCCGCGGTGGCACGGCGAACGTGGGCGTGCTGTACGAGCTGGATGCGGCCGGCCACGAGACGGTGCTGTACAGCTTCACGGGCGGGGCCGATGGGGGCGAGCCCTTCGCAGGTGTGATCCGCGACTCGGCAGGAAACCTCTACGGGAGCACTGCCCGCGGTGGCACAGCTAACCTGGGCGTGCTGTACAAGCTGGACACGGGCGGCCACGAGACGGTGCTGTACAGCTTCACGGGCGGGGCCGATGGGGGCTTCCCCATCGCAGGTGTGATCCGCGACTCGGCAGGAAACCTTTACGGCACTACTCAGTACGGCGGCACGGCGGGAGGCTTCGCGGGCGCGGGCGTGGTGTACAAGCTCGATCCGTCCGGCCAGGAGACGGTGCTGTACAGCTTCACGGGCGGGGCCGATGGGGGCCGCACGCAAGCCGGTGTGATCCGCGACTCGGCAGGAAACCTCTACGGGACCACACCTGAAGGCGGCACAGCGAACGCGGGCGTGGTGTACAAGCTGGATACGTCTGGCCATGAGACGGTGCTGTACAGCTTCACGGGCAACGCCGATGGGGGAGACCCCAATGCAGGTGTGATCCGCGACTCGGCAGGCAACCTGTACGGAACTGCTTCCGGCAGCGGCGTAGCGAACTTGGGCGTGGTGTTCAAACTGGATACGGCCAGCCACGAGACGGTGCTGTACAGCTTCACAGGCGGGGTCGATGGGAGCAACCCCTACGCCGGTGTGATCCGCGACTCGGCGGGCAACCTCTACGGGACAACTGCCAACGGCGGCGCAGCGAACGCGGGCGTGGTGTTCAAGCTGGACGCGACCGGCCATGAGAGTCTGCTATACCGCTTCACGGGCGGGGCCGATGGGAGCTACCCCACCGCAGGTGCGATCCGCGACTCGGCAGGCAACCTCTACGGGACCACTTACTATGGCGGCACAGCGAACGCGGGCGTGGTGTATAAGCTGGATGCGGCCGGCCAGGAGACGGTGCTGTACAGCTTCTCGGGCGGGGCCGATGGGGGCAGCCCAAGCGCAGGTGTGATCCGCGACGCGGCAGGCAACCTCTACGGGACCGCCTACTATGGCGGCACGGCGAGTGCGGGCGTGGTGTTCAAGGTGGATACGTCCGGCCACGAGACGGTGCTGTACACCTTCACGGGCGGCGCCGATGGGGCGGGCCCCTACGCAGGTGTGATCCGCGACTCGGCAGGCAACCTCTACGGCACTACCGAATACGGCGGCACAGCGGGCCGGGGCGTCGTGTTTAAGCTGGACGCAACCGGCCATGAGACGGTGCTGTACAGCTTCACGGGCGGGGCCGATGGGGGCTACCCCGCGGCGGGTGTGATCCGCGACTCGTCAGGCAACCTGTACGGCACTACCGAATACGGCGGCACAGGAGGCGTGGGCGTGGTGTACAAGGTAAATGCGAGCGGCCAGGAGACGGTGCTGCACAGCTTCACGGGCGGGGCCGATGGGGCCTACCCCTTCTCAGACGTTATCCGCGATTCGGCCGGCAACCTCTACGGCACTACTGCCAACGGTGGCACGGCTTACGGCTCAGGCGTGGTGTTCAAGCTGGACACGACCGGCCAGGAGACGCTGCTTTACACCTTCACGGGCGGGACCGATGGGAGCCAGCCCCTCGCAGGTGTGATCCGCGACTCGGCAGGCAACCTCTACGGGACTGCCGGCATTGGCGGGAAGAAGTCTGGCGGTGTAGTGTTCAAGCTCAAACCGTAGTAACGCGCGATGATGGGAGCCTTCCGGGCGCGCCCGTCGCGAGGCTGTACTTCGAATCCGGACTGAAAGGAGACTTATGACGATAAAACAAGACGGCTGTTGGTTTTACAACCGCCGGCAATGCGAGAGGCGATCCACGCGTTCTCTACGGGGTACCGGCCTGCTATGGCTCGCGTGCGCATTAGCCGCCATGGGGATAGCACCGGCCCAGGCGCAGGCAGCGACTGAAATCGTGCTGCACAGTTTCGCGGACTCGCCGAAGGGGAGTAGCCCCGAAGCGGGTGTGATCCGCGACTCGGCAGGCAACCTCTACGGCACTGCTGCCTGGGGCGGCACAGGAGGCAGCGGCGTGGTGTACAAGCTGGATACGACAGGCCATCAGACGGTGCTGTACAACTTCACGGGCGGGGCAGACGGGGCCGGCCCCAGCGCAGTGATCCGTGATTCCGCAGGCAACCTCTACGGCACCACTGTCTGGGGCGGCAACCACGGCGTGGTGTACAAGCTGGATACGGCCGGCCATCAAACGGTGCTCTACAGCTTCACGGGCTGGGCCGATGGGGGAAACCCCTACGCAGGTGTGATCCGCGACTCGGCGGGCGACCTCTACGGGACTACTTTCGGCGGCGGCACGGCGGGCTGGGGCGTGGTGTACAAGCTGGATACGACAGGCCATGAGACGGTGCTGTACAGCTTCACGGGCGGTGCCGATGGGGGCCAGCCCTGCGCAGGTGTGATCCTCGACTACTCGTCCGGCGACCTCTACGGGACTACTTTCGGAGGCGGCGCAGCAGGCGCGGGCGTGGTGTACAAGCTGGATACGGCCGGCCAGGAGACGGTGCTATACAGCTTCACAGGCGGGGTCGATGGGAGCAACCCCTACGCCGGTGTGATCCGCGACTCGGCAGGCAGCCTCTACGGGACTACTACCGTTGGCGGCACAGGGAACGCGGGCGTGGCATACAAGCTGGATACGGCCGGCCAGGAGACGGTGCTGCACAGCTTCACGGGCGGGGCCGATGGGGGAAACCCCTACGCAGGAGTGATCCGCGACTCGGCAGGCAACCTCTACGGGACTACTACGCGGACAGCCTTTGGCGTGGTGTACAAGCTGGATACGGCCGGCCAGTACACGGTGCTCTACAGCTTCACGGGCCGGGCCGATGGGTTCTGGCCGTACGCAGGTGTGATCCGCGACTCGGCGGGCAACCTCTACGGGACTACTCAAGCTGGCGGTCCATCGGGCTCGGGCGTGGTGTACAAGCTGGATGCGGCCGGCCACGAGACGGTGCTGTACGGCTTTCCGGGCGCGGCCGATGGGGCCGGTCCCTACGGAGGTGTGATCCGCGACTCGGCAGGCAACCTCTACGGGACTACTCAGTATGGCGGCCCAACGGGCTCAGGCGTGGTGTACAAGCTGGACGCGACGGGCCACGAGACGGTGCTCCACACCTTCACGGGCGGAGCCGATGGGAACAGCCCGACAGCAGGTGTGATCCGCGACTTGACCGGCAACCTCTATGGGACTGCTACCGGAGGCGGCACACCGGGCGGGGGCGTGGTGTACAGGCTGGATACGGCCGGCCAGGAGACGGTGCTGTACAACTTCACGGGCGGTGCCGATGGGAACAACCCCTACGCAGGTGTGATCCGCGACTCGGCCGGCAATCTCTACGGGACTACTGCCAACGGCGGCACATGGGGCGCGGGCGTGGTGTACAAGCTGGATACCGCCGGCAATGAGACGGTGCTGTACAGCTTCACGGGCGGGGCCGATGGGCGAAACCCCTACGCAGGTGTGATCCGTGACTTGGCCGGTAACCTCTACGGGACCACTGTCAACGGCGGCACATGGGGCTGGGGCGTGGTGTACAAGCTGGATGCGGGCGGCCATGAGACGGTACTGAACAGCTTCACGGGCGGGGCCGATGGGGGAAACCCCTACGCAGGTGTGATTCGCGACTCGGGTACCGGCAGCCTCTACGGGACCACTTACGGTGGCGGCACAGCGTACGCGGGAGTGGTGTACCAGTTGAGTGCCGCCGGCCATGAGACGGTGCTGTACAGCTTCACGGGCCGGGCCGATGGGGGAAACCCCTACGCAGGTGTGATCCCTGACTCGGCGGGCAACCTCTACGGGACCACTTACGGTGGCGGCACAATGTGGGGCGTGGTGTACAAGCTGGATAGGGGCGGCCATGAGACGGTGCTGTACACCTTCGGGGGCGTGGCCGATGGGGGCCAGCCCTACGCAGGGGTGATCCGCGACTTGGCAGGCAACCTGTATGGGACTGCTCGCTACGGCGGGAAAAAGTACGCAGGCGTGGTATTCAAGCTCAAACTGCAGTAGCGGCTCGATGATGGGACCTTCCGGGCGCGGGGCCTTCAATCAGCAATGGCACTGCGCGCCCGAGTCCGGATTGAATGGAGACTTATGACGATACGACGAGACAGCTCCCGCTCTTCGGTAGCTCATGGGCACCAGGTATGCGGTACACCGGCGCGGTCAGCGTGCGGCCAGGATCGCTCCGCGCGTTCTCAACGGCGATCGGGCCTGCTATTATGGCTCGCGTGCGCACTATTCGCCCTGGGAACAGCATCGGTGCCGGCGCAGGCAGCGACTGAAACAGTGCTGCACAATTTCGTAAGCCCGCCGAAGGGGGCGAACCCCTTCGCCGGTGTGATCCGCGACTCGGCAGGGAACCTGTACGGGACTACCAGCTCCGGCGGAGCAGCGGGCGCGGGCGTGGTGTTCCAGGTGAGCAAGGCCGGCCATGAGACGGTGCTATACACATTCACGGGCGGAGCCGATGGGGCCTACCCCGGCGCCGGTGTAATCCGCGACGGGGCCGGCAACCTCTACGGGACTACGACCGGCGGAGGCAACACCAACTGCTACCAGGGCTGTGGCGTGGTGTTCAAGTTGGACACAACCGGCCGTGAGACAGTGCTGTACAGCTTCACGGGCGGGGCCGATGGCGGCAGGCCCATCGCAGGTGTGATCCGCGACTCGGCGGGCAATCTCTACGGGACTACCTACTTTGGCGGCACAATGGGGACGGGCGTGGTGTACAAGCTGGATGCCAGCGGCCATGAGAGGGTGCTGTACAGCTTCACAGGCGGGGCCGATGGGGGCGGACCCCAGGCAGGTGTGATCCGCGATTCGGCCGGCAACCTCTATGGGACTACAAGCTATGGGACTACAAGCGGCGGCGGCGCGAACTGGGGCGTGGTGTACAAGGTGAATACCTTCGGCCAGGAGACGGTGCTGTACACCTTCACGGGAGGCGCCGATGGGGGCCTCCCCTATGCAGGTGTGATCCGCGACGCGGCTGGCAACCTCTACGGGACTACCTACCTTGGCGGCGCAGCGGGCGCAGGCGTAGTTTTCAGAGTGAATTCGGCCGGCCAGGAGACCCTGCTGTACAGCTTCACTGGGGGCGCCGATGGGGGCCTCCCCTCCGCTGGTGTGATCCAGGACTCGTCAGGCAACCTCTACGGCACCACTTTCGAAGGCGGCACGGCGGGCTGGGGCGTGGTTTACAAACTGGATACGGCCGGTCAGGAGACGGTGCTGTACAGTTTTACGGACGGGGCCGATGGGGGCAACCCGTTCTTCGCAGGCGTGATCCGCGACTCGGCTGGCAACCTCTATGGGACAGCCGCCGGGGGCGGCACGGCGAACCAAGGCGTGGTGTACAAGCTGGATACTGCCGGCCAGGAGACAGTGCTTTACAGCTTTCCGGGCACGGCGGGTGGGTTCGACCCCTCCTCCGGCACGATCCGCGACTCGGCGGGTAACTTCTACGGGACTACAACCTCCGGCGGCACCGCAGGCTATGGCGTGGTGTACAAGGTGGATACTTCCGGCCGGGAGACGGTGCTGCACACCTTCGGGAGCGGGGCCGATGGGAGGTACATCCAAGCAGGGGTGATCCGCGACTCGGCCGGCAACCTCTACGGGACTGCCGAAGTTGGCGGCACAGCGGGACGGGGCGCCGTGTACAAGCTGGACGCAACTGGCCATGAGACCGTGCTATACAGCTTCACGGGCGGGGCCGATGGGGGCTACCCGTACGCCGGTGTGATCCGCGACTCGGCCGGCAACCTCTACGGGACCACGACGTCCGGCGGCGCGGCGGGCAGGGGCGTAGTGTACAAGGTGACCATGTCCGGCAATGAGACAGTGCTGTACAGCTTTACGGGTGGGGCCGATGGGGACGGACCGTATGCAGGGGTGATCCGCGACGCTGCGGGCAACCTTTACGGGACTACTTACGGAGGCGGCGCGGCGAACGCGGGCGTGGTGTATAAGCTGGACAAGGCCGGCCATGAGACGGTGCTGTACAGCTTCACATACGGGAACGATGGGGCCGAGCCTAGCTCCGGTGTGATCCGCGACGCAGCCGGCAACCTCTACGGGACCACCCCGTACGGCGGCGCAGGTTACGCGGGTGTGGTGTACAAGCTGGATACCGCCGGCCACGAGACGGTGCTGTACACCTTCACGGGTGGGGCAGATGGGGGAAACCCCAATTCAGGTGTGATCCGCGACGCGGCGGGCAACCTTTACGGGACTACTTCCGCGGGCGGCACGGTGGGCGGCGGTGTGGTGTACGAGTTGGACACGGCCGGCCAGGAGACGGTGTTGCATAGTTTCACGGGCGGCACCGATGGGGGCAACCCCAACGGGGTGATCCTTGACTCGGCAGGCAACCTCTACGGTACTACCTACTCTGGCGGGAAAGTGGGCACCGGCGTGCTATTCAAGCTCGTCCCGTAGTAAGGCCGCAATGATGGGAGCCTTCTGGGCGCGCGGCGTCGATCGGATAAACGGCTGGCGCCGGTCCGCCGACTCACGGCTTGCAGAGAGAGGATCACTCCGAGGGTTGTCGTGCCGGCGTGGTAGGCGGCGTTGTGGAACGCGCCGTTGCTATCGAGCGCCAGCCCTGCTTCGGGATTCGCGCCGGCGAGCGTGAGCGTCCCCGATCGCGTGGTTCGGCGCGGGTTTAGCAGCGTGCGGAAAGGGCAAATTCCCGCGCGCCCTTGCTTATCGCGGACGACCACCGGGACGAGCACAAGATTTGACTTTTGTACGGAAAGTCGCAGGCGTCTCGTGGGTGGTCATCTCCTCGGTCTGATTCGGCGGCGGTGGCTGGGTTTGGCCTGCCGCACCCCCCAGACAGCCGGGAGGACCCAGAGGCAGAAACACGGCCATCGAGCGGGTCGTAGCATGGATTCAATTCTACTCCTTTATGCGGGGTCTGTAACCGGAGGGCGGCGGCGGAACGCGGTCCGTGTCGCAATACAGATAGTTTATGGCGTAACACCAGCCTTGCGACAATCGGGAATCGAGGTCATGATAGCGGCATGAACCTGATTCATCGTTGGCTATGCAGTTCGGCACGCTGGAAAGAAGTGGTTGGAACCTACATTCTGCCTTGGACACTTGAGGGCCTGGATCTGGGATCGAATGTCTTGGAAGTGGGACCCGGCCCTGGAGTTTCGACGGATCTGCTCCGCAGCCGCGTGGCGCACTTGACCTGCGTGGAAGTGAACCACCCACTGGCGGATGCGCTTCGCCGGCGGCAGATCGGCCGGAACGTCAGTGTGGTGTGCGAGGACGCCACGGCGATGTCGTTCCCCGGCCAGACTTTCGACGCGGCAGTCTGTTTCACGATGCTCCACCACGTGCCGTCCGCCGCGATGCAAGACCGCTTGTCAAGCGAGGTTGCGAGGGTGCTGCGTCCCGGCGCAGTTTTCGCGGGAACCGACAGCTTGTACAGCCGTTCGTTCCGGCTTCTCCACCTGTGGGACACAATGGTGGTGGTTGACCCGGTTACATTTCCCGCGCGATTACAAGCCGCGGGTTTCGACGAAATCCATGTGGATGTGATGAAGCCCTACGCCTTCCGATTCCGGGCGCGGAAGCCTACTTGACCAGCGTGTACGCGGCGCGGGTGGCGGATTCGCGCGCGACCTGAAGGGTAATTTCGTTGTGCTTGCCGGTTTGGAGAGTCTCGGCAGGCAGCGGCGTACTCTGCTCCACGGCGATCCTGGCTTCGGCGCCGGCCAGCCGCACGGTGCGTTTCCAGTCTTTGCCCATGAATTCGAGCGCGCCATCGCCGGCATGCACTTCCACCGGACCTGTGCCGGCGAAAGCGCCGCTCTCCGGCAGCACATTCAGACCGTTGGGGGCGGAATCCTTCCAGACGAACTCCAGCCATCGGCCGCCATCCTGGGCCGAGAACACCGCGCGCGCCTTCTGGTTTTCCAGGATCCACTCGGGCACACCGTCCCCATCCAGATCCGCGGACCATGCCACGGCCTGGCCGCGCGGGATGGCCAGGAATCGGGCGGGAAGTTCCAGCTTCGCTCCGCCGGAAGAGCGCACAACCCAATCGTGCAGGCCGGGAGCCATGCTGTCGGGGAAGACGCGAAACGAGAGCACGCGATCCATGATGGCGCCGGAATTCAACTCGGTTCTGGGTGGCATGAACTGAAAGCCTTCGCCCGCTGGCTCGATCGAGTAAGTTTGGATTTCCGGGGAGTTATTGCGGATGTGGACGTCCACCGTGCGGCCGGTCGTGGCGTCGATGGGGATGATGGCAGGCTCCACGGCCAGATCCGCGGCGGCGCCGAAATGCAGACGGATGGCTTCGGCCAGATGCACCGATGCGGGCCGGAACAGTTGCAGACGCGCACGGCCGAGCGGCACGCCATCCGCCTCGATGGCCAGATTGGCCCAGTCGCCGTGCAGAACGTCGGCAGGCACATCGACCGCGTAATCGATTTCCAATGGAGACTTCTTCGTTGGCGTGGCGGCAAAGCCTTCCGGCAGGCGCAGGCGCGAACGATCGGCAAGTTGTTCGGAAGAGTATGAAGTGGAGACGGTATTTACGCGGCCAATGATCAGGCGCTTGGCCTCCTCGAAAAAGGCGGAGTGTTCCGGCGCTTCGATGGCCAGCGCCACGCGAATCTGGCTGGCGGGTCCTTTGCCTTGCGGGATCTTCAGGCGGGCGCGCAGGGTCTTCTCGTCAAAATCGAAATCCGCAAGATGGCCGCCCGCCAGGTAGGGTCCGCTGGGGCGGCGCGCGAGTTGCAGCACGGCCTCGGCCGGAGCGGGCGCGCAGAACTCCATGGCCAGCGTGCCATTTTCGAATTCGATGGTCTGCAGTTCCGCCGTCGCGTAAACAATATGTTCGGCGTTTGAAAATGCGGTGCATTCGCGGCAAAGCCCCGCGCCGCCCAGCGAGACATTCACGGGCAGCCACAATGTCTGGTGCGGGGCGAGATCGACGTTTTCGATCTCGATGGAGCGCTTGGTGAAAGGATCCCATGCGCGCACCATGTTCCGGAACGGCTGGCGGCTTTCGTTGGCGATCGAGACCGCGGAAGCCACGCCAGGCGCGCGCGAAACCAGTTCCATGGCGGTCACTCCGGGCGGGAGCTTGCCGGCGGCGAGCCTCACCGGGTGCGCGCGTTCCGGTTTCATGCCGGGCAGCAGCGCCGCCCAATGCCGCAGCAGGGCCGCGTTGCGGCGCAGAGCCAATACGGTGGGCCGCTCGTCTCCGCTCAGGGAGACCGCACCGGCGCGGTAGAGCGGGCCGCCCGGCCGTTCCCATCCGGCGGGGAACAGGGCATCCTCGACATCTTCCCAGAGCAGCGCGCCGCCCGCCGTGGCGAGAGCCTGGCGGCTGCGGTTCATGGCGGCCGGGTCATGCGCGGAAACCACCGTGACCGGCAGAGGCGGCGGCGGCGCATCCAGAATGCCCGCATTGATGCTGGTGCCGCTTTCGACAAAAGCGATCGGCCCGCCGTGCTTTGCGGTCTGGGGCGCCAGCAGGTTCTCCAACTCGTGCAGCCAGGGCCGGACGGCCTTGCGGTCCTGCGCGACACCTTGCTGATAGCCGTGCGGATAGCCGTTGTTGACCCAGCCCTTCACCGGCGGCAGGGGACGGATCCAGGCGCGCATCTCCAGGCGGCGCAGCAGGCGGATGAAGCCCAGCAGATCGCGGCGCGGGCTGGTGGCGCCGGTGAAGTCACACGCGCCGCCATCGACTTGATGCCAGTTCCACGGAATGGAAAATTCCACGGTGCGGATGCCGACGGTTTTCAGCCAGACCAACTCGCGCTCCCACAGCGTGCGCGGATAGAGATAATAGGGGAACTCGACGGCCTGGACGAACTCGGGCGGCGCGGCCGGCTCCGGAGCGGGCAGGGCTGCCGCGAAAGCCAGCAGCAACAGGACGAGGCGCATCAAACGGACCTGCGCAATCGGTAATCTTCGACGAGGGGCATGCGCACAACCTTGCACATTTCAAATAGACGCGAGCGGGCGCGCGATCCGATACGATCGGCCAGAGAAGTTTTGTAGTCCGGCTTGCCCAGCGCCGTGTTCCGGTCGATCATGACGCTGCCGGCGTCGGGGTCGGGAAGGTTGGTGGTGGCGATCAGCGGCTTACGGTTGTTGCAGCGGTAGGTGATGATGCTGGTGACGGTGTCTTCGACCCAGTCGGTGACGCGGTGCGCGCCCAGATCGTCGAGCAGGAGCACTCCGGCGTCGAGCGCGAAGCCGTAAGCCTCGCGGTCGGCGGAGCCGGAGGCCTGGTTGTAGCCGGCGCGAATGCGGTCGAGCAGGTTCTGATAATCGAAGAAGAGGCCCTCGAATCCGCGCGAGATCAGGATGCGGAGGGCGGCCACCGCCAGGTGCGTTTTGCCGGTGCCAGGTTCGCCGACGAGCAGGAGGCCGAGATGCTTACCGGTGGGGAACTCGCGGGAGAAGGCTTTCACGGTGAGCAGCACGTTGGCCAGCTCGCGATGGCCGATGGGGTTGTCGCGGGGCAGCGCGAAATTGTCGAACGACGCGTTGCGGTAGAGCGGCGGGATGGCGGCATTTTCTTCGAGGCGGCGGGCGCGTTCGCCGAAGACGCAGTCGCAACGTTCGGCGCCGGAAAGATCGGCGCGCTCGATGATCTTCCAGCCGCTGCCGCCGCAATCGGGGCAGACGGTCTCCGTGGGCATGAAGTTCTATTATCGCGCGGAAGCCGTGTGACGGCGCGGTCCCGAATGCGGCTCGGGGATGACCGGTTTGGGGGGATTTGCGACGGAAATCGCCGCCTGAAAGGCAGCTGCGTTGCCCCGCACCACGCGTCTCAGCTTTTCCGTTTGAGCAGGCGCTTGCGCAACAGCAGCCCTATGCAGGCTAACGGTCCGGCCATGGTGAGGAGAGTGCCCGGTTCCGGCGTCGATCCGCCCCGGCTGGTGCCGCCTAATACGTTCCAGTTGATGGACTCGTTGCCGTCTTCTCCGTACGACGCGTTATTGACGAAATCCCATTCGCCCGTATTGATTATGAATCCCGTGTCAATGAACGAGACATTGTTGCCATTTTCGGTAAACGAGATGACTGGCGCGTTGATGACGTTGCAGGGGCCACTGGCTTGCGCGGACGTGTAGAAACTTGGGTTGCTGCTGCATCCGCCGATCAGGTTGGTGTTGCCGTTGCCATCCGCGTTGTTTGGCTCGAGGTTTGCCGGAGGGGCGCCTCCGAAAAGTCCCTGGTCGCTGGAGTCGAAGTTATAACTCGCAGTTTGAGTGAAAACCCCGGTTTGCCCCGGCGCCAGGGTCAACTCGACGCCCGCTCCCCAAATAGCGAAAAGAACCGAACCATTGTTGTCCGTCACCTCGAAATTGGTGATCTGCATGGATGTTGTGCCGGTGTTGTCGATCCGCACGGCTCCGGCATCGAAACTCATGCCGGCGGGGTTAGTCTGAGAGGTCACGGACTGGCCATTGAACATCACGCCAATCCACGGATTTGGGAAAAAACCGCTGGCGCGCAAGTTGTCTGCATAGCCAACATACACGGTAAACGGATCGATGGTTCCCGCCGACGCCGAGGATGCTATTAGCAGCAGTCCAATAGTAGTGGCGATCACAAGCTTAAATGCAGACATCCGTAACATCTTTTTGACCCTCCTTCAAGTAGCTTAGGGAGGCGTTCCGTGAAAGTCAAGAGTTTTTTCATTCGTTCCCGGAACTGGTGTGAAATTCAAGACAAACTCTCAGAGGCTCCCCAGACCCTAGAAGACGCACCGCGTGGTCCAAGCTGAAGCGCGACCGGGCCGCGCATCACTACTCAATCGCCGCTAGCACATCACCCGCCGCCACCGTGGCGCCTTCGCGGGCAGTAAGCGAAACTACACGTCCGGCCTTCGGCGCTTTCATTTCGTTCTGCATCTTCATAGCTTCCATCACTAACAGGCCTTGGCCGGCTGCCACCATATCGCCCTCCGCAACCAGCAGGCGCACGATCTTGCCTGGCATGGCCGCAGTCACATTCAGAAGGCCTTCGACGCCCTGTCTTCCGGTCTGGCGCGACCAGCGGCGCGGGTCGCGGATCTCGACCTCGAAACGATGGCCGTCGATGAAGACGATCACGCAGCCATCGGACTGTTCGATGCGCGCTTCGTAGCTGCGGCCGTCCATCAGGACCGAATAGACGCCTGGCTCGACGGCGGCGATCTGCGCGCCGCTCCGATCCGGATCGATTTCGCGCGCCTGGCCGTCGATCGCCAGCGAGACTTTCATCGCAGCGCCTCGTGGCGTCCGATCTCGAGCCACCGGCTGCGCGGCGCCGGCGCGCTTTCCGTACGCGCGGCGCTGCGCGTGGAGTGGAAGGCGGCCACCAATGCCGCGATGGCCTCCAGGTCCGGCGGCGGCGCGAAGGGCTTGCGGCGCTCCAGGAATTCGTCCACGAAGCGCGTGTGCAGCCGGCCGGCGCGGAATTCTTCGTCTTCCAGAATCTGGCGGAAAAACGTGATGTTGGTGTGGATGCCGGCCACGTCGTATTCGCGCAGTGCGCGCAGCATACGGGCAATGGCGCTCTCGCGCGTGCCGCTCCAGACCGCCAGTTTGGCCAGCAGGGGATCATAGTCGATGGGCACGGTCCAGCCGTCGTAGACGCAGCCATCCAGGCGCACACCCGGCCCCAAGGGACGCGTCAGCCGCGTGATTTTGCCCGGCGACGGAAAGAAGTTGTTGTAGGGATCTTCGGCGTAGATGCGGCACTCGATGGCCGAGCCGCGCCAAGCGATGTCCTCCTGCCGCAGGCGCAGTTTTTCGCCCGCGGCCACCTCCATTTGCAGGCGCACCAGGTCATGGCCGGTCACCAGTTCGGTGATGGGATGCTCCACCTGCAGCCGGGTATTCATCTCCAGGAAGTAGAAATCGCCGCGGGCGTCCACCAGAAATTCGACTGTGCCGGCATTGTAATAGCCGGCGCTCTGTGCCACGCGTATAGCGGCCTCGCCCATGGCTTCCCGCATGCCGGGGCGCGCGGCGACCAGCGGCGACGGGCACTCTTCCATGACCTTCTGATGCCGGCGCTGAATGGAACATTCGCGCTCGCCGAAGTGGACCATGTGGCCGTAGCAGTCGCCCAGCAACTGAATTTCGATGTGGCGCGGGCGCTCGATCAGCTTTTCGACGTACAGATCGGGGTTGGAGAAGGAGCGCTCGGCTTCGCTGGCCGCATCGCGAAACGCGGAGTCCAGATCGGCGTCCGAATCCACGCGGCGCATTCCCTTGCCGCCGCCTCCGGCCACCGCTTTCAGCAGCAGCGGATAGCCGAATTGTTGAGCGAAAACGCGGGCCTCGGCGGGGCCGCCGATCGTTTCGTGGGCGCCGGGCACAACCGGCACGCCCGCGGCAATGGCCATCTGGCGCGCGGCCGTCTTCGACCCCATGCGGCGAATGGACTCGGCCGACGGGCCGATGAAGGCGATGCCGGCCCCTTCGCAGGCGGCGGCGAAATCCGCATTTTCGCTGAGGAAGCCGTAGCCGGGGTGGATGGCGTCGGCGCCATGCTGGCGCGCGGCGTCCAGGATACGGTCGATGCGGAGATAGCTTTCGGCCGATGGGGAAGGTCCCACCCATTCGGCTTCGTCGGCCATGCGCACGTGCAGCGAGGTGCGGTCGGCGTCGGAGAAAACGGCCACCGAGGCGATTTCCATCTCGCGCAGCGTGCGGATGACGCGCACGGCGATCTCCCCACGGTTGGCAATCAGGACCTTGCGGAACATCGAAGTGAATTGTAGCAGGCGGAGGGCGGAAAATGGTTCTTGCAATAGGTGCATACGTATGTCATAATGCCTATATGAGTATGAAGAGAACGACGGTCTTCCTGCCGGACCCGCTGCACGAAAGCCTGCGGCAGGAGGCTTTTCGCACACGCGTCAGCATGGCCGAGATCATCCGGCTGCGGCTGGAACTGGGCGCCCGTCCGCCGGGCAAGCCGCGCCGCGATCCGCTGGCAAAAGCCGAGGGCGCCGTGCGCCATGGCCGGCTGAGCCAGGATATCGATGAAGCCCTCTACGGCGATTGAGCGTCCGCTCCTGTTCGTGGATACCTGGGGCTGGATCGTGCTGGCGGACGCCCGCGATCCCCGCCACGATGAGGTCGTAGCGCTGCGGCGCCGGCACACCGAGAATGGAATTCTGGTCACCACCGATTACGTGCTGGACGAGACCTTCACGCGCCTATTCGGCGGCAGCCCGTTTGCGGAAGCGGAACGCTTTTGCTCGGCCGTCCTGCGCGCCCGCGATGCCGGCATGGTGCGCGTGGAAACGATTACGGCAGAGCGCTTCGCGCGGGCGTACCGTTTGCGCCTGCGTTATAAGGACAAACCTCGCATCTCATTTACGGATTTGACCAGCTTCGTGGTGATGACCGAACTGGGTATCCGCGATGTGTTGACCGCGGACGCTCACTTTGCGGCGGTGCAATTGGGTTTCCGCACGGCACGTTGATCGCAAGACTGACCGCAAGAAAGTCCGCGGGCGGCCGATAAGGAAAGAAAAGGAACAGGCCATGCAAGTCATGTACACAGCCCTCGGAGGACTCCAGCAAGCCGAGGATCAAGTGAATCGCACCGCTTCCCAATTGGCGCGCTCGCCGTTCTCCACCGGCCCACCGCAGGACGAGGTTTCGTTGAGCGATCGAGCGGTCTCGCTGCTCGAAGCCAAGAACAGCTTCAACGCCAATTTGGATAGCATCAAGGTGGCGGACGAGATGCAGAAGAGCACGCTGAGTATGGTGGCGTAGCGCGCGGCGGGTCCTGGAGGACCCGCGCAGACCTGGAGGTCTGCCCCACCTATAACCCCAGGCGGTCGCGGGCGTAGCTCAGGCTTTTCTTCACGTTGTCTTCTTCCAACTGCAATTGCGCTTCCCGCGCCAGCCTACTCACTACTGGCAGCGGCCGCTCGCGCACCATGCGCAACGTGCGCGCCAGGTAAAGTCCGTTGCGCTCCGGAAAGGTCGCCCAATAGCCGTCCGTCAGGCAGGGCACCTTCAGCGGATCGCGTGTGATCATTTCGAGCGTCAGGCGCGTCTGGGGCCGGGCGCGGCGAATAGTATCCACGATCCGGCGCATGTCCAGCATGCCTTCGCCCAGCGGCATCTCCGAGAGCAGGAAGCCGTCCGGGTATGGCGCGACGTCCATATCCTTGATGTGCGTGGAAAGGGCGAACGGCGCCAACGCCTCCACGGTGGCCATGGGGTCGTCCAGCAGAGCGATGTTGTTGCCGGTATCCAGGCAGACGCCCAACCAGCGGTTCGCCTTCTCTTTCATGAGCGCCACCATCTCGCCCGCCGTCCAGTCTTTGTGGTTTTCGATGGACAGCGGCACCTGGTGCTTCTCGACGATGCGCAGCGCAGCGTCGATGTTCTCGCGGCTTTGGGCAACGGCCTTCTCCCAATCCGCCAGATTGGTGAAGTTCTCGTAGCGCCGGCCGGGCAGGCAGTTGACGCGAATCGTGAGCGCGCCGGCTTCCCTGGCGGCGGCCACCGTGCTCTCGAACGCCGATGCGCCGTCTTTCGCGGGCAGGCTGGCGATCGCCTCGAAGTACATGCCCAGTTCTTCGGCGCGCGCGCGGAGTTTGCGGATATAATCCGGCTCTCGCGAGGTCAACGGCATCTGGATGCCGCCGGCGCCCAGCGCGTTGGCATGCTCCAGAAATTCGAGGGTATCCTTCGGCCGGCCGAAGCTCAGGTAAGAGGTGACCGCGATCCCCATCTTAGAGCGCGGCTCGGCGGCCAGGGCGCCGGCCGCGGCGGCAGTGAAGAGAAACGTTCTGCGATTCATAAATGGAAGCTGCGCAGCACTTCGTCCCAAGGTTTGCGATAGGGGCGCACCAGGAGCGCGGAAGCCTCCCGATCGCCGGCGATTTCTTCTTTCTCCGCGTCCCAGTGGATCTTGCGGCCGAGCCGCAGCGAGATGTTCGCCAGGTGGCAGGCGACCGCGGTGCGGTGCCCCTCCTCGACATCGGAGATGGGCGGATGGCGGGTCTTCACGCAATCCAGAAAATTCCGCGCGTGCAGGTCGAACTGCTCGGGCGACGATCCGGCCTGTTTGCGCGCCTCGATCCACGGCTCCGGCTTGGCCGCCGAGTGCTGCGGGCCTCCGGCGGGCTGGCCTTCGAAGACCGGGATGGCGTTGGTGGGATCGATTTTCATATCGGGAAACACTTCGTATCCCGCGCGCGAGACCGTCATGCTGCCCTTGGTCCCGAAGAATTCCAAACCGAAGCCGGCGCGGCGCCCGGCGCTGGACTCACGCATCGAATGTACCGCCGTGAAACCCGGATACTCGAACACGGTGTCCTGGATGTCGGGAGTTTCGCCATTGTCCTGCAGGGCGAAGCGCCCGCCGCTCGAAGAAACCGCCAGCGGACCGGCGACCCCCATCGACCATTGCACGATGTCGATATCGTGCGCGCCCAAGTTGGTCATCTGGCCGCCGGAGTAGTCCCAGAACCAGCGGAAATGATACAGCGCGCGATGCGGATTATAGGGCCGCTGAGGCGCGGGTCCCAGCCACAGGTCGTAGTCCAGATCGCGCGGCGGCGGCCCGTCGGGCGGGTTGCCGAAGCCGGGCATCACATTGCGGAAGGAACCCATGCGCGCGCTGAGGACTTTGCCGAAATAGCCCGTCTGGACCAGTTCGCGGGCCTTCTGGTAATGCGGCCCCGAGCGCTGCTGCGTGCCCACCTGCACGATGCGCTGGTAACGCCGCGCGGCCTCGGTCATCCAGCGGCCTTCCTTCACGAACAGCGTGAGCGGCTTCTCCACGTAGACGTCTTTGCCGGCGGCGCAGGCCATGATGGTGAGAAGCGCGTGCCAGTGGTCGGGCGTCGAAACTACGACCGCCTGAATATCTTTGTCGTCGAGCAGTTTGCGGAAGTCCTGGTAGGGCTTGGCGCCAGGCCCACACGCCGCCAGCCCCTCTTCCAGGCGCGGTTGGCACACCTCGCACATGGCGGCGAGATCCGCGTCCTTCTGATTCTTGAAATCGTGGACGTGCTGGCGGCCGATCAGCCCGTAGCCGATGAAGCCCACTTGTACGCGGTCGTTGGCGCCCAGCAGCCGCTTGTACGAAGCCGCCGTGACCGCTCCCAGGAATACGCGGCGAGACGAGTGCATTGGCTGGATTTTAGCAGGTCGCGGGAGGTGCGGCGCAAACACACCGCACGCAGTCCCGCATGCCATCCACCGCGCGATAGTTCCGCGCCCAACCGCCCCGTCCCACCAGGCATTCTCCGCGGCGCTGCCGTCGCCGGCATGTGCCCGCCACACCGTAACGCCTCTTCGGCCGTCGTGCGTGCGATTCCACGTGGCCGCTGCTTCCAATTCAACCAGCTCCCACACGCAGCCGGGAACGTAGATGCCGGAGCGTCATACAGGTCCGGAAGCGCGGGTTACTGCCCGGCCGTCCTTTCGCATCGAGGCGCTTTTGGTTTCAGCATAGACCGATCCACTTACGACCGGCCGGTCGTGTCCGCCGGCTAGTTATCCGCTGACCATTGAAGATTTCCGCGGCACTACATTGTAAGTGGTGGTTGGCGGCTCGCCGATGACTGTTTGTCAAACGATGAATCTCCGATAGTACTGGTCTGAAAAATATCTTGGCCGAAAACATCCGTCCCGGTGGCCCAAGCTGGTATAATCGCGGCAATATGACCCGCTTTTTGACCTACGGATGCGTGTCTGGGCCGCTGCTGGTTTTGAATTCACTACTATTTGGCGCGACGGTCCTTCCTATTCAACATCGGCAAGGACTAACTCCGGTTCCGCACGGACCATTTCACGTTGCCGGCGACCGGATCGTCGATGCTACTGGCCACCGGTTCCTGATACGTGGCACTCAACTGGCGGAGTACCGCTTACAAACGGCGGCTTACAACTCTCGCTCGGGTGAGGATTTCGGCCCCTATTCGGGCACCGCGCTCAGCGCCATCCGCCTGCGCTTCAACATGAACGCCGTCCGTGTGCCCGTGAACGTGCTCGACGACGACGGGCCCGCCTATTGGACGGAACTGTCTAAGCTGGTGCGACGGGCGAACGAGATCGAATTGCTGGTGATTCTCGCCGCGCGCGAGCCGGGCGCCGCCATGCCCTCGCACAAGACGGCGGAATTCTGGAGCCATTGCGCGGCGTTCTTCAAGGACTATCCAAACGTGATCTTCGACGCCTTCGAGGATCCTGCGCCCGCGGCGGTTCCCGACAGTGCCGGCGATCCTCAATCCGCCGCCGGCTGGAACTTCTGGCGGCGCGGCGGCCAGGCGGCGGACGGGCGGGGGTCGTCGGCATCCAGGATCTGGTTCACGCCATCCGCGCGGCCGGCGCGAAGCAGCCTATCCTGGCGATGAGTTGGAACGACGACCGCTTGTTCGAGGGCGCAAATAGCCCCAATGCGGCGCCGCTCATCGACGATGCCAATATCGTCTACGAAGCTTCCCCACATTACGCCAGCACGCGCACGGATGCGGAGCGCGACGCACATTTCGGTTTCCTGGCGGCGCGCGCCCCCGTCCTGGCGAACGATTGGGACCCGCATTTGAACGACCTGACCGCATGCGCCGCAATTCCGTCCGATCCTACTGCAGCCACCGAATTGGTGCAGGGCAACCTGAATTACTTCGATGCGCATGGAATCTCGTGGACGGTTTCCGCCTACGAGCCGGGCAAGTTGATCGAGGAATCCTCGCTGCTGGATCCGACCACCATGGAGAACGGATGGACCTGCGGCCACGCGAGCGCGGAGGCCGGCATGGGAAGGGTAGTGCTGGCGCACATGCGATCCACCGTGCTGCGTGGGCTTTTCGTAGTGAGCACGGCCGGAGGTCCGGACGTGGCGCGCGGCGGTTACGCCATCGCCTATGGACCGGTAATGGCGGAACGCGATGCGCACAGCAGCGGGCCGCGCCTGCCGCTGACGCTGGCGGGAGTCTCAGTGCAGGTGACCGACGGATTGGGCGTTACACGGCCGGCTGGGATCTACTTTGCTTCGGCAGGCTGGGGACAAATCAATTTCGTGATTCCCGCAGCGTCGGCAGTCGGGCCCGGGCGTATGACCATTGTGCGCGCGGACGGCAGCCGCGATAGCGCAAACCTCATCGTCGCCGACGCGGCGCCGGGATTCTGGACAGAAGTCAGTTGCCGTGGTCCGGCGATGGGGTCCGCAACTCAGGTCTTCGCAGACGGCCGCCGGCGGAAATCGCCCATTTCGTTCTGCACGGCGAGCGGCAGTGGATCGCGCGCGGCTGCCTGGGCCGACTGCCGCACGGTGTCCATTCCCGTGGCGAACGGCGCCACCACCAGGGTGCGATTGAGGGGCAGCGGATTGCGCTACGCCGGCTCGGCCGCTAACATCGAAGTGACTATTGCTGGCAAGCGTGTGCCGGTCGTGTCTTTCGGGCCCGCGGGTGAGCAAGGCGTGGACCAGGTGACCATCGAGATACCGGCGGCGCTACGCGGCCTTGGCGAGGCCGATCTGCTCTGCCATGTGAACGGGCGGGTGTCAAACGCGGTACGCATCGGTATTGGCGGACAGAAGCCGGCCTCATAGGTCGCTGGCCGGCCGGCTCCTGCTGGTATGCGCGCTGGGAGCCGCGCCGATCTCCTCCTTCCAGACGGCGCGCGGCGGAGCGGAGGAATACCGCTGGAACCTGCCGAAAGGCTTTCCGAAACCGCGTGTTCCGGCCGCCAATCCGATGTCCGGGGCCAAGGCGCGGCTCGGGCGCTATCTCTTCTACGACAAGAGAATGTCGGTGAACGGCACGCAGGCGTGCGCCTCATGCCATCGGCAGGAATTCGCGTTCACCAACGGCGGCGCCATGCCCCTGGGGGCCACCGGACAAGCCCACCCGCGCAAGGCCATGAGTCTGGTGAATGTGGCATACAGCGCCGTGCTCACCTGGAGCAATCCTAATCTTCGCTCCCTCGAACGGCAGGCGTTGATTCCGATGTTCTCCGAGCATCCCGTCGAGCTAGCCCGGATTTCTCATCAAACCGACTCTCTGAGCGAGGGAGGTGAATGCAAGTG
>OCTA010001568.1_pt1 | contig 20996 bp, 16 predicted proteins | sample 1538991 | NCBI WGS metagenome assembly OCTA01 (sample SAMEA3539302, study PRJEB22396) | soil metagenome | biome: tundra; feature: field; material: soil | place: USA | collected 2010-05 | depth 0.15 m | reverse complement strand
CCTTGCCGACACGCATCGAGAAGGACACGATGGGAGAGATCGCGGTCGCGGCCGACCGCTACTGGGGCGCGCAGACGCAGCGCTCGCTCCAGAACTTCGAGATCGGCGAAATCCGGTTCACGCGCCCGATGATCAAGGCCTTCGGCATCCTGAAGAAGGCCGCCGCCGAGGTGAACCAGGAGCTCGGCCTGCTGCCAGAGGATCGCGCGGTGCTCATCGCGGCCGCCGCGCAGGAGGTCATCGACGGCAAGCTCGACGGGCACTTCCCCCTCGTCGTCTTCCAGACCGGGAGCGGCACGCAGACGAACATGAACGTGAACGAGGTCATCGGCAACCGCGCGATCGAGATGGCGGGTGGCGCCATGGGCTCGAAGAAACCAGTGCACCCGAACGACGACGTGAACAAGTCGCAGTCCTCGAACGACACGTTCCCGACCGCGATGCACATCGCCGCGGTCTCGGAGATCGAAGAGCGGCTGCTTCCCGAGGTGAAGAAGCTGCGCGACGTGCTCGACGGCAAGGCGCGTGAGTTCAAGGACATCGTGAAGATCGGCCGCACGCACCTGCAGGATGCCGTGCCGCTGACGCTCGGCCAGGAGATCTCCGGCTGGGTGTCGCAGCTCGACCACGGGATCGCGCACGTCCGGCAGGCGCTCCCCCACCTCCTCGAGCTCGCGATCGGCGGCACGGCCGTGGGCACGGGACTCAACACGCATCCCGAGTACGCGGTCCGGGTCGCGAGGCGCGTCGCGGAAATGACGGGCCATCCTTTCGTCTCGGCGCCGAACAAGTTCGAGGCGCTCGCGGCGCACGACGCGCTCGCGTTCGCCTCCGGTGCGCTCCGCACGCTCGCCGGCTCGCTGATGAAGATCGCGAACGACGTGCGCTGGCTCGCCTCCGGCCCGCGCTGCGGCATCGGCGAGCTCCGCATCCCCGAGAACGAGCCGGGCAGCTCCATCATGCCGGGCAAGGTGAACCCGACGCAGGCCGAAGCCCTCACGATGGTCGTCGTCCAGGTTTACGGCAACGACGCCGCCGTCGCGTTCGCCGCGAGCCAGGGCAACTTCGACCTGCACGTCTTCAAGCCCGTGATGATCCACAACGTGCTCGAGTCGACGCGGCTGCTAGCAGACGGCTGCCGCAGCTTCCGCATCCATTGCGCCGAGGGGCTCGAGGCCGACCGCACGCGCATCGACGACCTCATGAAGAAGTCGCTCATGCTCGTCACGGCCCTGAATCCCCACATCGGGTACGACAAGGCGGCCGCGATCGCGAAGACGGCCCACAAGGAAGGCCTGACCCTCAAGGAGGCCGCCCTCAAGCTCGGCTTCCTCACGTCCGAACAGTTCGACGCGTGGGTCGATCCCTCGAAGATGGTAGGGCCTGGCGGCGCGGGCTAGGACCGTCACCCGGGCAGTCCATAATCCTGCGTTCCCGTGGCCATTACCGCCGGTTCCAAGCTCGGGCCCTACGAGATCGTCGCGCCGTGATACCTTTTCGCGCATGAGAAAACACTTCGCCCTCGCTCTCGCCGGAGCGCTTCTTCTGACCGCCACCCTGAAGGGAGAACCCCCCGTGAAGAACCCGACCGTCGTCATGAAGACCTCCCTCGGGAGCGTCACGATCGAGCTCTATCCCGAGAAGGCGCCGGAAACCGTCAAGAACTTCCTGCAGTACGTGAACGACAAGTTCTACGACGGCACGATCTTTCACCGCGTGATCAGCAATTTCATGATTCAAGGTGGCGGCATCGACGCGGCCATGAACAAGAAGCCGACGCGCGCCCCGATCAAGAATGAAGCCGCGAACGGCCTCAAGAACAAGCTTGGCACGGTCGCGATGGCGCGGACCTCCGAGCCGAACAGCGCGTCGTCTCAGTTCTTCATCAACGTAAAGGATAACGGCTTCCTGGACTACCGCGACTCCTCGCCGCAGGGCATCGGCTACTGCGTGTTCGGCAAGGTGACGGCCGGCATGGACGTCGTGGACAAGATCAAGGCCGTGCCCACGGGCGCCCAGGACGTCCCTACCGCTCAGGTCGTCATCGAGTCCATCCGCGTCGCGCCCTGATCGGGGCGCGTTCTTCGTGTCGAGCGTCCCGCCCCCGATCGGGTATCCCCCGCCCCCTCCGGCCGCGAGGCGGCGGGGCCTGTTCGGGCCGTTCCTCGTCGCTCTTCTCGCGGGTTGGGGAGTGTTCTTCTTCCTCAACGGAGGCTTCGGGCGGCGGGACGGCATCGGTCCGGCTCCCGCGAAGGTCTCGGGCGGCCCGGCCGCCGAACCGCGGGTCGTCGTCGCGCGCGGCGATCTCGCCGAGGACGAGAAGTCCACGATCGCGCTCTTCAAGGGCGCGAGCCCGTCCGTCGTCTACATCACGACGCTCTCGCGGCGCGCGGTCAACTTCTTCGAGATGACCGACGTGCCGCAGGGCACGGGCTCGGGCTTTCTCTGGGACCGGCAGGGACATGTCGTCACGAATGTTCACGTCCTCGCCGGGGACTCTTTCGTCGTCACGCTCTCGGACCAGTCGAACTGGAAGGCCACCGTCGTCGGCGTCGAGCCCGACAAGGACCTCGCCGTCCTCAGGATCTCGGCTCCCCCGGAGAAGCTGCCGCCGATTCTCGTCGGCACGAGCAAGGGGTTGCAGGTGGGGCAGAAAGTGTTCGCGATCGGAAACCCGTTCGGCTTGGACGAGACGCTCACGACCGGCGTCGTGAGCGCGCTCGGACGCACGATCGAGTCACTGACGGGCCGCAAGATCCAGAACGTCATCCAGACGGACGCCGCGATCAACCCCGGCAACTCCGGCGGCCCGCTGCTCGACAGCGCCGGGCGCCTCATCGGCGTGAACACGCAGATCGCAAGCCCGTCCGGCGCGAGCGCCGGGATCGGCTTCGCGGTGCCCGTCGACACTGTGAACGAGGTCGTGCCCGAGCTCATCGCGCACGGCCGCATCGTGCGCCCGCGCCTCGGCGTCGTGCCCGCGCCCGAAGGCGTCATGCACCAGATGGGCGTCTCGGGCGTTCTCGTCCTCGCCGTGCAGGACGGGACTGGAGCCGCGAAGGCCGGGCTGCGCGGCACCGAGCGCGACAAAGACGGGTCCTTCGTTCTCGGCGACATCATCGTCGGCGTCGCCGGCAAGGACGTCGCGAGCTACGACGATCTCGTTACCGCGCTCGAGAAACAGAAAATCGGCGACACCGTGCCCGTGAAGCTCGTGAGGAACGACCGCACGATGACCCTGAACGTGACGCTCACGGCGTCGCGCTGACGTCCGCGGGGGGCGGAGGGGCCGGCGAGGCGGGCGGAGCCGAAACCTCCATCACCGCGACCTCGACCCGCGCCGCCAGCACTGCCGAGCGCTCCACGACGCGTCCGACGGACACGATCCGCCGGCCGCCTGACGGCAGCTCCTCGGCGCGCACCTCGATCTCGCCGCCCTCCACCTTCAGGCGCCCCGGCGGAAGCTGCCCTTTCTCCATGAGCCACGCGCGCGCCCAGTCCACGCCCGAGCGCGCGAGCTCTACGGCATAGCGATCGTTCGCGCGCCGCCGCGTCTCGCGCAGATCTGTCAAGAGAATCGAGGCGAGGACGCCGAGGACGAGAGCGAGGACGACGAGGATACCCATCACGAGAAGGAGCGAGCTTCCCCGTTCGCGGCTCCCGCGGCGGCGCGCGGCGGACCTCATGGCGCCTTCTCCGTGGGGCGACCGCAGGCAAGCGCGATCAGCTCGGTCTCTTTCCCCTCGTTCCAGCGCAGAAGGAGGCGCCCGTTCGCGAGCTCGCCCGGGTCGAGGGAGAACGTGCCGGGCAGCGTCCAGGTCGAGGTCGCGCTCACGACCTCCCCGTCCGGTTTCTTTCTCGTGCTCGTCCTCTCCACTTTGCTCCCGTGCATCGCCCACGAGACCTCCGGATCCTCCTCGCGGAGCGGCACGAGGTCCAGCCGGAAGGCGGGCGAAGGAAACGGCGGCGAGACGGCGACCGCCGACGCACGCGCGAGGTCGGCGGAGAGGCGCTCCCAGAGCAGCGGGAACATCTCGACGGACAGCCGCTTGGCATCGAGGCCCGCCTGCTGCCTCAGGAGACCCAGGGAAACTGGCAGCAGCGAGAACAGCAGGACCACGCCGATGAGGACGACGACGCACAGCTCGGCGAGCGAGAAGCCACGCGCTCTCACTGCGGCAGTCCCGCGCCGCGGAAGACGTAGCCCTCCTGCACGATCTGCTTCGCCATCTTCTCGCCATACCCGATCTCGAGGTGGACGAAGCAAAGCCCGTCGACCTCGGTCGACTTCACCCTCAGGAACGGATTTCGCGCGTCGAGCGCGTCCACGAAATCGCCCGGGCCCACGAACGGCCGGCGGTCCTTCGGAAACACGTCGTTCCGGAACGACGTGCGCAGGTAGATCCACTCGCTCGCGAGCGCGCGCACCACCCGCTCGCGGTCGAGGCGATCCCGCTCGAGCGCGCGGCGGTGCGCGAGGAAGCTCGCGCCGAGCGTCAGGACGATCCCGAGTATCGCCAGGGAGACGAGCGCCTCGAGGAGGAAGACCCCGCGGGAGCGCCACTCGCCCATCGTGTCCCGTGCCAGGGGGCCGGTCAGCGCAGCGACGAGACGAGCTTTTTCACTGCGCGCTCGGCGGCGTCCTCGGCGGCCTGGGCCTCCGCCTCCGTATCGGCGGCGCTCACTTCGGCGGTGCCGTTGCGGCCTGTGACGTCGATCGTCTTCGCGGCCGCGCCGGGCGCGGTCACGATCGAGACGCTGACGGAGCAGTCCGCCTCGTACGAGACGACGATGTCCCCCACGCGCACGGGCGTGCCTGTTCCCGAGTTCGTCTGGCGTTCGTAGGCGCGGCCCTCGTGCCGCCGGATGTCGCACGGGGCGAGCAGGATGCCGAGGTACACGTCGCCGGGCCACGCTTTGCGAAACTCCGCGCCGGCCTCGCCGGGCATCGCGATGTCGGCGAGACGCGCGCCCGAGAGTCGCGCATCCACGATCGCGCCGAGGCCGCGGTCACTCGCGGCGGAGAGAAAGCGCGGAACGAAACGCTCGATCTCCGGTGCGGCTCCTTTCGCCTCCACGAGGACGATCGCCTTCTTCGGCGCCGCGTCCGGCGCCGCGCCGGATGCGGCGGGCGTCGAAGCGCAGCCGAGGAGCGGGAGGGAAGCGGCGACGGCGGCGAGGCGGCACAGGACCTTCATGGCGTCAAAGTGTACGCTTGCCTCCCGTATCCTCCCGTCATGGAAACCGCGGCCGCTCCCCTCGACCTTCTCGTCGTCGGGGCGGGACCGGTCGGCCTCGCGTGCGCACTCGAGGCGGCTCGCCAGGGCCTCTCGCACGTCGTGATCGAAAAAGGGGCGCTTCTCGACACGCTCGTGAACTGGCCCACGCACACGATCTTCTTCTCGACTCCCGAGCTGCTCGAGATCGGCGGCCATCCGTTCGTGACCGCCTCGGGGAAGCCCACGCGCCGCGAGGGCCTCGTCTACTACCGGAAGGTGGCCGAGCGCGAGGGGCTCGCGATCCGCCTTCACGAGCGCGTCCTCTCGGCCGAGCGCGACGGAGGCCTCTTTCGCGTCTCGACCACGAGCGGCGTGGAGACGGCCCGCGCCGTCGTCGTGGCGACCGGCTTTTACGCCAACCCGAACCTCCTCGGCGTTCCCGGCGAGAACCTTCCGAAGGTGTCGCATTACTACACCGAGCCGTTCGCGCACGCGCTCACGGAAGTCCTCGTCGTGGGCGGAAAGAACTCCGCCGTCGAAGCGGCGCTCGACCTCCACCGGAACGGCGTCCGCGTCACGATGGCCGTCCGCAAGAGTGCGTTCGGGGCGAGCGTGAAGTACTGGCTGAGGCCCGACATCGAGAACCGGGTCAAGGAGGGCTCCATCCGCGCGCATTTCGAGACGACGGTCGCCTGGATCGAGGAGCGCCGCGTCGTCCTCGAGAAGGCCGGGAAAACCTTCGGAATCCCGAACGACTTCGTCTTCGCCCTCACGGGCTATAGGCCCGATTTTTCCCTCCTCGACGCGTGCGGCATCACCGTCACGCACGACCTCCACGTCGTCCACGATCCGGAGACGATGGAGACGAACGTCCGCGGCCTCTACGTCGCCGGCGTCGTGGCCGCGGGCAAAGAGATCGGCAAGCTCTTCATCGAGAACGGCCGGCTCCACGCCGTCGCCATCGTGAAGCACATCCTCGCGCGCCGCGGCACGGCTCCCGCGGCGCCGCTCACGGCCCCCCGGATCCGCAGGTTCCAGGACGGGGACTAGGTCTCAACGCGGGCGATCACGATTGGCCTTCAGCGCCGGAGGCGCCGGCGCGGCGTCCGGGAAAGGGTTCACCTTGTTCTCGATCGGCGCGAGGGTCTTGAAGTAGTCGTAGAGCATCCCGAGGTCGTCCTCGGTGAGGCCCGAGAAAGGCAGCCAGGGCATGATGGTGTTGCGGCCTTTCGGCGCGACCGGTGCGTTGTCGCCCGTGAGCGAGACGAAGGATTTGAAGCGCCCGATGAACTCGGCTTTCGTGGCCCGGCCGAGGTACGCATCGGCATGGGGCGTGAGATTGGGCGTGATGTTGCGCCCCCACGGCCCTTTCATCTCCCAGCCGCCCGAGTAGTCCTTCTTCGGCAGGAGCTTCCCCTTGTCGTCGTGCGGGGTGTGGCATTCGCGGCATCCGCCCACGACCGCGAGGTAGCGCCCGTATCCGATGCGGTCCGTCTTCGGGTCGGGGGCCGACACGGGGCCTTCGAGCGGCTGGGGTTCGAGCTTGATGAGGAGGTTGACCGGGAAGTCGAGGTTTCTCGCGGGCACCGCGTGCTTCACCGGGGCGAGCGTTCGGATGTACGCGACGACGGACTTCGCGTCCTCGTCCGAGAACAAGCGATACGCCTTGTACTGCATCATCGGGAAGAGCGCATTGCCGTTCTTGTCCACGCCCTCGCGCACCGCGCGCAGCACCTCGCCGTCCGTCCACGTGCCAATCCCGTTCTCGGGATCGGGCGTGATGTTCTGGGCGCAGACGACGCCCGGAACCGCGAATTCCTTGCCGAACGGAAAGCCGCCCTGCCCGATGGTGCCGGGCTTGATCGGCATTCCGTAGCGGTCGGCCCGGAGGTCCGAGTGGCACGTGAGGCAGTCCGCGAGGTGTTCGACGAGATACGCACCGCGCGCGAAGCGCTCGGGCGTGAGCTCGATGCGCTCGGCCGACGGCGGCCGCTGCGCGGGACGGCGGAGGGCGAGCGCCGCGACGGCGAGACCCGCGACGACGACGAGACCGAAGGCCACGATGAGGACCACCCGCATCAGTTTTTTCATGGACGACGATTATGCCGCGAAAGCGGCAGTCTGAGGATCACGACGTCCTCGAGCTTTTCGGCGGCCAGAGCTCCACCCGCGATCGCGTCGGACTGGCTATTCGCGATGAAATAGAACGCGCCGTCCGCCACGACGCCCCTCGTGGGCTGATGGAACGATGGGTGGCAGCATTCGAGGACTTCGCCCTCCTCGAGCGCCCTGCCGTCTCCCGCGAGCCGCCAGCGCGCAACGCGCCCGGCGCTCACGACGTTCATGATCCCGATGATCCATCCCTCGTGGAGGACGAGGCCATCGAGGCCCGCGGGGAAAAGGCCCGCGGGCTGGTCGAGCGGCTGGACCTCGCCCGTCGCCGGGTCCACGTGGAAGAGGCCTTGCGCGACATCGGCCACGTAGAGATGCTTCCCGTCCGCGCTCAAAGCGATGCCGTTCGGCGCGACGAAAGGGCCCTTCGGGACGAGCGTCTTGAGCTCTCCGTCGCCGGCCTTCAGAACGTGAACTTCGCCCGACTCGGTGTCGGTCACGTAGACGTTGCCGGCCGCGTCAATGACGAGGTCGTTTAAGAGGTGGGTGAACGTTCCCGGGAGGGTGATTTTCCTCACGAGCGTTTTCGAAACGAGGTCGTACTCGTAAAGCGCCGAGCGCCCGTAGGTCTCGGGCGTGAAGCCCTTCATTTCCGGCTCGGCCGCGCTCACGGCCCACAACCGGCGGCGCTTCGCGTCGACCTTCATGCCGAGTACGGCGTCGAGAGAGTCCGCGCCCTCGCCCACGAAGTCCGAGGTGACGGCGGGTGCTCCGGGGCCGGCGGGCTTCACCCGGACGATCTTCCGCTTCCAGAGGCTCGAGAGGTAGAAGACCTTCTCCACCGGGTCGTACGCGATGCTCTCCGGCACGAGGTCCTTTTCCGGCACCGTAAACGCGACGGCTGCGCCATGTTCCTTCGCGGCCTGGGCGCGAATGATGGCGTCCGCGTCCTTGAAGCGCGGGTCGCTCTCGATCGCCGCGAAGGACTTCGCGCTGGGCGTCAGGCAGCTCCCCATCTGCCAGAGCCGCTGAAGCCACTCGAACGCCGCCTCGGGTCTTCCCGCGCGCACCCAGGTCGCCGCCGCGAGATAGACCGCGATGTCGTCCTTCGAGTTGACCGAGTACACGCGGTAAAACCCGTCCGTCGCGCTCTGCCAGTCGCGGCGGCTGAAGGCGCGGTTGCCCGCCGCGTAGCCGTTCTCGATGATGCTCATCCTGGCTCGGCCAAGTAGTGGCGACGCCGAAGAGGAAGCGGAAGGACGCGACCCGGCGCAACCCGAGGCCTCCCCGAGCAGGGCCGAAACGAGAAGCGTCACGGCAGCGCGGCTACGCGGCGTCATCGTCCCCATTCTCCCAGAGACTCCGCTGCATCTCTTTTTCGGGATGCACGCGCTTCGGCTTCTTAGGCGCGGGGGGGTCCGCGAGGTCGAAGACCGACGGGTCGTCGACCTCGGGCGAGTTGACCCGGGACGACACGTCGAACGACTCGAGCGCACCTGCCCGAAGCGGACGAAGCACCTTCGCGAGCGACGCGGCGTCCTCGACGCGGGGGTCGAGCCACAGCTCTTCGGCGCCCGGCTCGAGGATGACGGGCATGCGGTCGTGCACGCGCGCGACGTCGGCGCTCGCATCCGTCGTGAGAAGCGCGAAGGTGCGCAGCGGCGGCCCTTCCCGCGGGCGCCACTCGTCCCACAGACCCGCGATCGCGAACGGCTCTCTCGACTTCACGCGGAATCCGAACGGAACGGCCACGTGGCCGTAGCGCTTCCACTCGTAGAAGCCGTCCGCGGGCACGAGGGCGCGCCGCCGCCTGAACGCTTCGCGAAAGCTCGGTTTTGTCGCGGCCGTCTCGGCGCGCGCGTTGATCGGCCGGCCTGCGTCCGCGGGGTCCGAGGCCCACGCGGGCACGAGACCCCAGCGCATCGGTTCGAGACGGCGCACTGCGGTTACCGCGAGGTGGATGACCGGCAGCTCCTGTCCCGGCGCCGCGTTCCAGCGCGGCCGAAGCGGGATCGCCTCTCCCTGGACGCGAAAGCGCGAGATCAGGATATCGGCAGGCGAGGTGATCCAGTATCGGCCGCACATGAGCTGACTCCGCGGCGCCTCAGCCCGCCGCGGCCGCCGGCGGCGTGATGCACGTCCGGGAGTCGGCCTTGCGGCACGTCCACGTCATCGGCCTATTCTCCCATCGGATGCCGGAGCTGCCGGACGTGACCGTTTACATGGAGCACCTCGACCGCCTCGTGAGGGGTGAGATCCTGAGGAAGGTCCGGCTCGCGAGCCCGTTCGTCGTGCGTTCCGTGCAGCCGCCGATCCAGAACGTAGAGGGCCGGCGACTCCTCGAGGTGACCAGGCTGGGGAAGCGTCTCGTATTCTCTTTCGAAGAGAACCTCTTCCTCGTCCTTCACCTGATGATCGCCGGCCGCCTGAAGTGGAAGGCGCCCGGCGCGCCCATCCCGAGGAAGCTCGGCCTCCTCGCGCTGGATTTCGACGCCGGGACGGTGCTCCTGACCGAGGCGAGCCCGAAGAAACGCGCGTGGCTTCGGCTCGTGGCCGGAGAGGACGCGCTCATCGCGCTCGATCCCGGCGGTCTCGAGCCGCTCGGTGCGACGCGCGAGGTCTTTTCCGCGCGCCTGAGGAGCGAGAACCACACGCTGAAACGCGCCCTGACGGATCCGACGCTCTTCTCCGGCATCGGAAACGCGTACTCCGACGAGATCCTCCACGCGGCGAAGCTTTCTCCGGTCGCTCTCACGTCGCGACTCTCCGACGCGGAGGTCGCCCGTCTCCACGACGCGACGAAAAAGACGCTTCTCGACTGGACAGAGCGGCTGCGCCTGGACGCCGGCGAGAAGTTCCCCGAGAAGGTGACCGCCTTCCGGCCGGAGATGGCCGTACATGGCAAGCATGGCAACCCATGCCCCGCCTGCGCGACGCCCGTCCAGCGCATCGTCTATGCCGACAACGAGACGAACTACTGCCCGGCGTGCCAGACGGGAGGCAAGCTCCTGGCGGACCGCTCTCTTTCGCGCCTTCTCCACGGCGACTGGCCGAAGAGCCTCGAGGAGATGGAGGAGCGGAAGAGCAGTCGCAGGATGCCCGCAGTCAGGCCGACGGGCGAACCGCGCTCCAGTCGTACTCGCGCACGACCTTCGCGCGCGCCGCGATGAACGCGACGACGAGGAGCGTCCCGACGCCACCCGCGACGACCGCGACCGACGCTCCGAGCGCCGCCGACGCGAAGAGGCTCGCGACGAATCCGGCCTCCAGCTCACCGAGCTGCGGGCCGCCCATGAAGAAGATCATGTTCACGCCCGTCATCCGGCCGCGAAGCGCGTCGGGCGTGACGAGCTGCCGCACGGTCTGGCGCACGACGGTGGAGATCATGTCCGAGAGCCCGACGAGGGCGAGCGCGGCGAACGTGAGGGAGAAGCTCCGCGAAAGGCCGAAGACGATCGTCGTGGCGCCGTACGCCGCGACCGCCCACAGGAAAACGCGCCCCTGCCGGCGCGGAACGCCGTGCACAGAGCTCCACACGGACCCGAGCAGCGCCCCGATTCCCGGCGCCGCGCGCAACCAGCCGTATCCGGCCGGGCCCGCCCTCAGGATCTGGTCCGCGAAGATCGGAAGAAGCGACATCGAGCCAGCGAAGAACGTCGCGAAGAAGTCGAGCGTCATCGTCCAGACGACGATCGGCGTCGTGAAGACGAAGTGCAGACCCTCTTTGAGGGACGCAAGCGGATTTTCGGGCGCTCCTTCCCCGCGCACCACCTCGCCCGACGTCTTCAGCGTAACGAGCGTCATCAGGACGGCGAGGAACGACGCGGCGTTGAGGAAATAGATGAGCGCGAGGCCGGCATGCGCGTGCGACGGCGGCCCCGGCCCGGCCCCTGCGGCTCCGGCGAGCACAAGGCCCGTGAGCGCCGGGCCTCCGATCGACGCGAGCTGAAAAGTCGACAGCATGATCGAGAGCGCGCCGGGCAGGTCGTTCTCCGGTACGAGCCGCGGGATGAGGGATTGGCGGGACGGGTTGTCGAACGCGCCGGCGGCGGAGGTGAGCGCCGTCAGGAGATAGACGAGCCCGACGGAATCGCGCCCAAGAAGCGTCACGGCGCCGAGCGCGAGCGCGACGAGCGTCATCGTGGATTGCGTGACGAGCAGGACGCGGCGCCGGTCGCGCCGGTCGGCCACGAGGCCGCCGACGAGCGAGAGCACCACGATCGGCACGATGCGCACGAGGCCCACGAAGCCGAGCGCGAGCGGCGAGCGCGTGAGAACCCAGACGTGCCAGTCGATCGCGGCGTTCTGCATCTGCGTGCCGACGAGCGACACGAGCATCGAGATGGCCATGCGGCGGAAGTCGCGGTGCCGGAGGGCCTCGTAGGGTTTCTGCCTCAGATCGTCTTCAGCCAGTCCGACACGTCGCCGACCATGCGGTCCCACGACGGTGACACGAAGAGCGTCTTCTGATACTGCGTGGGGTCATAGGGCGTGCGCGACGCCACCTCGAGATCCAGCGGGACGAGGTTCGGATGCCTCTGGAGGTCGCCCAGCTCGCCGAACGAAGACAGGAGCCCCGCGCCCCACGCCTTGAGCTCCCCTTTCTCCTCGATGACGCCGAATTCCACGGTGTACCAGTACGCGAGCTCGAGACGCTTCATCGTGGCCTCGCCGGCGCGGCGCGCGGCTTCGCCGAAGAGGCGGGAGAGCCGGACGATGTCCGGGTGGAAGAGGCCGGCGGCATGGCCGACGAGCTCGTGAACGACGTCCGGCTCGGGCGTGTAGAGGGGCACGCTGTGGTGCCTCACGTATTGCGTCGCGAGGAAGACGTTCTCGGCCATCGCGCTGAGGAACCCGCGCCCCGAGATGAGGCCCGCGACGGGAATCATCCGGAACCCGGAGCCCGCCCGCAACGTCTCGCTCACGTCCGCGAGCTGCGGCACGCGCGTCCGGTCCAGCGACAGCGCCTCGGCGCTCTCCCTCCACGGGGCCGCCGCGAGGCGCTCGTGCAGCGGCGTGAGCTTTTCCCACACGGCGCGCCAGACCGCTTCCTCTTCGGGCGTGTACGAGACGCGCGGCAGGGGGTCGCCCTCGCGGTACGCGAGCGCCATGCGGGCGATCTCGTTGCGGCGCGCACGGTAGACCGCGTCGCGGAAGCCGGGATGATCGGGGTCGAGGGGAACGAGCTCCCCGGCGCCCGCGGCGATCGGAGACTTCGGCGGGGCGGGGGCGTAGCGCGTCACGGACGCAGGTTCTCCCAAGCGCCGATCTTACCGCCCTCACAGCTCCTTGATGAGAGCCTGGCGCTTCTCCTGGTATTCCGCCTCGGAGAGGACTCCCGTCTTGTAGAGCCGCTCGGCTTCCTTGAGCCGTTCCTCGACCGAGGCGCGTGAGGGCTGCGCGGTCGCGGAAGGGCCGCCAAGCCCGTCCGTCCCGGTCTGCGGGCGCGTGTGCGTGAACAGGACGTTGCGGAACTCTTCCGGGTGAAGGATGCGCGGAAAGACCACGGTGCTGTCGCTCCCGGCAGTTTGTAATTCCACGTCGCCATAGGAGAGCCAGCGGCCGCCGAGCGTCGACCGGACGTTCACGTCCTGCACTTTCTCGAGCGGGATCTGGCGCACGGTTCGCGTAACGAACCCGCTCTTCTTGATGACACGAAAGGACGTGATGGCGAACTCATCGAAGGAGTCGACGAGGGCGCGCCAGGCCATGCCAAGGACGCCGGCGAGGAAAAGGACGCCGGCGACGACGAAGAGCGGGGACCTCAGGCCGGACTCCGTGCCTCCCGACGCGGCCGGGAGCAGCAGGCCGCTCGCCGCCGCGAGAACTGCCCCGAGGGCTGCGACCGACGCGCCCGGGACGAACCTCACCCAGTGATACCGCGCCTGGAACAGGATCTCCTCTCCCGGCGCCAGGTTCTTCACGACGTACGACATCGGGGACCATCATACGAGAGGTTACGGGACCACTCAGCAAGCGCCGCGCCCGCGTCTACCGGATCTAACGACTCATCGGGATGTAGCTGCCGTCGGAGTTGTGCTGGTCATTGAGGACGCCGTACGCGGCCCAGCGGGACGAGCCGGAGAGCCTCTCGATCTTCGCGGCGCCTGCCGTCGCCCCGCGCGAGGCGAGCGGCCCGTTGAACTGTTTCCACTCCCCCGGGGCCAGAGTGGCCGTGTCGGGGCTCGCGAGCGCCGTGCCGTCGGGACCGTAGTACGTGACCCTGAGCGTGATCGCGTCCGACGCGTCGCCTCGGTTGACGACAGCGAGGTTCGAGCGCTGGGCGGCGTTCTGCTGCAGGCCATTGACGTACGCGAGCGCCGCGGCGCTCTCGCCCAGCGTCAGGCCGGGGTAGAAGAGCCCGAACGTGCCGCCACCCGCGGCGTTCGTGAAGGTGCGCGCGCCGGCCGCGAGGGAGGACGCGGACGTCCCCGCCGGGGCCTTGACGAGCAGCGCCCCGCCGACGTTGCCAGTCGTCGGGATCGCGAGACCAAGATTTCTCAGAAAGGTCATCGCGTCGGATTCAATTCTCTGTTCGCCGGGCTGGAGCGTCAGCGGAACCACCCCACTTCCCGCCGCCGAGAGTTGGGGTGAGCCGGTGTAGACGAGCGTGAGGACCATCGGCTGGTTCGTGAAGTTGGTCAGCGTCAGCTCGCTCTGGTACCCGGCGGCCGAAAGCACGATCGGGATGAGCCGGTCGGCTCCGGTCGCGTCGCCCGGGATCAGGGGCGGCACGAAGCTGCCGTCGGAAGTGACTGCGTCGTTGAGAACACCGTACGCCGTGAATGGCCCCGCGCCCGAGACGAGCGTGACGACCGCCCGGCCCGACGTCGCCTTGCCCGCGAGGACGGTGTTCAGCTGAGTCCATCCCCACGCGGGCAACGCCTGGTCGGGCAGGGTGCCGAGGTCCTCGCCGTTCGCGCCCTGAAGCTGCACGCGGAGAGCGACCGGGCCCGGGCTCGCGTTGACGAGGGCGAGGTTGCTGCGCTGTGCGGCGTTCTGCTGGAGGTCGAACACCGTCGCCGTCGTCGCCGTGGTCTGAGACGCCGTGTAGAAGAGCCCGAAGGTTCCACCCGCGCCCGGCGTCGACGTGCGGCCTCCGACGAAGACGTCGCCCGGCGACGCAGCGCCCTCGAAGAGCGCGTTCAGGGTTCCGATCTGTGCGTTCCCGTCATTCGGGATCGCAAGACCCTGCGCGCGCAGGAAGGCGATGGCGTCCGGAATGACGCGCTGCTCTCCGGCCGCGAGCGTCACGCCCGCGTAGCCGCTGCCCGAGCCGACCGATGCCGTGTACTGGAGGACGACGGCGACGGGAGCCGCCACCTTCGAGCCGAGGGTCAGCTCGGTCGTGTAGTGGGTGCCCCCCGCTCCCGGCGTGTCGAGGACGACGGGCAGGAGAAGCGCCGTCCCTCCCGCCAAGGACGGCGTCGTCACCGTGACGGTCATCGTCGATGTCGAGACGAATCCGAGGCTGTCGCGCGCGCGCAGCGTGACGACGTACGTACCCGGCAGGGCGTACGTGTGGTCCGCGGTGGTGCCGGCTCCGGTCGTGCCGTCGCCGAAGTCCCAGGTCACCGTCACCGGGTCCTTCGGGTCCAGCTCGGTCACGTTCGCCACGAAGTGAACCGCCGTGCCGGCGTCGACCGTTCCTCCGCCTTGCAGCGGACCGATCGCCGCCGCCGGCGTGGAGTCGCCCGTCGGCGCCCAGCACGAAACGGCCTCGGAATTCGCGGACGAGTCGTCGGTCCACATGACGAAGAGATTTCCGAGCGCGTCCACCGCGCCGCCGGCGCCGGTCGAGACGCCCGGGTTCCGGGACAGGTTGACCGGCGGGCCGAACGTCGCACCGGCGTCCGAGGAGCGGGCGAAGAACACGTCGGTCTCGTCGTTCCCTGTGTCGTCCTCCCAGACGACGGAGACGCCGCCGCGCGCGTCGGGCACGATGGCGGGAAAAGTGCTTTGGCCCGGGTTGTCCGAGACGTTGACCTGAGCCGAGAACGTCGTCCCGCCGTCCGTGGACTTGATGACCATGACCTCGCGGTTGTAGGTTGAGGCGGTGGTGATGTAGCGGTTGTAGTACGTGACGTAGACGGCGTCGCCCGGGCCCATCGCGACGCGTGGTGCGAACGCGTCCACCACCCCGTCCGTGATCGTCTTCTTGACCGAGAACGTCGTGCCGTTCGGCGCGATCGCCATGCGGCACGTCGAGATCGTCCCGGTGGCGGTCCAGACAAGGTAGGCCGCGCCTTTCGAGTCGAAGGCGACCGAGAGCGGCTGCACCGGGTTGATGTTGTTCTCACCGGCAAAGGACTGAACCGCTCCGAAGGTCGCGCCGCCGTCGGTGGACCGTCTGGCGTTCATGACGAGGAGACCGTTCGACGGGTCCTGGTCGATAAAGGCGACCACGACGTTGCGGTTCGCGTCCACCGCGATCGCCGAGAGGTCGGCGTTCCGCCCCGCCGTGCTGACCCGCACGGGCGGTTGGAAGGAATTGCCGCCGTCCGTCGAGCGCGTCACCCAGATCTCACCGGTCGATCCATTCAGGAGGGTGTAGGCGACGTAGGGGTTCCCGGCCGCGTCGAGCGCCGAAACGCCATTCGTCGCGTTCGTCGTATTCGTGGAAACTTTCAGAGGGGCCGACCACGTGAGGCCCCGGTCCGTCGAACGCCGGTACACGATGTCCCATCCCGTGACGTTCTGGGTGTCGTCGTCGTAGACGGCGTGGAGCGTGCCTTTGGAGTCGATGTGCGGCGGCCCGGCCACGTTCGTGAAGCCGGACGAGCGACTCACGTTCACGGGGAGGGTCGCGATGCGCGCGGGGTCGTCCACGTTGAAGCGCACGTTCGTCTGGCGCGTCGACGTCGGCCCCGCGGCCGCCACGGAAATCAGATATGTGCCCGGCGGCACCGCGGCCGTCGACGACACCGTAAGGCGCGACGGCTGGCCGGCGGATACGGTCGGGCTCGAGAACGAGTACGTCAGGCCGGAGACGGCCGGCGACGCGGAGAGGGCGAGCGTTCCGGAGAAGCCGTTCTCGCCGGTCGTGGCGAGGTCGAACGACGCCGATTCGCCGGCCCGCGCCGCCGCGTATACCTGGACCGCCGACACGTTGAAGTCCGGACCCGCGGTCACGTTCGTCTGGAAGGTGGCGTAGTAGACGTCCGGATCGCTGCCCCGCTCGTCACTCCAGGACAGGTGGAGGTTCCCGGAGTCGGCCGCGATGCCGTCGTAGCTGCCGTGATAGCTGCCGAGGTGGCTCGGGCCGAACACCCAGTTGTGGTCCGTCACGCGTATGTTCGTTCCCCACGTCTTGCCGCCGTCCGCCGAAGTCGTCATGTAGACGTCCGTGAGGCTGTCGTTCACGGGGTCGTTGCGCCGGTCCCACCACTTAACGGCCACGGTGCCGTCCGCCGCCGCCGTGATCGCGGGCGCCCACTGGCTCGTCGCGGTCGCGTCGTCGTTCAGTCGCACGGGCGCGCTGAACGTGGAGCCTCCGTTCGTCGAGCGGACGTAGAAGATATCCGACCGGTCGAGGCTCTGCCCCGGGGAAACCGCCGCATAGACGAGATGGAACGTGCCGTTCTTGTCGATGGCGGTGGCCGGAAAGGTCGCGGCCGCGACGCCGTTGCCGCCGGTCAGCGTCCCCGCGAGCGGCAAGACGAGCGCCGCCGGGGTGGGCGTCGAGAAGGTGCTGCCGCCGTCGACCGACCTCGTCACGGTGATGCCGGTTCCGCCGAAATGGCCGTCGAAGAATGAAACCCAGATCTCGCCGGCCGGGCCCACAGAGACGTACGGGGTCTGCGCGACGGCGCTGCCGTCCAGCGGCGAGAGCGCCAGGGGAAAGGTGTACGTCTTGCCGCCGTCCCTCGTGTACGAGAAGAGGATGAAGGAGCCGCCGCCGTCGAAGTCCTGCGACAGGTCCGTCCACACGACGTAGATCGAGCCCCGGTACTTGGAGGCGGAGGTGTCGACCGCCATCCAGCTCTGCTCCTGCGTATCGTCGACGGTCTCGACTGACCCGCTCGCTTCGCTGCAAGTCCAGGTCGCGGCGTTGTCCGTGGAGGTGCACAGGACGATGGCGCTGACGCCGTCGTTCGCGATCGAGCTGTAGTAGATCTCGCCATTCGGACCGAAGGCGACCACCGGGTTGCCCAGGTTCTCCCCGAGCTCCGGAAGGCTCTGCTGCTGGAACGTGCTTCCTCCGTCGGTCGAGAGGCTGAAGGCCGAGATGTCCTCCTCGTCCGCGTCCTGGAAGCCCACGATGATGTTGCTTCCGCGAGCGGCGATCGAGCTCGTGCTCTGCGTGTGGCCGAGGACGTCCGTCGTCGGGTCGTTCACGCGCACGTTCTGACCGACCGACGGGATCAGGCGCCTCGCCGAAGAATCGAGAAGGGTGCGCGGCGGGCGCGCGGGGGCGGCCGGCATCGGGAGCCCGGCGGAACGGAGAGCGGCCCTCCGGTCCGCGGGCGAAAGACGCTGGAAGGTCTCGGGGTTCAGGAGCGGCCGGGCCGCGGCGGGGGTCTCGACGACGCGGAGCGACCGGGCCCGGTTCGGAAGACCCAGCGTCCGAAGGTCCGGCCCTTTCGCCGAAGAAACCGAATCCGGCGGCGGCTCGCCGGCTCCCGCAGCTCTCGAATTCGTGGGCAGAAAGAGGAGCGTGAATGCGGCCAGAAGAGTGGACGAGTGTCGTAGCATCGGCTTCCGAGTATGCGAAACAAATGCCTGAGGGGCTTGAGTATTCTCGCCCTCCTGGCCGCCTCTCTGGTCGCACCCGCGGGAGCCGCGTCGCCCGAGCCATCCGAGGACGCGCGGGCGATCGTCGAAGCGCTCGTCGCGTGCGGCACTCGCCATTCCCTGTCCTCCTGGACGGACACGAAACGCGGAGTCGGCTGTGGACGCGACGTGGTCGTCCGGCGTCTCGAAGCGGTCGAAAACGAATCTGGAAAGCGGATGCGCGTCGTCGTCGACAAATTCGAGACGAGCGCGCCGCGCACGAAGAACGTGCCCGTGCCGATGGAGAACATCTACGCGATCCTGCCGGGCACGGACCCGGCGCTGGAGCGCACGGCGTTCGTCGTCTCCGGCCATTACGACTCGATGCCCTCGGACATCATGGACCCGGCGACGGACGCGCCCGGCGCCGACGACGACGCCTCCGGTACGGCCGTCTCGATCCTCGCCGCGCGTGCGCTCGCGCCGACGAGGGCGCGCGCGGCGCTCGTCTTCGCGGCGGTCGCGGGCGAGGAGCAGGGCCTCCTCGGTGGCAAGCGCCTCCTCGAATGGCTCACGAAACAGGGTTACACCGTGGGGGGCATGATCACTTGCGACATCGTGGGCGCCACGAACGGGAGTCCCGACCGGCGCGTGCGCGTGTTCTCCGAAGGAGGTCCGGACGGAATCGACTCTCCGGGCCGGCAGATGGCGCGCCTCGTGGAGGAGATCAACGGAGAGGACAAAGTGCGCCTCGTCTTCCGGCTCGACCGCTTCGGGCGAGGCGGGGACCACCGGCCGTTCGTCGAGGCGGGCCTCCCCGCGGTGCGATTCACGGAGCCGCTCGAGGATTACCGCCACGAGCACCAGACCCCGCGCGTGGAGAACGGAATCGAATATGGCGATCTCGTGAAGTTCATGGACTTCGACTTCGTCGCAAAGACGGCGGCCGTCGTCCAGAAAACTCTGGCGGAAATGGCGAATGCCCCCGCGCCGCCCCGCAAGGCCACATTGGGAGGCGCCGTCACGCCGTCAGCCGTGGTTTTCTTAGAAAGTGAATGGGACGCGGAACGCGCGGGTTTCGAGATCTTGTGGCGTGAGACCACCGAGGCACGTTGGTCCGTCCTGCGCACGATCGACACCGGAAACCGGACGTCGCCCTCTTCCACTTTCGAAGAAACTCTTTCTTCGATCTCGACCGACAACCATTATTTCGCGGCGCGAAGCGTCGGGAAGAACGGAAAAAAGAGCATCGCTGTTCCCGCCGTCGCGGCTGCGCGCCGCCCGCCCGCATGACCCTCACGCCTCTGGACTGGGGCATCGTCGCCGCCTATTTCATTCTCTCGATCGGCATCGGGGTCGCCTTCACGAAGCGGGGCGGCGAGTCTCTCGAGCAGTACTTCGTCGCCGGGCGCGCCGTGCCGTGGTGGCTCGCCGGCGCCGCGATGATCGCGACGACGTTCGCCGCGGACACGCCGCTCGTCGTGACGGGCCTCGTCGCCGCGCATGGAGTCGCCGGCAACTGGCTCTGGTGGAACTTCGTCATGAGCGGCACGCTCACGGTCTTCCTCTACGCGCGGCTCTGGAGGCGCGCGAAGGTGATGACCGACGTGGAGTTCGCCGAGATCCGCTACAGCGGCAGGCCCGCCACGTTCCTGCGCGGCTTCCGCGCGCTCTACCTCGCGCTCCCCATCAACCTCATCATTCTCGGCTGGGTCACGCTCGCGATGGTGAAGATCCTCCAGATCGCGCTCGGCATCCAGCCGCTCTGGGCCGTCGGGGTCTGCTTCGTTATCACGGTGGGCTATTCGGCGGCTGCGGGCATGTGGGCGGTTCTCTGGACCGACCTCGTGCAGCTCGTCATCAAGATGACGGCCGTCATTCTCCTCGCGTGGTTCGCCGTCAGGAAGGTCGGGGGCATCGACGCGCTGAAGACCGGGCTCGAGAAGCATTTCGGCTCGATCGACCTCGCGATCTCGTTCCTGCCGCCCGCGGGCTCGGTGTGGATGCCCGCAATCGCGCTCTTCACGTTCCTCGCCGTGCAGTGGTGGGCCGCGTGGTACCCGGGCGCCGAGCCGGGCGGCGGCGGCTACATCGCGCAGCGCATCTTCTCGGCACGGACCGAGCGCGACGGCATCCTCGCGACGCTGTTCTTCAACGTCGGGCATTACGCGCTCCGTCCGTGGCCGTGGATCATCACGGGACTCGCGACCGTGATCCTCTATCCGGGCGGCGTGATGGTGAACGGCCAGCCGGACAAGGAAGCCGCGTACGTGCAGGCCATGGTCGACCTGCTGCCCTCGGGCTGGAAGGGCTTCATGCTCGCGGGCTTCGCGGCGGCTTACATGTCGACCGTCGGGACGCACCTCAATTGGGGGGCGTCATATCTCGTCGGGGACGTCTACAAGAGATTTCTGAGAAAGGGAGAAAGCGAGAAGCATTATGTCGCCGTTTCGCGCTGGACGACCGTCGGTTTGTTTCTCGCCTCCGTCGTCGTGACGCTCAATCTTTCGACGATCGAGGGTGCGTGGCGGTTCCTCCTCGCGCTCGGAAGCGGCACGGGCCTCGTTCTCATCCTGCGGTGGTACTGGTGGCGCATCAACGCCTGGAGCGAGATTTCCGCGATGCTCGCGTCGATGGTCGTCTCCGTGACGAGCCTCGTGCTAATCAAGAACCCGCTCCCCAGGGACCACCCGGGCTACGGCGCCGAGGAGTTCCGCATTCAGGCGATCGTCATGCTGCTCACGGTCGCGATCACGACCGCCGTGTGGGTCCTGGTCACGTTCCTGACGAAACCCGTTCCCGACGCGACGCTCGACGCGTTCTACCGGCGCGTGCGCCCCGGCGGTCCCGGGTGGGAGACGGTCTCGCGGCGGCTCGGCTTCGGGCGCGAGCCGATTCCCGGCGGCGCCATGTCGTTCGTGAACTGGATTCTCGGCATCATCCTCGTCTACA
>OCTA010001567.1_pt1 | contig 21003 bp, 12 predicted proteins | sample 1538991 | NCBI WGS metagenome assembly OCTA01 (sample SAMEA3539302, study PRJEB22396) | soil metagenome | biome: tundra; feature: field; material: soil | place: USA | collected 2010-05 | depth 0.15 m | reverse complement strand
GAAAAAAATATCCCGATACTAAAGTTAGATAATGGAGTTACTTCCGAATATGCAGGGTATAACGGAGAAAAAATCAAGCAGGCGGATGTAAACCTTTTGGCGTATCCTTTAAAAGAGATTACAGATCCGCAGCAAATCAAAAAAGACCTGACATATTACCAAAGCAGGGTGGGCGAGGGATCACCTGCTATGACCCACGCGATTTTTACCATTTTGTATGCTAGGCTGCAGCAACCTGCTGAGGCATGGAAGGATTTCCGGGAATCTTATATTCCAAATGAAAAGCCGCCTTTTGGTGTGTTGGCGGAAACTGCCGGTGGAACCAATCCTTATTTTGCGACCGGTGCCGGCGGGTTTTTGCAAAGTGTGCTAATGGGCTTTGGAGGATTGGATATAACATCCAAAGGGATTGTTCAGTTGAAAACTTCTTTGCCTGAAAACTGGAAATCATTAACTTTAACTGGTATTGGAAAGGATAAAAGGACTTTTGTTGTTAATCAATAAATTTTAGGATGGAAACTATAATAATACATTCAAAGAGCAAAACGACTTCTAAACACATTAAGAGATTAATAAAAGAAATGGATGGCGTTGAAAGCGTATCTACTTTATCGGATGCAGATAAAGAAGATCTTGCCATGATCAATGCCATTAATATAGGTAGAAAAGGGAATTATGATGATACAGCTTTTTTCCTGAAAAAAATAAGGGGAAAATGATCGTAAGAATTGAAAGAAGTTTTTAAAAAAATATAAGGAAAATCCAGGATAAATCATTAGAAAAGAAAGTTGCTATTTGTGTTGAAGTGGTTTTAGAAGTAAGAAATATATCGCTAATCAAAAATATCAAGGCCTTAAAAGGGTCTGATATTCAGTATAGAATTAGGCTTGGAGATTACAGGACTGGACTTATTGCAGATAAAAAAGATATTCATTTTGTGGGTATATTGCACAGAAAAGAAATTTACCGGTATTTTCCATGAGGATTTACATGGTAAAGTCAGGATTTTTTGTTAAGATTGCACTTCTTAGAAAGCCTAAAAGGTATAATTTGTGAAAAAAGCGGCTGCTTTATTTTTCATTGCTTTGTTTTTATTCAACCTTATTGGGTACCGGTTTGTTTTGGAATATATGATGCATAAAGCCAATACACAGCTGGAAGGCCGCCTGGACAATAATTTATATGACGATTCACAATTAATAGAATTAAAGGTTCCAATCAATCTTCCTTATCAAACAAGTTGGGCGGGATATCAGCGGTTCAACGGAGAAATCGAATTAAATGGTGTTATGTACAAATATGTGAAACGGAAGGTGTCTAATGATACCCTTTATGTGTTGTGCATTCCCAACACAAAAAAAATGAATCTGGAAACAGCAAAAAATGATTTCCTCAAATTTTCCGTTGATTTGAACCAAAATGACAATTCAAAAAAGTCAGACAATGGCAAAACCATTTCTTTTAAAAATCTCCAGGGTGAATACGATGAGTATTCTTTTGCTGTTAATTTTAATTCAAGATTTGATGCCAATCAGCATAACTGGCTACCCGTAAGGCCAGGTAATATATTTTCTATCCCCCGCATTTCTCCGGACCAGCCGCCAGATCTATTAATCGCTTAATTTCTTTTTTTCATTCCAGTCGTATGGAGGATTATAATTAATTTAATAATCTTCCGGAATCGTTTACAGATTAAAGCATGAAGTATTAGTCTTTTAGTTACAGATTTCCATTGGAAGAATTTTTTATATCACCCCATCGAATGGGAATTGTTTAAAATTTTCTATAATAATTTTCCAAAATAATAAATCTGAAAGACGCAAAAGAGATCGGAATTCAGAAAAATATAACCTGTTTAAAAAGCCCTTTGGCAAAAACAACTTAAATAAAATGGTTTGAATTTGTGAAGTGAATTGAGTATCCTTATCCATGGTAAATTAACATAGTAAACAAAAGATGATCAAAACAGGCGAAGAATATTATCAAAAGAATAGGCTTTGAAAAATAGGTCAGTGAAAACGAGATTAATATCGAAGAATCGTTTGTGGATAAAACGACCATAGAGATGGTATCAAAAATGTAAATAATCAAATAATCAAACAAACAATCAATCAATCAAAACATATAAACATTCTTATTAAAATTTAATTATGAAAAGAGTTTCAGTTTTTTATTTAATGGCTTTAATAGCGGGTTCTTTATTATTGCTTTCGTCGTGTAAGCAGAAAAGTAGCGATTACGCTAAAGTAATGCATGATCCGTTGTTGTATAATGACGTGGTGCATAAAATAAATTATGTTGTCATTTACGACATTTTTACGCCTCCGGTAGCATCCCGGGTTTTTGCCTATTCTAACCTGGCTGCTTATGAGGTCCTTGCCAATGAAGGCGGGCATCTTGCGTCGATGGAGGGAAAAGTAAAAGATCTTAATAATATTCCACATCCGGCAGCCAATGCTAAAATCGATTTCCCGTTTGCATCTTTAATCGCTTTAATAAAAGTTGGTGATCAGCTGACTTTTTCAGGAGATACTATGATGATTCTGATTGATTCGGTAAAGTCTCTTGCACAAAATGCAGGTATGCCGGATGATATGTTTAATAGTTCTGTTGCATACGGGACCCAGGTTGCGGATTCTGTGATATCCTGGAGTAAAAATGATAATTATGCGAAAACAAGAGGTTCCAACTTTACGGTTACTGGCCTGCCCGGGCACTGGTCTCCAACACCTCCGGGATATTTTGATGCGGTAGAACCCTTATGGCCAACTATGAGATGTATGGTAATGGATTCTGCAAATATGTTTCCGCCACCACCACCACCTGCTTTTAGCACTGATACAACCAGTGAATTTTATAAGATAGCAAAGGAGGTAATGTATACTGTAAATCATCTTGATTCTACACAAAAATGGATCGCCAACTTCTGGGACTGTAATAGTTTCAAATTACACATCCAGGGGCATGCAATGTTTGCAACTAAGGCGATGACTCCTCCCGGTCACTGGATGGAAATTGTTGGTACCATTTCCTGGAATAATCATGCTGATTTTTATAAAACGGTTGCTGCTTATACCGGGTCAGCCATAGGAATGTATGATGCATTCATTTGTTGTTGGTATACGAAATACAAATTTGATTTGATACGCCCCGAAACCTATATCAATAAATACATCAACCAGGATTGGATGCCTTACCTGCAAACCCCGCCTTTCCCTGAATATAACAGCGCCCATTCTACTATTTCAGCTGCAGCTGCTACAGTTTTGGGAGCGCTTTATAAAGATAATACTGCCTTTAAAGATTCATCAGAAAGAGACTGGGGCTGGCCCGACCGCAGCTTTAAGTCTTCTGACGAGGCTGCACTGGAAGTTTCATTAAGCAGGTTTTACGGGGGTATTCATTATAAGCAATCAGTGCAGACAGCATATGTACAGGGCAAAGAGATCGGTAACTTGGTAATGAGTAAGTTAATCGGTAAGGGAACTGATAACTTAAAATAAAATGTTTAAATGAAATTTTACAATATCAAAAATTAACCATTATGAGACAAATGTTAATAATAATTATTATCCTTTGCGGCTTTTCTTTTTATACCAAAGTAGCTGCACAGGGATGCGTAGCCATCCGGAGTACGGGTGGCGTTTGTACCATGAACCACGATCAAATGGCCGATACACTTTCCAAATGGGAGTTTAATGTAAACAACCGGTATTTTAAGTCTTTCCGGCATTTTATCGGCACGAGCCAGCAAAAGCAAAGACTTGAACAGGGTACAAACGTAATTAATCATCAATATACTATGGATCTTACCCTGATGCATCATATCAATAAATGGTGGTCTTATTCAATTGATGCGCCAATACTGGCTAACTCCCGGTCTTCCTTATACGAACATGATAATATACACCGGTACACAACTCATTCTTTCGGCCTGGGCGACATACGATTGACCGCTTATAGGTGGATAGTTGACCCTACGAAAATGCCAAGGGGAAATGTACAGGTTGGGTTGGGCATAAAACTGGCGACAGGAGATTATAAATACCAGGATTATTTTCACAAAACAGATTCTACAGAAGTATTGGGACCCGTTGATCAGTCAATCCAGTTGGGAGATGGGGGGACCGGCATTACCGGGGAATTGAACGCATTTTATTATTTCACGGAAAAGTTCAGCGTGTATACTAATCTATATTATTTGTCTAATCCGCGCGAGCAGAATGGCACATCAACTGCACGGGGAGGTATTCCTTCTGCAGCAAGCATTAAAAATGGAAGTTTTGTTATGAGTGTCCCTGATCAATATATGGTTAGAATCGGGGCTACTTATACGATAAAAGCGCTGACACTTTCGCTTGGAGCCAGGGATGAATGTTTACCGGTGCATGACCTGATAGGCGGAAGTGGAGGATTTCGCAGGCCGGGAATTATTATTTCTGCTGAACCTGGGATAAACTATACGGTTAGGAAGATGAATATTTATGCTTTCGTTCCCTTAGCTATGGTTCGCGACAGAACACAAAGTGTACCGGATAAAATTCAAACACAATTAACGGGCGTGTATACTCACGGAGACGCAGCATTCGCCGATTATACAATTAACGTGGGATTTACAACCAGGTTTTAGTAATAAATTTTTTTCTCCAATAAGTGTTAATACGGCCCTGTAATTCTTTACGGGGCCCTTTTTGTTTTACAATGATCCAAAACTTTAAGGAATTTTCAAATTTTTTTCTATGCCAGGATTAGGTTACCTATTGTGATACCTTGAAATGATTTTTTACAGGTATACCCTGATAGGGTAATTATTCAGTTTGCCCTGGTGGATAGCTTTTCCTGCTGTTGATCACATACATTTTTCTGCCTGTTGCATATACTTGAATAAATTGTATATTCGACTTTATTAAAATTAAAACGATTGCATGCATACCTGGAGAATAAAGCTTTCCCTTTTTCTGAATTATTTCGTTTTTGCCATATTGCTGAATAGTGTTGGAACAGTTATACTCCAGGTTCAAAACAACTATGACGTTACGCAAGGCTCTGCAAGCATATTGGAAGCATTCAAAGACCTGAGTATCGCTATCGCATCATTCCTCGTAGCTTCCTATATAACCCGGATCGGGTATAAAAGATCCATGCTTTTTGCACTTGCATTTGTTACCGTAGCCTGCTTAATGATGCCTTTGATCGGGGGATTTGCAATGACCAAATTACTTTTTGCAATTACCGGGGTAAGCTTTGCACTTATAAAAGTTTCTGTGTATGCAACTATCGGGCTGGTCACTTCTAATAAGAAAGATCATGCGAGTTTTATGAATTTTTTGGAATCTTTTTTTATGGTCGGAATCCTAACCGGCTATTTTATTTTCAGCGCATTTGTTGATAATGCTAATCCTGCCTCTACATCCTGGTTAAACGTTTACTATTTATTGGCGGTAATTTCAATTGTAGCTTTCCTATTGCTGTTAAGTGCGTCCCTTGATGAATCTTCAGTAAAAAATACACAGGTGAAGTCTTTCGTAAAAGACTTTGAAGATATGGTTAAGCTGGCCATCAGGCCTTTGGTGTTGGTTTTCATCATAAGTGCTTTTTTTTACGTGCTCATAGAGCAAAGTATTATGAGCTGGCTTCCTACTTTTAACAGCCAGGTTTTGCATTTATCAACCACCCTCAGTATTCAAATGGCCAGTATTTTAGCAGCTTCTACTGCTTTAGGCAGATTTATAGCCGGCATTGTTTTACGAAAAATTCACTGGTTAAAAGTACTTATTGGATGTCTCCTGATTGCTGCTGTGCTTGTAGTATTGGTGATACCGTTAGCTTCTAAAGCGAAGGTGGTGGAAATTACTAACTGGCTCGATGCACCCTTTGTAGCTTATATTTTTCCGGTAATCGGTTTATTGCTTGCGCCGGTATATCCTGCCATCAATTCAGTGATATTAAGTTCTTTGCCCCTGAGGCAACATGGCCCTATGAGCGGGCTTATTGTAATTTTCTCTGCATTGGGCGGAACAACCGGGTCAATCATAACTGGCCATATTTTCGAAGCTTTTGGTGGACAAACAGCCTTCTATTTTTCCCTGGTACCAATAAGCATCCTGATTATTAGCCTTCTTTTTTTCAACCGGCTTCAAAAGAAAACAGATGTGCAAGTAAAATTTGATGCGTCGGCAAGTCATTAACCTTAAGAAAAAATGGATACGGATAATATCTTTTCATTAGGTGAATTATTTGAGCAGGTACAAATGAAAAATATTTTTTCTGATGGGAAAAGCTTTGTTGACTGCACGCCGTCAGATAACCTTTCCAACATAAAAAGCAAGTACGAATCTGAAAAGAATAAGCCGGGTTTTGATCTTTCAGATTTTGTTCATGAAAACTTTACCTTACCCATGCAGGTTTCAACAGTATACAAAAGCGATACTGAAAGACCAGTTAAGGAACACCTTAAAATGTTATGGGATGTATTGACCCGCCAGCCGAAGGAATCCCATGATTCTTTGATCAATTTGCCTCATCCCTATATCGTTCCGGGCGGCAGGTTCAGGGAAATCTATTATTGGGATAGTTATTTTACCATGTTGGGATTGCAGTTTTCCGGGAAGGCGGATATAATTCAAAATATGGTTGATAATTTTTCTTTTCTGGTTGATACGATAGGCTACATCCCTAATGGCAACCGTACTTATTATATCGGAAGGTCGCAGCCTCCTTTTTTTGCATGCATGGTAAAGCTGTTAAGTGAAGAAAAAGGGGAAAATATTTTGGTTGAATATTTAGCCACGATGGTTAAAGAATACGATTTTTGGATGAAGGGCACTAATCAATTATCCGTTACAACAAGAGCTGTAAGCAGGGTTACACTTATGCCTGACGGAAGTATACTTAATCATTACTGGGATGAAAATGATACGCCCCGGCCGGAATCTTTTAAAGAAGATGTAGAACTGGCCTGGCATGCGATAGACAAAAAAATTATGTACAGGCACCTGCGGGCTGGAGCTGAATCCGGATGGGATTTTTCATCCCGGTGGTTTAGAAATGGAAATGATTTCTCGACCATACATACTACCGAAATTATTCCGGTTGATTTGAATTGTCTCTTACATAATCTTGAAATAACTATAGCCAAAGGCTTTCAATTATCAGGAGATGTTGTTTCAGCGGATAAATACCGGGCACTTGCCGATAGCAGAAAAAAGGCAATTCTGGAATATTGCTGGAATGATGGAAAGGGTTTTTTTACAGACTATGATTATGTAGTTTCCAGGCAAAAAGATTCCATGACACTTGCCGCAGTTTTCCCTTTATTTTTCAATATAGCTTCACAGATCCAGGCAAAAAAAGTTGCAGAAAATATCGAAAAGTATTTTTTAAAATCTGGCGGTTTGATCACCACAACTGAAACGACCGACCAGCAATGGGATGCACCAAACGGATGGGCTCCTTTGCAATGGATTGCAATCAAAGGATTACAGAATTATGGTCATTATGATCTTACCAAAAATATTGTCAAACGGTGGATGCAGTTGAATGAAAAGGTTTATAAGAATACGGGTAAGATGATGGAAAAATATAATGTTGTTTCGACAGATCTGCTTGCAGGCGGTGGTGAATACCCGGCCCAGGATGGTTTTGGCTGGACCAATGGCGTATATCAGGCAATGAAGGAATTGGTTGGCAAAGGGTAATAGAATCTTTTAAGGATTAGATGAAGGAAATAATATTCGTGATTCACTAGATGGCATAAGGACGATAAATTAACTGCTTTTGATTTGAATCAGGATCCCTTATTCAATTTCAGTTAAGAGAGTTCTAACGTCACGATATTTCATTAGATGCCATAGCTGGTAAATGCACTAAAGGGTGGGCTCACCATTAGCAATATTGCAGCCAAATAATTTTTTTTGTGACATTGATTTTTTAATGCCACTAAAAGATATATCGGGCATTCAAACCAAAAGTAATATATTTATAGGGCAAATTGTCGTAAGGAGGCTGGGGCAGCTTAAAAAGTGTAGGACCCTGAAGCGCGATATCTATTTTATGATTCAAATTTAGCCCTACTTCAGGTTTCAAAATAAATTTGCTGGGAGTGCCGAAGTAAGTTAGGGTTTCGGACATTAAATTACCTGTGTAAGATGTTTGATAACCGAAAATAAAATCAACTCCAAAAGGAATTATGGCATAAAAGCTCAATTTGGATTTTTTTATAAATGTATAACCGGGACCTAACATGATGCCCATGATAGTGCCTTGCGCTTTAAAGGCAATATGATAAAGTTCTGTAAAATGCTGATTAAACGTACTCGCCATCAGAGAAGGTTGAATAAAGAACTTCCCAAAATTTCGCTGACCGTATATTCTCATTCCAATTTCCAATAAAGGAGCTACGGTTGTTTGGCGGTCGTTAGATCCATCACCTCCAACCCCTGTTCCAATACCTGCATCAATACCTGCGCCAATAAATATCTCAGCTGGATATTTAATTCGTTTTTTTATTGTTTTATAAGTCTTATCCTTCATTATATTGGAAAAGAAATAGATCAATGAATTTTCATTATAGCTCAGAGAATTGATTTTATTCATCAAATCCGGATCATTATTATTACTGAATTGGTTTAGAATGTATATTTTGAAGGAATCGTCTGTTTTAATATTGCCATTATCATCTGAATATTCAAAATACTCAAGTTCTTTTATGGAATCATTTTTACCCAGAAAAAAATTGGTTCTTTTATTGTCAACATATACGTAAAGTGTAATTTCTCTGTATTGATAGATCTCCCGCAAAAAGGCATTTATTAATTCTGTGGTTTTGATATTACTATTCAAACCATATGTGTTCACAATATCCATGCTATTTAATGTCCTTGGACCTGAGTAGCTTATATATTTATCAGATTTTCCTACGGAAAAACGTTTACAGGCCAGGGGGGTTAAGGTGGTTGTCTTTGATGAATTTTCAATGAAAATAACCTCTTTAGGATTTTTATCCCATTCAGTATAGTTGGCTATGCGCCCATGAATGGTATCGCCTGAATTGGTAACATAGAGATCCTGACAGTTAGCCGCAAGGGTTATAATTAGAGGCATGCAAATAAGAAGTAATGGTTTCATTTGGTGGCGTTAGAAGTGAAGTTATTTAAAAATTAGAAGTAGGTAGTAATTATAGAGAATAGCCGGATCATTGCCGGTTTTTTAGCGATGAGTAATGGGAAAATACAGCGAGCCTAAATGTAAGATTGATGCACCTTTTTTTTTGAGTTATGAATAGGAAAAATTAATTACTAAAAAGTTACCTTTTGCGTTTTAGCTTATCCCTTATCTCACATCCTTTTACCGGGAAATCTAAATAAACTTCAATTCTACAGATTTCAATTGAAAGATCAAAGTAAATCTTCAATTATTTTTTCTCCTGGCTTTCGATAAAAATAAACCTATAACATCAAAGTTTGAATAAGAGTTATGATAGCTGATATTTTTAGCTTTTCTCCCTGAATGTGGATGGACTGGAATCTCATTTTTATCATTTTCCATCCGGATCTCCTGAGGAATATTAAAATGACCTGGAAATTTTTTCATAAAAAAAGTAAAGACTGTAGGATAAACTTGAATTTTAATATGCCTCAGAATCTATTTCTTCCATAAGGAGAAACCCGTAAGGTTTTATGATTAAAAATTCATGATCCCTTCCAACGGAATACTCTTTTTCGGTCCAGTGATCAAATATTTTAGTAGGGTTAACGCCATTTTCTCTGAACGCATACCATGTGAGAAATGAGGGCTTATCGCTGAAATTAAACACGCAAAATATTTGCAGGTCATTATCTTTTCTTGTAAAGGCGGCAATATGAATATTATGAGGCGTAATCCAGGTCAAATTGCTTTTGTCCGCAACCGGAGGTAGGTTCTTCCTGATCTTTAGTAATTTCTTTATTCCTCCAAATATCCTGTTTTCGTTAGTTCCTTTTTTATCTTTCAATAAATTTTTATCCCAATTTATTTCAGGCCGGTGCATCCAGCGGTTATCATAACTTTTACCTTCATCTTCCAGATAGCTATGTTCATTCGTATAACCCACTTCATCACCGTAAAAAAGCATGGGAATACCTCCGATGAAAAAACTCATCGCCTGCATCATTAAAATTTTATTGATCGAAGCAGTAATAGCTTCTTCATCATTTTCTTCTATGGCTTTTTCGAGGCCGCATAAAGAAGCCAGTGTTCCGCTGATGCGTGCATCACCTGTTTTTGGGTTATAGGAAAACAAGGCGCCCCTTGCCTGGGTTCCTGAGTAATTCCCGGAATAATAATTTTTCAAAAATTGCCTGTGCTCATAGGCGTTATACCCCGCCTGTTCAATCATGTAATCGTCATAACCAAGGCCGATATCGTCATGACAGCGGGTATAAGTGATCCACGAAGTGCCATAGGGCTTTCTCAGTAAAATGCTTTGCGCTGCCAGCATCACCTTTGTATCACCGGTTGCCAGGGCATCCCATTGCAGTGCCATTTGCGTGGCATTATAGGCAAGATCACATTCTTTTGCCCTGAAGGCGCCTGTGCCAAAGTAATCCATTATCGCCTGCGGAGCTACAATTGCTTCACCTAGCAAAGCCATTCCCGGCGTAGCTACCTGCACGCATAATTTTATTAATTGTAAAATTTTATGCGCCTCAGGAAGATTCTGGCACTTAGTTCCAATCTGTTTCCAGATAAAAGCAGGTGCGTCAATGCGCAAAATATCTACCCCGATATTGGCATAAAAAAATATAGTATCCAGCATCGCGACAAGAACTGCGGGATTAGTATAATTTAAGTCCCACTGGTAATTGTGAAAAACAGTCATTACCCACCTATCGCAATCTTCCACCCAGGTGAAATTTCCCGGCGCTCCCTGCGGGAATATCTCCGGCATCGATTTTTCAAATTCATCTGGAATGTACCGGTCTTCATACATATAAAAGAATTCCTGGTATTTCTTCTCACCAGCTTTGGCCTGCATCGCCCACTCATGTTTCTGTGAAGTATGATTGAGGACAATGTCAATCATCAGGTACATGTCTTCATCGATCATGCATTGCTGAATATGGTTAAGGTCTTCCAAAGTGCCAAAACGTTTATCTACTTTCCTGAAATCCGAAACTGCATATCCACCATCGCTTTCTCCTTCGGGGCTTTCAAATATGGGCATTAGGTGAAGGAGATTTATACCAAGTTCCTGCAGGTAAGGGAATTTTTTTTCAAGATTCAGAATATTGCCGCAAAACCTGTCAACATACAAACTCATTCCGGCTAGTTCATTGCTCAGGAACCAGTTTTCTTTCTCGAGCTTTTCATGATCTTTTTGCTTCAGGGCAGCCGGCCGGCTTAAATATGCGGAAGTAATTGTTTCCATCAGGCCATCAAATTGTGCTTTACCCTTTGGGTGATTTCCATACAATTCATTGAATAAAGCCTGAATAGCTGAAATATTTGAGACGAACCTGGTATAAAAAAAATTAATCTCAGTAGTTCGTTTCAATTGATGATCCGAGAAAATCTTCAGAATTTTAGAATGTAATTTATGATTGTACATACCTAAGACTTTTTAATCAAAAATCTGGTTACTTAAATGTTTGAAAGCTTCCATGGCGCCCATATATTCGCAGGTACGTGCGCCGGCCTTATTACCATTGGCCACAATATTCTTCCAGTCTTCCGCACTCATCACCTGGATCATTTCCGGGGAATAGTTACTTAGCTGGTATAAAATGGCTCCTACAAAAGCATCCCCGGCGCCGGTACTGTCAATTGACTTTACAGCGATGCTGCTAACGGTGGATTTATTTTTTTTATGCATAAGAAGAGTTCCTTCTTTGCCCAGCGTAATCGTAAAAGTAGCCTTAGTTTTTTCTGATAATATTTTAGCGGCATCATTTACTGAGGAGCTTTCAGTGATCAGCATGGCTTCTTCATCACTCATTTTAAAGAAATGGCAACGCTCCATGAAATACCATGACTGTTCAATAAATGGCGCCATATTATTTTTCCAAAGTAACTGGCGGTAGTTAGGATCAAAGCTGATAAAGATATTTTTGTCAATTACCTTCTGCAATAAACTTTTGTAAGCATGTTGCAATGGGCCGGAGAGGAAGGCCGTTGCGGACCCAAAGTGAATAATAGAAAATTCATTTAAGTCGATTCCTTCAAGGTCACTTTCGTTAAGTTGCCCGTCTGCACCCCTGTTAAATACAAAATCCCTTTCACCCTCATTCATCAATGATACAAAAGCAAAAGTGGTAAAATGATCTTTATCACGAACCATCCATTCAGTGGAAACGCCAAAGTCTTTCATCACATCTATCAGTTGCTGACCAAAAGGATCGGTGCCAACTTTTGCAGACAATAATACTTCACCACCCAAAGCGGCAATCGCTGCTGCAACATTAGTGGGGGCACCCCCAGGTTTTTTCAGGAAATGTTCTCCTTTTGATAATGAAGAGCCTGTGTCTGTACAAATCATGTCGATCAATGCTTCACCTATACAAAGTATTTTCATTTTTTATCATATTTTTTTATGGCAATATGGTTAAGTTAAAATTATTATGCCTCAAAAGGGTTTAAGAAGTTTTATCCCACGAAGAAAACTAAATAAAGCCTTTTTGGTATCTGTGTGGGAAATATCAAATTTGGTTTAGCATAATTCATAAAATAACTAATGTCCTGCCACCATTGAAACCACTTGATCGCTCCCCGGTTTATCTGCTTTTATAAGTAGGGTAGTAAGGGCAGCAATCAATAAGAATGCTCCTGCAAAAGTGATGGCATTCCTCGAATCATCATGCAAGAAATGTTTTAAGATAAAACCAAAGGTGGTAGTTTGAAGAAACATTGGGATTACGATCATCATATTGATGATGCCCATGTAAACGCCATATCTTTCCTTGGGAATTTTACTTACCACCATTAAATATGGGATGCCCATCATACTTGCCCATCCTATCCCAAAGCCGGTTATGGCAGGAAACAACAAATATTTATTTGAAATATGCGGAAATGCCAGGAAGCCGATACCTGCCAGCACCAGGCATCCAAAGTGAACCATTTTGGGTGAATATTTTTTTGCAAACCAAACCAGGCCAAATGCACACAGGAAGGTAACAACATTATACCATCCATTTACAAGGCCGGTCCAGCTCACTGCCTTTTCATATAAGCCTTCGTTTTGTTTGGGAGTTGCATTCCATACGGAAAGGGCTACGCTTTTTGAAGAATTCTGCCAATAACAAAACAAGGCATACCATTGAAATAAATAAATTAATGCGAGTTGCCACATTACTTTAGGCATATTGATCATCGCATCAATTATTTCAATATTCTGGGCAAATAATATTTTCAGAGACGAGTGTTTTCTTGCGTAATTCAAAACCTTCCTGAACAAACCTCTGTAAAAAATTGAAGGAATTACCAACAGGGCAAGAAATATATATGCAATTAAAGTCGTGAGAATAGTTAAAAAAAACTGGATCACCGGTGAAGGCATTCCTTTATTTCTTTCATTCAATGCAGCAAGGTCTTCCGCATTTGGAGGGATTTCCGGCGTTTTGTAAATGCTCAAGCATATCGATCCAATAGAACAGGCAGCTCCTAAAAAAAATGAAGCGAATACCCAAGTAGGTAATTTACCCGTTTTTCCAATAAAAATAAGTGGAAATATAAAAAGAGAAACATTTGCCAGCGTTTGGCCCAAGCCGGTAAAAAAACTCTGTGCCTGGAAACCGGTCGGTTGTTGTGAGCCATCTAATTTGTCCGCAATAAAAGCGCGGTAAGGTTCCATCGCAGTATTGTTTCCGGCATCTAACAGCCAAAGCAAACCCACGGCCATCCATAATGCGCTGCTGAAGGGAAAAAGAAAAAGTGCGAAGCTGCAGATCATGGCGCCTATAAAAAAAAACGGAGTTCTTCTTCCCCATCTTGGATGCCACGTCTTATCGCTCAGGGCTCCGATGATAGGCTGAATGATCAGTCCGGTAAGAGGTCCTGCAAGGTTGAGTAGCGGAATCTGATCAGGGCTGGCTCCTAAAAAATCATAGATAGGATTTACGGCGCTTTGTTGTAACCCAAAACTGTATTGAATGCCAAAGAACCCAACATTCATATTTATAATCTGCGAAAAAGTAAGCAGTGGTTTATGCAATTTCATTTTTTCTCCTATTCAGGTTTGCAGAATAATTGATAAATATAGTAATATCTTTTATTCGGTTACAAATTTCAAAAGACACTAAATATTTTTATTAAAATCATTGCCGCGAAAATTGCGGGCTGAATTGTAATGTATTTTTCTTAGAACAAACCAAGAAGGTTTTTTTAGAAGCTTTCTTTTTGGGTAAACACAGAAAAAACCTTCTTAGTTTTACATTGCTGTATTATTGCAAAGGCTAACTTTTTTTAACCTTAGTATAAAAGTATATCTACAAGTATTTATACCCCGCCTGCATGTCCGGCGGGCAGGGTAGAAACATCCTGGTAAATTTTTTCTACATAGGTTAGGCAACTTTAATTAGTATTTAGATAGATTTTACTATATTTTTTTATTATATAATATATCTGCAGCACCTCGAAATATTAATTTGCCATTCAATAATCCAAAATTTAAAGTCTATTTTTATATCGGTTCTTTAAAAAACCTGAAATCACCATATTCCGGGTTTCTTCATTACGATTGCTTTCCTCAAAAAAATATTTTATATAGTAAGTAAACCAGGTTTATGAAGCATAGAAAAATACTTGGCCTGAGCATCATTGTTTCTCTTGCAGGTTTTATTTTCGGATTTGATACAGTTGTTATTTCGGGCGCCAATGAACCGATAAAAAATCTCTGGCATACATCACCATTGTTTCACGGCATATTTATCATGTCAATGGCGTTGTGGGGAACGGTAGCAGGTGCACTTACCAGTGGCAGGCCTGCCGAAAAATTCGGCCGGAAAAAAACACTGTTCTGGATCGGTGTGTTGTTTATTCTATCTACTGTAGGAACAGCACTTGCTCCTAACCCGTATTTCTTTTCTTTCTTCCGGTTTATTGGAGGAATTGGCATTGGAATTTCTTCCGTGGTGGCGCCAACGTATATTTCTGAAATATCCACAACTGCCACAAGGGGCAGGCTTACTGCCCTGTATCAATTCAACATTGTTTTCGGAATCTTCATCGCATTTATCTCCAACTACCTGCTGCAGGGAGTGGGTGGAGCTAACGACTGGCGCTATATGCTTGGGGTGCTTGGTATTCCTTCCATAATATATACCCTGATGGTGTTAGGTGTACCCGAAAGCCCGAGGTGGCTGGTCTCTATAAAGAATAATGTAATCAAGGCGAAAGAAGTACTGGCCTTAATTGGAAATGAAGATCCTGAAAAGGAGGTGAATGATATTGTTTCATCTAACGCAGCAGTAGAAACGAAGGGTTCCGGGGGCACCATTTTTCAAAGGAAATATAAAACAGTTCTGTGGCTGGCATTTTTTGTGGCTTTTTTTAACCAGTTTTCCGGGATCAATTTTATTCTTTACTATGCGCCGGAAATCCTTTCGCGGATTGGATTAGGTGCAAAAGAATCCCTGGCTAATTCCATCGCAATAGGAGGCACAAACCTGATATTCACTTTCGTTGGCTTATATTTTATTGACCGGCTCGGACGGAAAACGCTGTTATTGATCGGCTCCATCGGTTACATCATTAGCCTGGTGATGGTAGCTTTTGCATTTAAGACACATGCCGGTTCAGTATTCCTAATGGTCTTCCTGCTGTTATTCATAGCTTCTCATGCAGTGGGGCAGGGAGCCGTGATCTGGGTTTTAATAGCTGAAATATTCCCTAATAAGGTGAGGGCGCTGGGCCAATCATTTGGGGCCAGTGTACATTGGATTTGTGCGGCTACTATTACGCTGATCACCCCGGTATTTTTAGATGCAAAATTTGGTGTGTTTAAAAATAACCCGTGGCCCATTTTTGCCTTCTTTGCATTTATGATGGTGTTGCAACTGATTTGGGTATTAACGAAAGTGCCGGAAACAAAGGGTAAATCGCTGGAGCAGATTGAAAGGAACCTCATTCTGCATTGAGAAGACAATATAATTGTATGCATAATTATTGATGAGAGCTGATTTTTTAAATTCTCCTTAGCGGTATGAAATATCAATAGCGAATAGCCTATACTGTTGTATAATACAATTTAGGTAAAAAGGAGTCTTAATGCATTTGGCAGGGGGAAATAATATTCTATTAAAATGAAATATTATTTTAGCCCGAAACTGATTCGCTTACTATAATATTTTTTTAGCCAAATACTATATTTTCTTAATTCTTCACCGTTTTGTTTCATAATTGTTAATAAAAAACAAAAAAAAAGTTGGAGAATTCAAAAAAATCTGTAATTTCAATTTTGTAAAAACCTTAACACTCCTTTAAATACTTGATTATGAGAAAAAAAATTCTGCTTAGCGGATTATTCCTCGTTTTTTGTTTCTTTCAGTCAATGGCTCAGCAAAGAACCATTACGGGTAAAGTTACCGCAATTGACGGTACTCCACTGTCCGGTGCGTCTATCATAGTTGTGGGACAACGAACCGGCGAAAGAACTGCTGCCGATGGCACATTTTCTATTAATGTGCCTGCAAAATCGAGAGAAATTGAGATCAGTTTCGTTGGTTATGAGCCATACAGGGTGGCTATTGCGAACCTTAGTAATGTTGTCGTATCTCTTCAATCCTCTATGGCCCGCCTGAATGAAGTGGTTGTAACCGGATACGGCACACAAAGAAGAAAGGATATTTCCGGTTCTGTTGCAACGGTGGATATTACCGATGCGAAAAAGATACCTGCTACCAGTTCTGAGCAATTATTGCAGGGACAGGCGGCCGGTGTAACTGTAATTAACTCCGGTGCTCCCGGTGCCCAAAGTACCGTATTTGTCCGTGGTATTTCAAACTTTGGTGCGACACAACCATTGTATGTGATTGATGGTGTGCAAGTTGGTGACATGTCTTTGGTAAATCCGAATGACATAGAAAGCATCAGCGTGCTGAAAGATGCCGGCGCTGCTGCTATATATGGTATTTCTGGCGGTAACGGTGTAATTGTTATAACCACAAAAAGAGGCAGGGGCAAAACCACGATATCCTATGATGGTTATTACGGCAGGCAGATGCCATTGCCCGGTAATCCTTTCCACATTATGAGTCCCACGCAGCAATCTATAATGGCGTTCAGGGCAAATGACGCAGGCACACAGGTTTTATATCCTGGTGGGGCAGGGGTGATTCCTACCTACGGTTATCATGGAAACACTGCAGTAGGAACTTTTGGGGCAGCTGGTGTTACCAGCGACCCGAATATTGAGCAATATTATAATTTTGACCCACTAAATCCCAATAATGATTTCCTGGTTCAGAAGTTTAATCAAAAAGGTACTAACTGGTTCCAGGAAGTATTTAGTCCTGCACCTTCACAATCTCATACCATCAGCGCAAGCGGTGGTAGTGATAAAAGTAATTACCTGTTTTCAGTAAATTACCTTGATCAAAAAGGTACGCTGCTTAATAATTATGAAAAAAGATACCAGGCAAGATTAAATACCAATTTTAGTATAAAAGATCATATTCGTTTTGGTGAAAATGGTTTTGTTACATACAGGGAAAATAATGGAGGCTATAATGGGACCAATCAACAGGAAGGCGGCCCCATGGCCTATATTTTCCGTGAAATGCCCGTTATCCCTGTTTATGACATTAAGGGTAATTTTGGGGGTGGCTATGATGGCCCAACCGGCGAACCTCTGGGAAATGGTAGTAGTGCATATGCTGTCCTTGCCCGGCAAGGAAACAACCATGCTAATTTTGTAACCGTTGAAGGAAATGTATTTGCTGAAGCAGATATTCTGCAACATTTCACTTTGCGTACAAGCTTTGGCGGGCTATTGTATAACCAATATTATTGGAACATCACTTACAATCCCTACAATGATTATGAATCTCATATAAATCCAAACGGGGCGAGTGAGAATGAACAAATTAGCGCCAGTTACAACTGGACCAACCTCATTACTTACAAGCAAACATTTGGCAAGCACAATATCCAGGTATTAGGTGGTTATGAAACGAAAGCATATTCGGGCAGGCAGTTTTCTGCATCCGCTCAGAGTTTCTTTTCTCTAGACCCAAATTTCATACAGCTTCAATTTGGTACGCCGGTTAATGCCCCAACCAGTTATATCTATCAGCCAACATCAACTGAATCTGTTTTTGGCCGGTTGGATTATGTTTATGATGATAAATATATCCTGGGAGCTACTATTCGCCGGGATGGTTATTCCATCTTCTATCCCGGTCATCAGTGGGGTACCTTCCCATCCGTATCGCTGGCATGGCGCGCATCACAGGAAGATTTCCTGAAAGGAACTGCGTGGTTAAACAATCTTAAGATACGCGGTAGCTATGGCGAAGCAGGTAATAACGGTAATATTGGCGGTAACAATGCTTATTCCAGCTATGCCCAGGGAACTGGTGTATCTTACTATGGAATAAATGGTGGTACTAATTCTATCCAACAGGGTTTTTATAACAACCAGATCGGTAACCCAAAAACAACCTGGGAAACCGACAAGATTTTAAATGTAGGTTTTGATGCTACGATATTTAAAAATTTTGATTTGACCGCCGAATGGTATCAAAAGAAGATCAGCGGGTTGTTATTCATAGATGCCACTGCTTCGAACCTTGCTGGTGGTGCTACTTTACCTCAAGTAAATATTGGTGATGTGCAAAATACCGGTGTTGATATTTACGCCGCCTATCATGGCAGGGCAGGGAAGGACTTCACCTTCAATATAAGTACAAACATTACTACTTATGTAAGTAAAATCACTAAAATCCCTGGTAATTATTTCGATTACGGTTATTCACGGGATTATGATATCGTAAGAAATGAGGTTGGGCACCCGATTGGTTCATTCTTTGGCTTCCAGACAGAAGGTATTTACCAGTCAGATGTTGCCGCCGGAAAGGGCGCAACTTATGCAGGGGCAAAAGCCGGCTCATTTATCTACAAGGATGTTAACGGCGACGGAAAGATTGACGCTACTGACCGTACATGGATTGGTAACCCTAACCCTAAATTTACGTATGGTTTAAACCTGAATGCAAATTATAAAGGATTCGATTTCTCCATGGTTCTTTATGGATCTTATGGAAATAAAGATTTCAATTATGTGAGGTACTGGACTGATTTTTACAGCACATTCCAGGGAGGCAAAAGTCTTGATATGTTCAATAAGGCTGCTATAGTTGCAAACGGAGTAGTAACCAATCCGGGCGCTACAGTACCTGCCGCTTCCTTTGCACAGGCTATGGGTTCAAGTACCATTAGCTCATACTATGTTGAAAATGGTTCATTCCTGAAATGCAGGGTGGCATCTATCGGGTATACGATTGATCCTGGATTGATCAAAAAAGTGGGTATCGATAAGATCCATATTTATTTCCAGGCTACCAACTTATTTATGATTACCAAATACACCGGCCTCGATCCTGAATTAGTGCCTTCTCTTTCAAATAACGGAACTGGCACCAATGCAAGCGCTGCCTTTGGTATTGATTATGGAGCTTACCCGAATAATCAGAAACAATATATTTTCGGAGCCAACATAACCTTTTAAATATTAAATATAAAAATGACAGATATGAAAAAATTTCAATTTAAATACATTGCCCTGGGAGGCATCCTCATCGCTCTGACACTTATATACTCCTGTAAAAAATTCCTGGTCCATGCGCCCGTTGGAAGTTTGAGCGCAAGTGTATTGGCTAGTAAAGCTGGTGTTGATGGTCTGCTCATTGGCGCCTACTCTATGCTTGATGGATACGCCTCCGGCATTGGATATACTTCCTGGGAAACCAGCTCTACCAACTGGATTTACGGTGGCGTAGCAGCGGATGATGCGTATAAAGGCTCAAATACTACTGACCAGCCTACTGCGGCTCCTATTGAGAACCATTCTTTGGATGCGGCCAATGAGTACATTTCAGAAAAATGGTCCTTTTGCTATAATGCCATTCAGCGTGCAAATGATGTTATAAGGGAGATTCCACTTGTTACAGATGGTTCCATTACACCTGCATATGCTGCTGAATTGATTGCTGAAGCAAGATTCTTACGCGGCGTTTTCCACGTAGAAGCTGCGAAACTGTGGAGAAATATACCTTACGTAAATGAAAAGATTACATATGGCGCTGGCAACTTAAATGTTGGAAATCCCGGTCCCATTTGGGATTCCATTGCTGCTGATTTTCAGGCAGCCATGCTGGTATTACCTAAAGGAGCCCAGCCACAGGTTGGACGGGCAAATTACTATGCCGCTGAGGGTTTCTTAGCAAAAACATACATGTTTTCTCATCAATACGCCCTTGCGCTGCCTCTCTGTACGGATATCATTAATAATGGTGTAACATCCTCAGGTGCAAAATTTGCTTTAGGGCCTTTTGAAGATAATTTTAATGCGGTTCACAGGAATAATCCGGAATCAGTATTCTGCGTGCAAATGACAACAAATGATGGTTCTGGTGGTCAAAACTCAGACCAGGGCGACGTATTAAATTACGCTGCGGGTACTAATACGGGCTGCTGCGGTTTTTACCAGCCTTCTTATACCCTTGCCAATGCGTTCAAGGTTGATGCAAATGGTTTACCCATGTTCCAGACAGATCCAACTACAGGGTTTCCAATGTATAATGTGGTTGACCTGCCTAATGATCATGGGCTTGTACTTACTAATCCTTTTACTCCTCCTGTAAATCCTTTGGATCCCCGTATTGACTGGACCTTAGGCCGCAGGGGTATACCATATTTGGATTGGGGACTATGCGGCGGTGAAACCTGGTCTCGTGGCGATATTGTCCCATATAATCCAATCAAGAATGTTTTCTGGGATAATGAGATTGCCACCACCACCGAAACTGC